>JAAUYG010065375.1_pt1 | contig 13497 bp, 13 predicted proteins | sample 7278091 | NCBI WGS metagenome assembly JAAUYG01 (sample SAMN14350201, study PRJNA611818) | marine sediment metagenome | isolation source: surface marine sediment (0.6m) | place: French Polynesia: Moorea | collected 2018-08
AGCGCGCTTGGCATTGAGCAAGCTCATGCCACGCGCTTAAAAATACTGCCACAGATTCACTGAAGCAGACCGACTACCAAGGGAAGCAGCAATGCCGAGTTGGTCACGTCCTGACGTCATTTGACTGATCGAAGGGATCGCGTTGAAGAAAGACCAACTGACCTGGTAAAACTATTTTCAAGAGTGGACCGCCAGCTCTCGGCTGCTTGGTCGATGTCAGCCGGGGCTGTATCAGCCGCTTCTTTTCTCAAGTGATCGTATCTGAAGGACTGCTTGGTTCTAGGGTCGAGGAAGCGCCCGCCTCCCAGGTCTCCGTGCTCCGTGATCAGCACCTGTCGCTCGGAGCCTTCCAGCCGGCAAGGCGTAAACTGGTCCTTGTTGTACTGTGCAAAAGCCCTGCGGAGTCCACCAAACAGAGGTTTAAAACCGACATCTTGCAACTGTTTGTGCGCGGTCACAACTGGTGCACTTTTACCTTTGTGCACATTCAAATGAGAATCCACATCATGGGTTGTGTTTCTTTCGTTTCTTGGTCAAGTTTCACAAACACAGATCTGGTGATAATTGCCAGAACTATATTTCACAAATGTTTCCATCCGTTCACCACACACACAGGGGCGGTTGGATGTTCGTACTGCAATGCTGTGGCAATGGAAACTTACCCGGAAGCTTCTTCCTTCAGCAAGTTATCATCACTGAGCAACACTCGGACGTCTGAAGCAAAAAGATAACTTCCATCAGTTTGTTTTTTGAAGTTTCATGATTTTCAGTTTGTTCTCTCTTAGTAGCTTTTGTTGGTGTGAGGAATAAACCTTCAGTCAGGTTTGGTCTGTCTGAGCAAGAAATTGAGCCAAATAGAAACAAAACTCTTTACCATTGAAAACCTCGTTGAACTCTCCTGGCGGAGCGTGAAGAATAAAATCTGATGCGATTCTCACCTGAAAGAAACAAAACAAGAGTTCGAAGTTGTTGCTACTTCTGTGACAAAAGAACACAGCAGAGCAGAGTATTCCTGCATTCCAGTAATTCAGCAGGGTCGCTTCCACTTCGTCAAGTTTTCCCAAATGTATTCAAACCGACTCTCGGGTTGACACACAAGAGGACCCTCAAGCAGTCAAGCAGGCCAAAATGTCAACGCATAATGGGTGGGGACGGGAAACTTCTCCAACCCAATCCAATCTAGCAGGGTGATCCAACAGTCAACATTCAGTCATTGACAAACACCCGATTAAGATCCACTGGAGCAGACACTTGTGGGTTGTGTGATTAGAGCAAGAGGCATTCCACCAAAGCAGCAAAAAGCATTTTTGGCCACTCCTCTATGCTGTTTCTCTCAGGCATCCCCATGTAGTCATGTGCTGGAGACCACATCTTCCAATTGAACCCCATGGATGTCAATACAAAACCTTCGGAACTGTTGGTCACTGGTTTCTGTGCAAATGAGATCCACACTTGTCCCGAGTGACTGGAACAGTCAGCGTGAAGGTGGCATGTACACAGGTGTGCGGAGGACCATGAGAGAACCCCTAACTGCACAGAGACCCCTCCACTATACCACTAGATCTATACAGACATCGCTTGCAACAGTGGGCTGTCAGCAAGCGAGATGTAGATCTAAATTTCCACCTGCACTTCCAAATCATTGGGTCAGATAGCCATCTGACCTTCCCAGTGTGAAAGTGATAGGAGGCTGTTAAATTCAGTGAGTCAAGCCCAGACACCGGCTTTTTGCAGGGGAATTCGTGTGTTCACACATTTACACAGGCTTCCACACAAAGACATTCAATCAGAAGGACCATGCAAGACATTCGGACAAATTGAGTAACACTTGAAGAACAATATGATCTAGTTTTGTCTTTTCTTTGGTCAAAATTTACTGAGAAAATCGACCTTTTCCTGGTCTGAAATCGGTTCATCATAATCAGCCATCTTGTCACGCCTTTTTGAATGAGGGATCCTGGGAAATGTGCTTGATTTTCATCTTTTTTTTTTTAATACCACAATTTCTTACTTAAATTCTATTTTGACCAAAGAGCATGAATTTATATTTTTTTAAAAGCGAATCTGGACTTAAATCTATTTGAACATCAGTTTTTCTAGGGTTTACGTCACTAGAACCCTAGATTTCGTTTTATTTTGCTGAACAAGTTCCCGTGGTTCAAGTCAAACCCGGAAGTGTCCGTGACGTCACACATCACAAGATTTTGTTGTTTTCTTTCCTGCAATTTTATTATTTTGGTGACAGCTGCGACATTTTGAAGATTCAAAAGATGAAAATGGGTACACTTTGGATGTCAAATGTGGGGATATTTTTGTGTTGGTGTTTTGCCTCGGGAAGTGCCCAAGACTGGAGCAAGGGACATTCCAACCATGACAGGTCTTCAGCCTGGAACAGAGACAGACCCCCTCCACCACCTGACTTGGGTAAGATGCCCAGATCTGGATCAAGGGAAATCTGGATTGAACGTTGAGCACCTTTTCAAGTAGATCTAAAACAATTGAGAACTTGTGCAGATCAAGGATCATTGACATGGAAAGAGGTCATGTCTTGGGCTTTGCTTGCAGTGAAAGTTAAAAAGTGCTGCTCGCCCTCCAATGGGAAATGCGGTGGGGGAGGGAGGAAATGACCAGCTGGAGTCATGACCAGGCCGCTGTGTCCCTGAAGGCGTGATCGTCAGCTTTGTCACAGATAAGCGTCCTTGTTGTTTGTGTTGGGTTCTCTCATTTTGCCCCTGTGTTCTTTTCCCAGGAGACAAGTTGCCTGTTGTGTTCATGGAAGACCACTGTCGCTTACACATTCGCGGTTACGTGCTGGATGACGCTCGGGTTTACGTGGATGAGAGCATACACGTCGAGTTGACGAAGGATGTTTCGTCAGAACGGCAGTTCGCTTGCTTGGTGACATTTTCCACGAGAGATCCAGACTGGAGGCTTCTGCTACATTTTGAACAAGTGGACATCAACTACAATCCTGGCACCGTTGACAGGTATCGTGGACCTGGTTGACTCACTCTTATGCAGAGGCTTCCTCAAAGTTTCATCATTTTTTAAACCCAATCTCGTTCGTTGTGAAAGGAACAGCAGCAGACTTCTTGTTGCCATGTTTTCTGAACGTATCTGGTGCCATTTTCTACTGACAGGTTCCGTATTTACGATGGCGCTGACGCACAGAAGGAACTGACCCCGCAGATCGGGTTGTACGGTAAATACTCCAAGGGGAAGTACGAGTTCAGCAGCGGCAGTATCAGAGACTACGTGTCGACGGGCGAAGCACTCACGCTCTACTTCATCGGAGCGCCTTCTGCATCATTCGGCGGTTTCCGCATCTTGTTAACAGCCTTCAAAAGTAAGTTTTTCTGTTGATTTGTTGTCCTAATCTCAACCTTCAGCACAGCAAAAAAAGACCTGAAAAGTCCTGTTTTTCATTTTTGGCTTCGGAAATTGTTGGGTGTTGTTTTCGCATCCCTTCAGCTCAAGATTGGAAAATGAATCGTTCCTTTGATCATTTTGCGGAAAAAAGATCGGACGTTTCAAAGAGTATGTAGTGATCCCCTTGATGTCCCGTTGCAGATCTCCCTCCCTCGGGTCAGTGTGAAGCTGGTTATTTCAAGTGTCGGGTGAACAAGTACTGTATCAGCGAGTCGCTGCTGTGTAATGGCGCGCAGAATTGCGGACAGAAGGATCTGAGTGACACCACTGAATGTCATTCGTACGATCCACACGGCGATGCAAATGGACGTGAGTGTCTAGTGTCTGGTGTTTGTGCACGTTTTTTTTTTACGACTTATTCTCTGCGGTGTTGTGATCACTGCGGTTGCTTTCGCATTGACAAAAAGATCATTCGATGCAAGTTTTTTGTTTGCTGTAAAATCCATTTCCGTTGGCTGCAGTTGCGAAAGACAATGGCCGAGTTTCTAAGATTGTATTTTTGTTATGTTCAGACACCTCTGGTGTTTCATGTTTTCAGTGTTCCATGGACCACCGGATGTGGGGCTTCTTGCCGGATGCGCTCTCAGTATCATCATCCTCATGGTCGTCGTCATCTGGCTGGGAGTGATCTGCTTGAAGAAGAAAGGGTACGTGTGCAGGACTGCGTTCCTTTTGAACAATGAAAGTCAAATTTCTAATGTCTCATTTGGGGGGGGGGGGGCTTCTTCCAGCTTGTAGTGTTTCTTCTTCTCGTGTGAAAAATGGAAGGTGAATCGTTTGGGGTTTTTGGTGCGGTTCACATGGATGAGCGCTGCTGTTGTGTTGCAGGTTGGACCGACGACTGCGGCGCTACACGCGACACGAAGCGGACACGTCGCCTCCGCCCGATCCGTGCATCGTGGAGCCCGCCGAGATTCAGCGCGTCATGTCTCCTCCCGTGAGTTCTGCTTCCTACACATTGTTGTCGTGTCTCGACACGATTTTGTCTTCTCGTCTTGCCCAATAGGTGTGCAAACAATCTCAATTGAAAATTTGTTGCGAAACAAAAACATTTTTGCTGAGATTTACAAGCTCTGGGAAAATTTTGTTTCTTCTCATTATCGCACGATTTCTGTGAAGGTAAAGGCAACATTCATGTCTGTTTGGATTGCAGGTGAGTTTTATGGAGCCGCCGCCTTTGTACTCGGAGAACGACGTGGGACACTTGAGCAACACCCTGGGCACGGGCTATTCCAGCGGCAGGTTTGAAATGCCGCCTCCGTATTCCCCGCTCGACGAGAGAGACACAGCGGGGCTCATCCTGAATGAATCCAATGATTCCTGTCAGCGAAATGACAATCCTGACTTGCTGAGTGAACGTGTTCCAGCAGTTGGGCCCAGTGATGCGCGAGCAAGGGCGACTCGACCGGTGCACAATTCCTGCGTTTCACTGCCACCTGTCAGAGTGCAGCCGCATTCCGACACTTCCGAGTCCAGCAGTACCCGTGAATCTGAGCGCTTGAATGACGGTACCTCTCTCCCTGTCATGGGACTTTCGTGTCAAGAGCATGACGAGGGAGCTGTTCCTTGGGCTACCTCAGAAACTGAACAATCAGAAGTGGAAGAAGCTAAAGCTGCAGATATCTCTGCCTCCCATCGTGGCCTTTCTACCTCAGTGGAAAATCCACAGACTCGCCAGAAAGAGAGTGAGACGCCTCAGACCGTGCAGTGCGACTTGATGTCACACAGCGTCGCGTGATGTGTTTCCATTGCACTTTTGTCGTTTCAATTCAAAAGTTCTGAAATACTCATTTTCCGATGAAATTTGCACATGACATGCATATTTTTGCACCCCTGCGAGAAAGTCAGGACACAACCCAAAAAGGAAGCGACTGAATACTTTGAAAAGTGAAACTTAAGCCTTGTCTTCAGCAGTTTCCAACGCCCGTGGGTCTTCCAGATTTTATTCCTTGTGAACAGATGTGAAAAACTATTTTGCCAATGCTGCCCAGTTTTGGAAAAAAAATTTTTGGGCCGAGCGCGGGAGCCGGGACGGCCTTATTGAGTCATGTACGTGTCGTCGTTGTCAAGGGGGACCCCCCTGCCCTGACAAGACATGATCATGTGATGGGTGTTATGTTGTTACGTGATATGATTGGTGCGGGCTCTGCCTTCACGTTGACGAAGCGTACTTGTTGCAGTTCCACTTTCAAAACAAACCTCGGTTGAGTTTTCTGCGACTTGGGGAAATATTTTCTTGTTTCTCGTCTGTCTCGTTTTACTTCCGACTTGAACAAATCTTTCCTTTGAAGAATTTTCTTGCGTTTGACTCGCAGGGTGGAATGAAACGCGAGTTTCGCGTGAAAGGATAATTCGTTTTTCGTGTTCGTTCAAACTTTTTCCTGTTGACTGCTTTTTGCACCAGATTTGTTCAGTTCCGACTTTTCAGGAAGAACCAGTCTTGTTACCTTGATATCGTTTGTTCAGTGACTTTTTCTCACGAATGAAATCCCATGCTCAGCAACCATTGAGACTGCGTTTACTTTTGCGAGGGTAAAAAATTTTTACTCTTGGAACATCGATCTTTCACAAGCTTTGGTACTTACCGTACTTTTTCAAAAACCTCAAGAATAAAAGAATAACCAGTTACCATTTTATGTTCTTTTTATTCATCAGTAGTCGTTTTAAACGCACAACCATAAAGCAACGTTAAATTGTCGGAGAGATTCACAAAGTGGCACTGGGTATTTCTCATTTTACGGGCCAAATAGCGCTGGGTCTTTTTCCGGAAGTCTTGATAAGTTCATGTGAAAAGATTTGCTGCCCTTCCATCTGCAAGAAAACACATCAGCACTGAAGTTGGTACCTTCCGATACTCCCTTCAAAGACCAAAAAAACAATTCGGACTCGTGGAGGATTCTCTTCAAAAGGCGAGAAAAGAAGTCTGAAATCAGCAGGTTTTCTCACAACGGAAAAAGGCACGCTTAGACTTAAGTTAAAACGGCAGCACCTTACTTAGATGCAAATGATGCATTCCATGACTGAAAACCAAATGCCAAAGGATCAAAATTCGCAAGCAATTCCCAATGCCATTTCGTGGGGATCTCCAAACAACAGTTAATTGAAAAAGCACAAAAACAGCAGCAGAGTTCTAGAAAACACGTACTGTGTACAAAACTACACGACAAATCACAATTTCACAGACCATTTCACTTGCAAACAATAATCCTTTCACAGGGAGCACAACAAATGTGAACATCCAAGTTGGGCAGCTGCAGAACATTCTGGTGGAATTTGTTTCCCGTGCACACTGCATGTACAACATGCGGATACATTTTTTCTTCAAGTACAATATGGAAACAAGCTGAAACTACACGTGAAAGAAGGTTGTGAGCCTGGCTTACGGTGCTGCACGAATCCACCTGTCTGTTCGGTTGTGCTGATTTTGGACGGAAACATCTAAAAATGAATGTGTGAAAAAATGCAAAATCTAACGCCAAGTTACAACGTTCTGATGACAGCTGTGAGCTCACGCACCAGATAAGAAAGAGAAGTCCTTTCCCTCATTGAAAAACAGAAAAATGAAATGAAAGTCACAGGAAGGACAAACCACGGATCCAACAGTTTTCATGATGAAATATTTCCGTTTCACTGATCATATGTCCACCAGGGCAGGTTGCTTTGTCAAAATGGGCCATACCGGATGGCAATTGTTTCACGGATCAAATTTAAAAAGTTCGGAATTCACATAGTCACAGTTTGCACCATAAAGAACAAACACCACAGTGTAAATTTATCTGTACATCTTTTGACCCTGTTCATCGAATTTGTGAGAACTATTTTCTACATTCAATTACAATATTTACAAACGCATTGAAAACCGGGTTTGATTCAATTACAAATTTTTTCAGCTGCTAAGATTCAGCTGGCGACGTGTCCAGCGACGCATCAAATTTCTGAGGAAACTTGCAATCTTCAGGAACAAGACGAAGGACAAGAACCAAGCAGTGCCGATCAATCGATCCTCTTCGTGTTGTTTTGCTTACATCAGCGGAAAAATAACCTTGGGAGTTAATTTTTGGTTCAGGAAAAGAAGGGATGACAAATGAAAATGTGTAGTTTGTGTGATCTTGTTTTCCAGACAAGGGAAGAAGTTTAAGATGGGTGTGTCAACACGAACGTCCACTTGAGGAAATTCCGTCGTCGTTCTCAAAGATTTGTGTTCTTCATCAAGGTGAGAAGTCTCGCTGCCAATGATTCTGGGCGAGGTGGATGAAGGAGAGGGGTGATCTATGCGGCTGACTGGCTGTCGTTGACGCTGTCTTGAGAACTGTGCAAACTGAGCGGGGGAGTGGTGCCCTGAGGAGGGGTCGCACCGCGTACGGAGGTTATGTTACGGCGGGGAATAGGAGGGGGTGACTTTCCGCCGCCTCCCACGGAGGGAGAGGGTGACGAGGACGAGGTCAAACTGGGCAGACTCCCACTCACAGAGGTTGGTGTGCTAGGCGTCACCTTCACCGGTGAACCGCCGGGTGGCGATTTGAGAGACACTGGTGTTGTGGGTCCAGAACCTGCTGTGACCCCAGCCTGGTGGTGGATGCTGCTCGAGCGCGGAATCATTTTTGGTGGAATAGGCGGCGCGGTGGTTTCATCTCCCTCTGTTGAAGCGGAAGTGATGCTCCCAGTGGTGCTGATGCTGTCACTGTCCGTTTGCCTGTTGTTGCTGCTGTTCGCCACTTTCCCCAAAGAGTCCTCCTCGGCTGAGAAACCAGCCTCTCTGTGGGTGGGCAGAGTGCTGCTCTGTTCACTCATTGTTCTGTTGAGCGCTTCTGCGTGCGGAGGCGGGCGGGGAGGGATGCTGGGCGGAACCTTCTGACTCAGGTTCGGCGTGTCTATGTCCCGAGTTGGCGGCGAATGCAAGTCCGTCATACACACACCAGGGGCTGACAATTGCTGCAATGCAAAAGAATCAGTCACCATAGACGTGGACAAGTTTACGCGGAATCACGGTTTGCACCCGGTTCGCGGACAGTGCGGTGGGAGTGGAGGGTTCCGTGCCACAATGACCACGACAACCGGAACACCACACTGACTCCATGGACAAGGCCGCTCTTCTCGCGCGGCTCAAAGAAAGTGCATGCGAAGTCATTTCACAAGTGGGAACCAGATTTCCAGATAATTTCGTTCCGACAGTTGGGCAGGCTTTTTAAAGCAAAGAAGATGCTGTGCTTACCCGTTTGCTCTTACGCTCTGGTAAAGGCGGAGGTCCCTCTTTGTTGAATGCTGCTTTATCTATTTCTGAAACAACCATGGGCACATTTCAATCTGTTGCATTCTGTGTGTTGACAAGCTGAGTTGAAGTTATTAACATTAGACACGTAGCTGCATTTTTGTTTTCGACATTTGCATTGGCCGACACGGACAAGACGAGGGGAGTGTTTTACCCTGCAGTTCAAGTTGCCACAATTCGAGAGATCGAGACCGAGAGAGAGAGAGAGAGAGAGAGAGAGAGAGAGAGAGAGAGAATGTGTGTGAGAAAGAGACAGACGGGTACCTGAGGCGGAGAGTTTCCTGTGAATCTGCGCCGAGTTGCCGTTCGGTACTTTGTTGAAAGTGACGGCGCTTATGGTTTTGCTGCGTCGTGGATGGTTCGGGCGTCGCGCGCTGTGCTGCTGTTGTTGCTGCTGGTGGAACGTCTCTCGATCCAGACTCAGTGTTGACGGCGCTGGTGCCATTATGTCCGCTACGCAACAACAACATATTCATTGTGTAGATTGTTCAACCGTTCAAAAGTTGCAAACACAATAGATAATTGCCAAAAGGTAAAGAACAAATTTCTGAATTGCTGTGATGTGTGATGCCAAAATAGTTTGCCATGTTTCTTTGGAATTTGTCACGCTTGTTGGAACCTTTTTGGAGCTCTATAGCTGGGTAGGCTGATCAACTACTTCAGAGCAAACGATTCCTCCATTTTTCCGCTTCTTTCAACACAGTGGAGAAAAAAGGGCATCTCCCACAGTTACCTCTGGTGCTGAGATACGGCTCGCTCGAACCTCCGCGTCCGTTCATCATCGCGAACCTTCCCATAACAGGCGTCTGAAAAACGTTGAAAATTGATTAGAGATCAATGGAAACGTAAACAATGAGTGTTCGTGCAGATTGTATGAATGACTGTGCAGGATTTACTGATGCGAGTGGAAGAATTAGTAGTGAGCCTTGTTTACAAGAAACAACGGTGCACCGTCACCAAGAAACATACCGAGTGCTTCTAAATTTGTGAATGCGTGATTTACCTTGCAGCAAAGCACAGAAGTTGTCGGGAAAATGCCAAAAGAAGGGAGTTGCTTGTGGATATTCAAGGATTCCTCTCAAGAAGTCGCCGAGAGCGCGCTCGGGTTGCTCGCGCCATATTTATACCTGATGGTCGTGAAACTCTGCGGACCTGCAGCAGCCCTGGGCGGGGGCGGGGCGGTGCGACAGCGACAGACTCGGCTTGCCCAGCGGAGAGCTGAAGCGCCGGCGAGCCAGCAAACCTTGTGGTACCAGGTAGTTACCTCCTACACCAAGTTGCTACAAGCAACGCAACCCATTTGTTAAATGTGGAAACAAGCACTTTCGTTGGCAGCATGTCACAAAGGGCAGAGTTAGGTCGCCAAAATGGGAAATCTGTGCTTTTCTGTTTTTCTCTCTGTTTTTCCATGCCATGCACTTCTGCCCATTTGTCATCAGGAAAGCGACATCAAAAATAGTTTTATTGAATCGATGTCTCAGTTCTTGGGTTACTGTTCAGTTCAGTGGTTGGCATCATTCAATCTCTAGAGGTCTTTTCTGTGCTTGGTTCCACGAATTGATCAAGTACAGTGCAAGTGCAGGAAAAACTATCAATGCTCAATGGTTATTGTTAAGTACAGGTGCTAATAGGGTGGGAATGAATGTCGTCAACAGTGTTCATTTGCAAAGATCAGGCGTTCTTGAGGTGAGCACAAAGCGTGGAAGTGTCAAAGAATCTCTTTTTGCTCAAATAGCCGGTTTTTGCGAACAAAAGAGATCTACTTGTACCTACGGTGCACGGGATGTTAGTTCTCAGACTGTTCTTCAGTTTTCCCTTTTTCCAGGCGGGGGGGGGAGGTTCGACCATTTTGTCCCGCGTCCTGAAGTACTTTGTGAACTCACAAACAAACCTCATAACAAGTTTCAGGACGTCACAAGAAAAGGTTAAGCACCAAGTTCTACTTACATCCAGGAGTTGTTCTGATTCGGAATCACATTCTGCGTTGTGTTCGCAGAAAACCCCAGACGAGCGGTTACTGCTGGGAGGGGTCGCTGTCAGCGAGGCGGGAGAGCTGCAAGGAAACTGTCTGTACACTGCATTGCATTCAGCAGAAACGTGAGAAAGTCATTTCTGGGTGAAGTGGCAGAGAGACCAAAGGTGACAAATCTCCTGGATGCAAAACAAACTGTCCAAGTGTTTTGGCCCGAACTGTATCCAGGTGTGAAATGAAGTTTGGAAATGTGGACAACAACATCAATGAATTTACACAAGTAAATGACGAGACGTACATGGAGCGAGATGAGTGGTGACTGGATCTGGGACTGACGTTCAGAAAGTCGCCTGCGTGACCACTGTCCTCGTGACGCAGCGAGTTCAACAGTCGCGTCATGTTCGGCGACCCCTGCAACAACACCAGATGAACATGAATTGCGCAGCCCAAGTGGCGCGCACACGCACACAAATGTTGTTTTTTCTGTTGACCCCTTGGAACCTCAAAACTCACATCTTTTCACCTGGCCCGTAAACAACAAATACAAGAAACACAGCGTCACTTGAGTTCTCTTGGACTGAAAAGGGCCATCAAAAACCCTTTTCTCGCTGCACTAAAAGAGTTTTTGAAGTGTGAATAATTGATTTACAGATGCTTTGATTCCTTGCTTCATCTTGGAGAAGAGTTCCACGAGTCTCTTGTGCAGAGGCTGCAGCTCGAGGGGCGCCAGTCGACTGTGCAGGGACAGAGCGCCGTCCAATATCTGAACCTGAGATCAAATAAAACGCAGACGAATTTATCACCAAAGTAGTGCAATCAGTACCGCAGAAATCGAGTGAAATAAAGCGACTGTCACAGATTGTGGTGGCAGTGTTGCAGTCCGTAATGTTGTTGCACCTGTTCCAGGAAGAGAGCTCTCAGACGCGCGATGTGTGGGGCGAACTCTGGGTTCTGCTTGATGTATTCATCACTGAAGAATGCCTGCGGGGGTACGAAGCACATTGAGGGGTTATTTTTTGCACCAAAAGCCGAAAATACGAAAATCGTATTCAAACACGGGATGACAAAAGGACGACAAAGCAGCGTTTCAGATCGACGCAGGGTCTCACCTCTTGGTACTTCGCAATGCCACCACCCACTGCAGCATCGATGTTCCCATTGAGACGCATGGTGAGCGGGTTGAGGTCATTGGGCGCGCAGTCTGTGCTGTACTGCGCCACCAGATGCCGCAGCTCCTTGTTCTTGTTGTCCATGGTGTCAATGGCGGCCTCGATCGGGTTCAAGGTGATCGACTCGGTCTCGATGACCTCGAACCAGCGCAGGATTCCCGGCAGTTGTGAAGCGGTGCGCATCGTGGTGCGTTCTATGTGGAGCGTCTGAAACCAATGAGAGCAAAACATCAGTTACTCTGTTGAACTGCATTGCTCAAGGATGCCACTCATGGTGTCTCGGAGCACGGTTTTTCTGGCCTTGTTCCATGCCCCCGGAAATTGAAACCCGTACAATTGAGCATCTCGCGCGCTTGCACAAATCAACAAGGAAAGAAGCGCGCGACGCACCTTGAACTCGTTGCCCTCGTCGCGCGGGCCGCGGTGGAAGGGTCGGTCGCACTTGAACAGATCCACCTCGTTCACCTTGTAGAAGGACATGACGCCTTCCGGAATGATCTCACCCACTGACAGGTGACGCAAGTCCGGGAACGGACGCACGAAGCACACCTGGATACCTGGAAACGACGCTAAGGAACTTCCGTTTGTATTTGTTTCAGTTTTCTTGTGATAAGGATAAATTTTTCCTGTTTCGCGAATTACGGCAGTTGCACTACATTTGACACTCTCCACTGGCGTTTCAAACCGAAACAACAAGGAAATGTATGAAAGGATACACTGCGTGTCTGCGGACTTAATGCTGTCGCTGACTGGACTGTTGCTGCTCATGATGGTGGCGCCCGGGTACTCGGCCTGCAGGCGCTGGTGGAACGACGCCAGCTTCTCGTACGCCTCGCCACGGTAGATGAACTCTTTGTTCTGACGAAAAGCGAAAGCAAAGTCAGATTACATCTCGACATTTAGTCTCAGTTTCTCAACTTGTTTCCTTCAGATGAATGTGCCCAAGGAAGGATTTCACCCAAGTGCACAAGAACACCACAGCAGATTTCCTTTCTTTCGTGAGTTGTCAAAGAGAAGTGTACGACTGAACACACCCTGAGAAAGAGTGGGAATGCCTGTCCGTAGTACCCGACCCTGAAGTACTCCGGCGAGTGACGCTGCTCTCCCAGGATCCGCTCGTAAAACGCCGCCTGTGTTTGCTGAAATGTTGGGGACAAAACGTGAAGACTTTCTGAACTAGAATGCGCTGTTTCCACGACAGTGTAATTGCACAAGCTTCCGCCTGCTGCTTACCAGAATGTTACTAAGCCGCGCGTAATCAAACTTGAGTTCGTAAAACACAGCCAGTTCCTTGCACAGTGGAATGCCATTCTCCCAGCACTGAAAAAAGGAAATACGAGATTATCATGAGAGGGCCTCAAATGTCGAACATCTGACGCATCTTTGTTTGAACAAGACAAAAACCCCAAAGAACACGTTTCAGAGCTCATAAACTGTTCGGGTTTTACGGCCCCGTATCAAATGCACTGCTGGCGGGCAATCAACAAGTACTTCGTCAGCGTAAAGGCCGAGCGCCCCCTACCGTCACGTCACCGCCGTCATGTGATACTGTCACGTGACAATGTAATGCCAGAGCCCCCCATGGCTGGGGGGGGGGGGGGGGGGGGGGGGGGGGGGGGGGGGGGGGGGGGGGGGGGGGGGGGGGGGGGGGGGGGGGG
>JAAUYG010001373.1_pt1 | contig 13496 bp, 11 predicted proteins | sample 7278091 | NCBI WGS metagenome assembly JAAUYG01 (sample SAMN14350201, study PRJNA611818) | marine sediment metagenome | isolation source: surface marine sediment (0.6m) | place: French Polynesia: Moorea | collected 2018-08
AATCGCCCGGCGGGCGTTTTCGAGATGTCCATTGGCGGCGTTGTCAGGGGCTTGCGGTAGCAGGCCTGCAGCGGCGCCCCTGATGCCTTGCCAATGAAAATCTCGGACAAGTGAAAAATCCGGGTTAATCCTCGGCCACCGCTTATTGACGCTGGGAAATTCCATCGGCGGTCTGATCACGGCAACCGCCCCCGGTATGATCATGCGCTGGCATCGGTGGACGCGGGATGAATCGACTTAGGTGGAGGTTTTGACCGTCACCACCGGGCATCCGGCTTTGAGGATGACGAACTGCGCCGTCGAACCGAGAAGGATCTTCTGGGTGCGGGATTTTTTCTCGACACCGATGAAAATGAAATCCACGGCATTGTCCGCGGCGAATTTGACAATATCTTCGCCGGGCGAGAGTCCCCGGACAAGCTGGTGGGTTTCACAGGAGACGCCCGCGGCCTTGAGGGCATCGCCGGCCTCTTCCAGCGTGAAATTGGCCTCGCTGATGGCTTCGGGTTTTTCCTTGGATCCGCCCATCATGGAGGTCACCAGATAAACATGCGAGCCGCGCAGGAGCGCCTGATGTTTGGCCAACTCCAGCGCTTCCAGGGACGAAGGCGAGCCGTCAAAGGCCACCAGGTATTTCTTCTGCATGATCTCTATCCCTCCGACGTGGCAACCGGGTCGACCAGGTGCGCTGGTTACGGATTAAGAGACCCGGCCGCGCGAACGCCGCCGGGGATCAAATGATGCCCCCGTTACAATCAAAGCATCCATCGTTCGATGTTTGAGCGGGGTAGATTTCAGTTCCCGGCAAGGCCGCAGCCGGCTTGGCGACCGAAGGTCCTTCGCCAGATTCCCATGTAAACACACACCGTAGCTTGATTCGTTTGGGGCGGTAGATTTTTGTCCCAGGCAAGGCCGCAGCCATAGGGCAACCGCAGGCGTAGCTCATGCTACGTCGAGGATTGCGCATTGGCGAGAACGCCATAAAGAAGCAAATGCCCCCTCCTTACAATTATTACCGGGTACGTTTTCCGGTTGAGAGCGGTAGATTTCGGTTCCCGGCAAGGCCGCAGCCGGCTTGGCGACCGCAGGCGTAGTTCTCTACGTCGAGGATCGCCAACCGGCGAGAACGCCGCCCGGGGGCTGAAAGATGCCACCCTCAACTGAAAAACGGTTACATCCAACGCTTGCGGCGTTTATACGACTTAACCTCCTTGAACGACTTGCGCCCCCCCGCCTGGGTAATGCCCATGTAAAATTCCTTGACGTCCGGGTTGTCCTGGAGTTCTTTCGAGGGGCCCTCCAGGACGATCTTGCCGGACTCCATGATGTAGGCGTAGTCGGATATTTCCAGGGCAATTTTGGCGTTCTGCTCGACCACCAGAATCGTGGTGTTGAGTTCCTTATTGATGACCTCGATGTTGCGGAAGATCTCCTTGACCAGCAGCGGCGCCAGCCCCAGGGAGGGCTCGTCCAGCATGAGCATCTTGGGCGCGGCCATCAGGGCCCGGGCGATGGCGATCATCTGCTGCTCGCCGCCGGAGCAGTAGCCGGCCAGGCGGTGGGTGATCTCCGACAGGCGCGGAAAATGCCTGTACATCTGGGCGTGGTTTTCGCGGATGGCGCGCCCGCCGTCCTTGCGGGTGATGGAGCCCACGCGGATGTTCTCGTCCACGGTCAGGTGCTTGAAGACCCGGCGCCCCTCGGGAACCATGACCGCGCCTTCGCGCACCACGTGGGTGCCGAGGCGATTGGTGATGTCCTTCCCGCTGAACTTGATGTAGCCGTCGCGGATAAACCCGTTCTCCGGCTTGAGCAGACCGCTGATGGCCCTGAGGGTGGTGGTCTTGCCGGCTCCGTTGGTGCCCAGCAGGGCCACGATGCTGCCCTCGCCCACGTTGAGGCTCACCCCCCGCAACACCTGAATGATGTCGTTGTAAACGACCTCGATATTGTTGACTTCCAGAAGGTTGCCATTCTTTCGCGCGTCGTCCATCGATGTTCCTTCCCGGCCAGCTTGTGGACGGGGTCTTCCGGCGCCGGGGCGCAGCACACAGGCCGGGGCAGCCCCCCCGGCCCGGGTGTGGCCTGTAAATTCAGACGCCTATTTGACAAAGGCGGGGATAAAAGGCTTCCCCACCGCTTTGAACACACCGCCCTGCACGCTGTAGAGCTGCAGGGTGTCCACGCCTTCCTTGTCCTCCGACGAATAGGTCACTGGCCCCACGGTAGTCATGGGATTGTAGGCTTTGTCGCCGTTCATGGCCAGCATCTCCTCGTAGAGGGCCTCGCGCGTGATCGGCTTGCCGGCCGCTTTGGCCCGGCGGATCACTTCCGCGGCCACCTGGGCCACCATGACGCCGTTGGTGTAGTTGTGCGAATTGGCCGCTTTATCGTCGCGGTTATAGCGCTTGGCCAGTTTGAGCTGGAAATCCGTGCCCGGTCCCGGCTCGGAGGTGAGCGTGTAGGAGGTCGTCCAGTAGAAGTTCTCCGCGGCCGAGCCGGCCAGTGCGATCAGGTCGTTGCCGCCCGTGTAGTGCGCGCCCATAAAAGTGATCTTGCCGGCCTCGCCGAACTTACCTGCGATCATGCCCTGCCGCTCGGCATCGCCGATCAGCGTGGCCACGGGCGACTGCACCGTGTGGCAGATGATGTACTGCACGCCCTTGTTCTTGAGACGCTGCAGGGTGGCGGTGTTGTCCAGGTCCTTGCCGTGCTCGACCACTTCGACGACGTCGATATTGAGGCCCTTGCCCACCGCTTTCTTGGTATCCTCCACCGGGCCGCGGCCGAAGGCCGAGGGGTGGATGAACATGGCCACCTTGGCCTTGCCGTCCTTGTGGTTGTTGGCCACGTACTCGGCCAGGCCGATCATCTGGCTGGAATAGGAGGCGATCGGCAGGAAGATGTAGTTGGAGCCGTCCAGGTTGCCGGCATGGAAGGAGGCCGGAATGACGGCGATCTGCTCTTCTTCGAAGTCCCTTTTCAGGGCCAGGGTACTGCCGGTGGAGTAGTTGAGATAGAAGATGATGTCCTCGGCCAGGAAGTCTTCGAAATTTCGTTTGGTGATGTCGGTCTTGTACTGGTCGTCGCGAATCGTGCAGTCGATCTTGTCGTCGCCCAGCATCTTGGTCTCGTTGACATAGCGGAAGTAGTCCTCCACCCCCTTGGAGTAGGGATTACCCGCATCGGAGGTGGGTCCGGTGATGGCCAGCGACAGTCCCAGCTTGTAGGTTTCACCGGCGGCGGCGGTGCCGAATCCCCCCAGAACGAGCGCCAGTGCCACGATCAGACTTAGCAGGATCATGCTTTTTCTCTTCATGGTTCCCCCCTTTTGTCGACTACGGGTTAAGGTTTTACTCCCTGTGTTCAAGCCTAACCTGAAAGCCTGGCGCCCGCGTCTAATAGCGAAAGGGCCACAGCTTCGTATACGACCGCACGATACGCCACCAGTTGGCGATGCCCCGCGGCTCGAACATCAAGAACAGAACGATCACCAGGCCGAAGGTCAACGGCTTAAGGGCCGTGGCCAGATTCATCGTCCCGGTGAAAATGGTGCCGGCATATTCGGCCAGGTGCTCCACCTGCAGCTCCAGCATGTAGATCGCGGCCGGTCCCAGAAAGGCGCCGGGCAGCGTGCCCAACCCGCCGACGATGGCCATGGCCAAATAGGTGATCGACTGGTGCAGGGTGAACGACTCGATGCCCACCCCGCGGTAAAGATAGGCGTGCAGGGCGCCGGCCACACCGGCGAAGAAGCCGGCCAGGGCAAAAGCGTAGACCTTGGTCAAGCCCGGGTGCATGCCCATGGCGTCGGCGGCCCGATCGTTGTCGCGCACGGCGATCAGACACCGCCCGTAGCGGGTCCGCATCAGGTTGCGCACGCCGAAGCCCAACAGCACGACGATCACGAGAATAACATAATACCAGAAGAAATAGTGCTCTTTGCGGCCCACCATGCCTGTCAGCCAGTAAATGCGGCCGACATAGACCGTCTGGCCCTGGTCAAAAAACCGCATCGAGTTGATGACCCACTGGAAAATCATCTGAAACGACAGGGTCGCAATGGCCAGGTAGAGGTGCTTGATGCGCATGGCCGGCAGGCCCACGAAAGCGCCGAAAGCCGCCCCCATGCCGCCCGAGAGCAGGATCATCAACGGCCAGGCGTGGGTGATGACAACGTGGCGGTCGCCCAGCAGCTGGGAGAAAGTGGCCAAGGTGTAGGCCCCCACGCCCACGAAAGCGGCATGCCCGATCGAGATCAGCCCGGCGTAGCCGGTCACCAGGTTCAGGCCGTAGACGGCCACGACGGCGATCAGGATATTGTCGATCACCAGCATGTACTTGTTGCTGAGCTTGAAGAACAGCGGCCAGACGAACAGGGCGGTCAGAAACAGTACGAACACCATGCGGTCCAGATTGGTCTGGAAGATGCGCTGCTCTTCCTTGTAGGTCGAGAAGAAGTTTCCGGTCGCAAACCAACGATTGGCAGACATAGGTTAGACTCGCTCGATTTCGTGAATACCGAATAGCCCGTGGGGCTTGAAAAGGAGAATGATCAGGAGGATGATATACGGCAGAACATCGGCCGTGCCGTACAACCCCCAGTGGCCGTCCAGATAACCGGCCGCGAACTGCTGGATGAGCCCCATAATGATCCCGGCCACCACCGCCCCGATAATCGAATCCAGCCCGCCCAGGATGACCACCGGGAAGACGGTGATGCCGAAGGCGTGCAGGGTATCGAAGTTCAAACCGGTGATGTTGCCGATGATGCTGCCAGCCGCCGCTGCGCTCAAGCCCGCCGTGGCCCAAGCCAGCCCGAAGACCTTGGGCACCGAGATGCCGACCGACATGGAGGCCAACTGATCGTCGGACACCGCCCGCATCGAGACCCCGATGGTCGAACGCTTGAAGAACCACGAAAACCCGCCGATCAGCATCGTGGTGATGATCACCCCCACCAGTTGGGTCCAGGAAATCGACACGCCCCCGAAGCTGATGGGCGTCTTGGGCAGAAACTCGGGGAAGGAGAAATTTTCGGTGCCGAAGGGCGTGAGGTAGACCAGTCCGTCGATGATCGACATCAGGCCGATGGTCACCATGATCACCGATATGATGGGTTCGCCGATCAGGCGGCGCAGAAAGATGCGCTCCACGCTCATGGCCAGGAAAAAGGTGATCAGGATGCTCAGCAGAAAGGAAAGGTAGATCGAAAGCCCGGCCCAGACCGTCAGGGCATAGGTGATGAAGGCCCCGGCCGCGATGATCTGCCCGTGGGCAATGTTGAGCACCCGGCTGGATTTATAGATCAGGACGAACCCCAGGGCCGAGAGCGCATAAATCGACCCGACCACAATACCGCTGACCACAAGCTGAAAAAAATAACTCATCGAACGTCTTCCATGGTGTAAAAGGGCAGTTGGGTTTCGACGGTGGTCGTCTGGCCGTCCTGGTACTGGAACTGGGCCTGGACCGCCTTCTCTCCAATGGTTTCGTTGTACAGGGTGTCGTACAGATCGACATACTTCTCCCGCACGAACTTGCGGCGGATCTTACCCGTCTTGGTCAGCTCGCCGTCGTCCACGTCGAGCAGTTTGTAGAGCATGGCCCAGCGCCGGATCCGAAAGTGGGGCTTTTCCACCGTGCGGTTGAACGTCTCGATCTGCTCCCGGATCAGCTCGGCCACTTCGGGCTTGAGCGACAGGTCCATGTATGTCGTAAAGGAGATGCCGCGGTCCTCGGCCCATTTGCCCACGATGATGGGGTCGATATTGATCAGGGCGGAGACGAATGCCATCTGGTCGCCGAAGATAACGGCTTCCTTGATGTAGGGGCTGAATTTGAGCTTGTTTTCCAGAAACTGGGGACTGAACATCTCGCCATTGTGGTTGTGCATCACGTCCGAAAGGCGGTCGATCACCACCAGGTGCCCCCGCTCGTCGATATAGCCGGCATCGCCGGAGTGCAGCCAGCCCCCCTCGAGCAGTTCTTCGGTTTTGTCGGGCAGGTCCAGGTATCCCCGGCAGACCGAGGGCGAGCGCGACAGGATCTCGCCTTCCTCGGAAATCTTGCACTCGGTTTCCGGCAGGGGAATTCCCACCGTGTCGTTGCGGATGTCGCCGTCGCGGTGCATGTAGGCGATGCCCGTGATCTCGGTCTGCCCGTAGATCTGCTTCAGGTTGACCCCCAGGGCCTGGTAGAAAGTGAAGAGATCCGGTCCCAGGGCGGCGCCGCCGGTATAGGCCCGGCGCAGGCGCAGGAAACCGATCTGATTGATCAGCGGCCGGAATATCAGGGTTTGGCCGAGCCAGGCCTTGAAAGCCAGCAGCGACGGCAGGGGCTTGCCGGACATGCGGTAAGTCGCGGCCTGCTCGCCCACCTTCATGAAATAGCGGTAGAAGGCGCGGTTGAGACGATAGGACTCGTCGATCTTGAGCCAGATCTGGGAGCGGATGGTCTCGTAGATCCGCGGGGCTCCGAACATGAAGTGGGGCCCGATCTCCTTCAAATCCTCCATGGCGGTCTCGACCGACTCGGGAAAATTGACGGTGATCCCGGTGGCCATGGCCACCCCGAAGGCGTTCATCTGCTCGCCGATCCAGGCAAAGGGCAGGAAGGAGAGATATTCGTCGGTGGGCTCCAGGTGATCGACCTTGGTGATCTGCACGCCCATGTTGATGTAGTTGCGGTGCATCATCTCGGCACCCTTGGGAAGCCCGGTGGTGCCCGAGGTCAGGCAGAGGTGGCAGACATCTTCCGAAGTGCCCTGATCGACCATCTCCTCGAAATGGCCGGGATTTTCCTGATGGGCCGCTTCGCCCAGGCGGTAGAGGTCCTCGATGGACATGAACCAGTCGTCGCTGCGGTAGCTGCGCATGCCGCGCGGGTCCTCGTACACGACCTTCCTGACCTGCGGGATCTGCTCGCGGATCTCGCGCAGCTTGTCCACCTGCTCCTGGTCGTCGCAGAAGACCAGGCTGACCCCCATATAGTTCAGGATGCCTTCGATTTCATCAGGCAGGCTGGACTGGTAGAGCCCGGCCGAGATGCCGCCCACGGCCTGGGCCCCCACGGCCACGAAGAGCAGCTCGGGGATGTTGTCGCCGATGATGGCAATCTTGTCGCCCGGCTTGAAGCCGATCTTCTCGAGCCCCAGGCCGGCTTTGCGCACGAGGTCGTAATAGTCGGACCAGGTGTAGGCATTCCAGCGGCCGAAGTCCTTCTCGCGCAAGGCCACCTTGTCGCCGGACTGCCGCACCCGCCAGCGCAGAAGCTGCGGAATCGTGAAATTCACCAACTCGTCATGGTTTTCCATACGCCAATGATCAATCTTTTACGGTTTATCAATTACGACCTGTAACCTGAGGCCTCATGGCCCCAAGCGCTGAGAAGTAAAGCGTGCACCGTCACGCCGGGCAAGGACACCCGTCCTCATATCCTAAATCGCCTTCCGAATCAGCCTGGCAGACGGTTTCCTAAAATGGCCAATCCCAATCGTTGTACGGCTCGGTCAGACGGATGCGTTATCGGCCCAAGACCAAGGCACCCCACGCCCTGAGGAGTGAAGCGTACATAAGTACGCTGCAGCGACGAAGGACGCTGGGCAACACCATTGACATTGATTCCGGGTTTCACGACTCGAGCAATCCCGTCAGACGGATGCGTTATCGGCCCAAGACCAAGGCGCCCCACGCCCCGAGAAGTGAAGCGTACATAAGTACGCTGCAGCGACGAAGGGCGCTGGGCAACGCCGGTATTGGGTCGATAACGCATCCGTCTAGTCTTCACCGATATAAGCCTCGATAACCTTCGGATTCGCAGCCACCTCATCCGGCTGCCCCTCACCGATCAACTGCCCGAAGTCCAGCACGTAAATCTGGTCGGAGATATCCATCACCACGCCGAGATCGTGCTCCACCAGCACGACGGTGATCTCGCGCTCCTTCTGGATATCGAGGATGAAGCGCACCATGTCCTCCTTCTCCTCGATGTTCATCCCCGCCATGGGTTCGTCGAGCAGCAGGAGATGGGGTCCCAGTGTCAGGGCCCGGGCCACCTCGACGCGTTTTTGAACCCCGTAGCTGAGACTGCCCACCGTTCTCTTGCGGTAGGGCTCGAGTTCCATGAAATCGATCACGTCCTCGACGTAGGCCCGGTTTTCGGCTTCCATGCGCGACGTTCGTCCGTAAAAGAACAGCGCTTGCAGAAAATTGTATTTGAGATTCTGGTGGCGGGCCAGCAGCAAATTGTCCAGCACGGTCATACCGCTGAAAAGCTCGATGTTCTGAAACGCCCGGGCGATTCCGAGATTGGAAACCTGATGCGGCGACGCCTGGGTCAGTCGACGCTCGCCGTAGTGAATCTCGCCTCGTGTGAGGTGATAGAATCCGGAGATACTGTTGAGCAGGCTGGTCTTGCCGGCGCCGTTGGGTCCGATGACAGACGTGATCAGGCCGGGATTGATGGTCATGTTCACACGAGACAGGGCACGTAATCCCCCGAAATCCAGTGTGGCCTCCTTGACCTGTAGAACGGACTGCGAATCACGGTCGGCTTTCGTTTTCATCAATCTGGCGCATCTCGCTGTCTTCGGCACCCGTCCAGGAGATAGGCAAATTTGCCATGACGGGTCGGTTTAAAAGAAGCCCCGATGGTCACCCGGTGGGGTCGGTTGCCATCAGGGCTGAAACGACGGGGCGGGAAGGGCCCGGGAAAGCCCCCCATAGCCGCCGCGGCAGGGCTGATTGGTTAGCCATCATCCGGTGCCAATCGAATTTCGCATCGCCTGGGATCATATCCGCTTGCGGTACTCCCTCACCGCCCGATCCAGAACCGGCCATTGACTGAATGGAATTCAGTTGGTAGATTTCTCTCTATAATTTATCATGCGTTTAGTCAAGAAGTTTTTGGCCCCTGAGATTAGATGCATAACTATTTAAAAACATTTTATTTAAACGAAAGAAACCCCTGCGCATACGTGATCGATGACGTGCGTGGACCGACCGACCGGACGTTAGACCGCCCCCTTTTCTTCACTGCATGTCCGTCCAAATGATCCGGCTTCCTCCGGGGCGATCCGACCTTTAATTTAAAGCGTATTGAGACTGGCTAACCGGCCAAGGCAGGGGCCGGTCGACGGCAACGACGACCGTGGCCGCGAGACACACCCGGCAGATATGGCAATACATCCGGATAAGGTCAAGTCTTCTTTTCGGTCGAAAAAGGCTTTTCAGTCAGGTTGCTGACCGGCCGGATATGCCCCGCAACATGACCTGAGAGGCCGTTTTGACAGCAACAACGAAGCACGACCGGACCACGCCGAGATGGCGCAATTCCCATTGTTTAAAAAGGGGTCATAAAAACCATCATGACGGTTGTGTAATCAGCGCAAGATACGGCGCCCAAGTGCTGAGGCGTGAGGCGTACATCATTACGCAGCAGCAACGAATCGCGCCGGGCAACGCCGAGATTGCTCTTTTCTTATTGTCTTAAAAGGGTTTCACAAAAACCATCATGACGATTTCGTAAAAAGTGCAAGGTCAAGGCGCACAAATCCTGAGGCGCGAGGCGTACACCGGTACGCCGCAGCAACGAAGGATGCCGTGCAACACAGAGATTGCGCTTTTTACGGAATCGTCAAAGGATGACGACTTTCTTGACGGCCCTGACCACCTCCTCCGGGTCGTCGATCACCTGCAGGATGTCGATATCCTCAGGGGAGATCATCTCGTCATCCAGAAGACGGGCGCGTATCCAGTCCACCAGGCCGCTCCAGTAGTCGCTCCCCACGAGGACGACCGGCAGCGGGCGGATGCGCTGGGTCTGGATCAGAGTGACCGCTTCGAACAACTCGTCCAGGGTGCCGAAGCCTCCCGGCATGATGACGTAGGCCATGGCATATTTGACGAACATCACCTTGCGGATAAAAAAATAGTGAAAATTGAGCTGAATATTGGCAAAGGGGTTGGGGGTCTGCTCGTGGGGCAGATTGATGTTGAGACCCACCGACGTGCCGCCGGCTTCGGCCGCCCCCTTGTTGGCCGCCTCCATGATACCGCCGCCCCCGCCGGTGATCACAGTGAATTTCTCGCGGACAAAGGCGGCGGCCACCGCCACCGCCCGTTCATAGGCCGGATCGCCGGGAGGCGTGCGGGCGGAGCCGAAAATGCTCACGGCCGGTCCGATGTCGTGCAGGGCCTCAACGCCTTCCACGAATTCACCCATGATCCGGAACAGGCGCCATGACTCCCCCAGTTTCAGGTCATCGATCACGAACTGTCGTTCCATTGCCGATTCCTTTCCACGATTCAGGGTTGGCTGTCGATTTGAAAGCCGCCAGAACCCTCCAGCGGTGGCGGCATGATGAATGAGATCGGGATATTTCGCGGCTTTTCAAGCCGTAGTAATTCATTTTTAATGGGGATTTCAGCACCTTATTGCCAGAGGTCCATGCAGTGAGCGTGCGGCGGGTACGGCTGCCAGCGAAATCGATACCGACAAGGTTGATATCGATCGCGATTTCCGCTATAGAGTCGGTTTTTTAATTCGACCCGAAAACAATTTAAATGACGCCATCGCCAATGGGGCTGCAAAGAGAGCTGACCATTGTCAACGAACTCGGCCTGCACGCGCGTTCGGCTGCCAAAATAGCCGAAATGGCTCAGGATGCAAAGCATAAAGTCTGGGTGCGCTGCGGGGGCGAAACGGTAGATGCGGCCAGCATCATCGATATCCTCAGCCTGGGCGCCGCCTGCGGCAGCCGGATCGAGATCGAAATCGAAAGCGCCGAAGATGCGCCCGTGCTGAATGCCATTGCCGAACTGGTCGAAGCCGGATTCGGGGAATAAAAACCGACAATGTCAACACTGACCAAAGAAGTGCAACTCAGGGGAATCGGGGCCGCGCCGGGGATCTGCATCGGCAAGGCCTACCTCGTTGACCGCGAAGGGGTCGATGTGGTCCCCAAGTATTTCATCCGCGAAGACAAGATGCAGCGCGAGGTCAACCGCTTCAAGAAAGCGGTGGTCGACGCCAAGGAGGAACTGGCGCAGATTCTCGCCGGCATGCCCGAAGACCTACAGCACCAGACCAACATTCTTGAAACCCACCTCCTGCTCTTCGACGACAAAATGCTTTCCGGGCGCAGCATCCAGACCATCGAGCGTGACAAGGTCAACGCCGAATGGGCTCTCAAAAACGTGGTCGGCGAAATCAAGAGCATGTTCCAGACCATGGAGGACGATTACCTCAGGGAGCGGGTGTCCGACATTATCCAGGTCTCCGATCGCATCATGCACCAGTTGACGGGCGCCGAGCAGGTCAGGATCGCCGACATCGACAAACGCGTGATCCTCGTGGCCCGCGACCTCTCGCCGGCCGATACCAGTCAGATCCAGCTTGAACGCATCATGGGGTTTCTGACCGATATGGGCGGCAAGACCTCGCACACCGGCATCATTGCGCGAACGCTCGACATCCCCGCCGTCCTGGGGCTGGCCAATGCCACCGCCCTGATCCGCACCGACGACATCCTGATCGTCGACGGCACGGAAGGGGTCGTGATCGTCAACCCCGAAGACCACGTCCTGGTCGAATACGAAGAACGCAAGGAACGCTACGAAGCCTATCGCGCGCGCATCATCCGCGAAAGCCACATCCAGGCCCGCACGGCCGATGAGCAGGACGTGGTGGTCCAGGGCAACATCGAGCTGCCCGAGGAGGTCGTTTCGGTCATCGACAATGGCGGGGACGGTATCGGCCTCTACCGCACCGAGTTCCAGTATATGAACCGCACCACCTTCCCGAGCGAGTTCGAGCTCTTCGACAGCTATCGCGACGTGGTCGAGGTGATGTTCCCCAAACCGGTCACCATCCGCACACTGGACATCAACGGCGATAAAGCCTTGAAATACGCTGACAATGGCAGCGAGATCAATCCGGTGCTGGGCCTGCGGGCCATTCGCTACTGCCTCCGGAACCGGGATGTCTTCCTTGCCCAGTTGCGGGCCATCCTGCGGGCCGCGGCCTACGGCAACGTGCGCATCCTGTTTCCGATGATCGCCAACTGCAGCGAGCTGGTCGAAGCCAAGGCCCTGCTCGACGAGGCCGCCGATTCCCTCGAAAAGGATGACAAGACCTACAACCGGGACATCGAGGTCGGTGTCATGATCGAGGTGCCCTCGGCCGTGGTCATGGCGGACCAGCTGGCGCGGATGTGCGACTTCTTCAGCATCGGCACCAACGACCTGATCCAGTACACCCTGGCCATCGACCGCGGCAACCGCCACGTGGCCTACCTTTACGACCCTCTCAATCCGGCCATCCTGCGCATGCTCAAACGCGTGGCCGACGAGGCCCGTAAAGCCGATATCCGCATCGCCATGTGCGGCGAAATGGCGGGCGAGCCGATCCACGTCCCGTTCCTGCTGGGGCTGGGCATCACCGAGTGGAGCATGAACCCTCATGCCATACCGGTGGTCAAACGCATCGTACGACGTCTTTCGTCCATCGACGCGCGCCGGTTCGTGGAGGAAGTCATCGATTTGAACGATGCCGAAGAAATCAACCGCCGCGTCGAGGAGCGCTACGGCCTGATTCTCAGCAACGGGCAAAACCGGGATTCATCCTGATACGCCCCGACGGGCGCGATCGCCACTTTATAGATCGAAGTCGGTCCCATGACATCCGAAGGCATCAAGATCATCGCCGAAAACCGCAAGGCCCGCCACGACTACTTCATCGAAGACACGTTCGAGGCCGGCATGGTCCTGCGCGGCACCGAGGTCAAATCCCTGCGGCGCGGCCGCTGCAATCTGCGCGACAGCTACGCCCGCATCCACAACGGTGAGGTCTGGGTGCATAACATGCACATCGGTCCCTACCCTTTTGCCTATTACAACAACCACGAGCCGCGGCGCACCCGCAAGCTCCTGCTGCACAAGTCCGAAATCAAAAAGCTCTACGGCAAGGTCAACGAATCCGGCTTCAGCCTCATCCCGGTGCGGATCTACTTCAAGAAAGGCAAGGCCAAACTGCTTCTGGCCCTGGCCAAGGGGAAGAAGAAGCACGACAAGCGCGAGACCATCCGGCGGCGGGAGGAGCAGCGGGATTTGCAGCGGGCCATGCGTCAATACCGCTAGTGTCCGCTCAGGAGGGGCATCTTTCGGCCCCGGGCGGCGTTCTCACCTCCTGGCCGTCCTCGACGTAGCCGGGCTACGCCTGCGGGGGCCAGTCGGCTGCGGCCTGGCCCGGAACCAAAATCTACCCCTCCTGAGCGGACACTTCACTTAAATGGGGCATCTTTGCCCCCCATGCGGCGTTCTCGCCTCCTGCGCGTCCTCGACATAGCTGCCAGGGGGCTTACAAGCGGCGCCTCAGACCGCCATGCGGCGTTGCTGGCGCTTGCGGGCGTGCTCACAACCTCAGTGGTTGCTCCGCTTCCCCCCTCACGCCGCGTCTTGCCTGACAACCTGATGCTTGCTTCCAAGCCCCCTGGT
>JAAUYG010039330.1_pt1 | contig 13494 bp, 12 predicted proteins | sample 7278091 | NCBI WGS metagenome assembly JAAUYG01 (sample SAMN14350201, study PRJNA611818) | marine sediment metagenome | isolation source: surface marine sediment (0.6m) | place: French Polynesia: Moorea | collected 2018-08
ATCTGTCAATAGCTTGGCAAGGTTAGCTTGGTAGAACTGCGAAGATAGAAGCCAAATTCCGACCCTTCCTGTTTTTGTAAGTACACGTATGTCAACCTTGAATTTGTATTGTGGAGCCCAATATATTCCCATGTGAGTGAAAAACGAGCTGGACAACCTCTGTCAAGATTTCGACCAATGAGTGGTGAAATATTGCACTTTAAATCTGTCAAGTCACTTTCATCCTAATTACCGTAATCTGTCCACAGCAAGCCCAAACGTTAGTACATAAGCCTATGTAGAAAAAAAAAATGGTATGAGGCCTAATAACCAGAGAGAATAAAAAAGAGTTAAGGATTGACGCTCCGTGGTGTTGTGATTGCTGCTTTCCCTTTTGTGTTCAGATATCATGGAATAGGTACTTAATAAAAATGTGATATGGGTTTGTATTTTTCTGGTTATTATTTTGACCTGTTACGAATCCACACTTGTGAAAAGGCATTTACATAATCTGTTCCATATTTTGTTCCTTGAAATGCAAAACAAAGTTTTGAATGCCGTGTGTGGAGTTGGCAACTAATTCGGATACACAAATGTACATGGTAACAGAAAATACATTTTGAACTGAACTGGGGAGTATATTTGTGACCAGAAAGAGTGAGTGATAATGGCCAAGACTGCAAAGATGCACATATCACATAAGAATTAGAGATAATAGAAGGGTGAGCTTATCATGGAAAATTATATATATATGCAAACTATAAAAGTAGAAACTTCTTTAAGAGGAAAAGGCCTGGTAGAAGACATCATCTGCCCTGTAAAGTACATAGTACCACACTCAAAATAATTCATCTGTCATCTTAAAACCTAAATTTGTACGTAGCAACTCTGGGTAAAGTCTTTGCTATTACATAAAGGGGATTTAGTTTATTAATTAATTGGGAGTAGGACTAAAATGTATTATGATTTATTCTCTATAAACAAAGAGAAGAAAGAAAGCTGAAGCAACAGAAATGTACATGTAGTCCACTTAACCACAGAAAAAAAAATACAAAATTTATTCCCTTTGAGCAACCATAATATACATTTCAAGATCGGTTGATTCAAGAGCTTTACATATTTCAAAGCTAGTAGTCCACTCTGAGTCTTGTTATGTCCTACCAAAACATGTAATGGCTACCATGTAAGTCATTATAGACAGTTGGCTAGCCTGGTAACTGTGAGAGCAGATTTTAATATGCTATTATGAGGTGATACAGTTCTGTTTTAAGACCATTAATTTTTGAGAATTGTGTATTTTGTTGTAAAGTTTCAGAAACAAGGCACATTTTAGCAAAAAAAAAGACTACACTAGTGATCCATTAAAATCAAGTGACTACACTTGATTTTAATGGATCACTAGTTTGACTACACTTGATTTTAATGGATCACAATTGAGGAAAGTTTGCAAAGAATATATGCTGTTTAGAACAGTTTATTTTCTATTTCTATATAACATGACCTAGCTGTAGACAGTCATTGCAGTGGAACACGATGGGGCATCCCTACACACTGCCCAGCTTGTCATTTTTGCCCAACTGATACGGGGAGAGGCGACCAGCAAAAAAGAAAAAAAAAAAAAGAAAATGGTGAAAACAAATACCTATGCTAAGTAAAAATTTAAAAAAAAAGAAAAGAATCAGAGTATCATTTAAGGTCCACTATGAAAGTGTTATGATTATACATCTATATGTTATCTGCTTGGGTATAAATATTTGCATGACTGTCACACGAGTATCACGAACCATTATATTTAGATCTTATATAACTTATATACCTTGCAAGTAAAGTACCTACAAGTGTCAATACCGAATGGAACCATATGTGGATGAACAAATACTGTACCAAAACAACTAGTGCAAGTCATATACATAATATTCAGGATACCCTGAAAAATAGCTTGTGCGGTGTACTTGTACATTTGTGCAATTTATATGAATTAAACAAATCCTTCAGTCTGATTGATCTTGATCTGAATGTGATCATGAATCTGTGATTGTATTTATCCAAAATAAATTTCTCAAGTATCGATAAACAAGATGTGCTAGGGTAAATAAAAAAGCTTAACTGCATGGATTTTAAAGATTATCAGGGTGCTCAAAACTTTACCTATCAATGCCAAGGTGAAACATTAATTAGCTGCATGGTTTCTATAGATTCTCACGGTACCTATATATAAATACACACATAATTACCCAGCAAAACGTCTTTTAAAGTTGTTTTTTTTTGGGGGGGGGGAGGGTAAGTCTTGCAGTGCATTTTGGGGCAATTTTTATTTAAACAAAAAGGCATAGATTCTAATTGTGAAAAATCGCACCAGCCAGTCTTTTTTTTTTTTAACTTGCAATTGCTTTGGAGACTACCATGTGAAGGTTGCTCTAAATGCCAAGTCAATCTACTGTTTCCTATTAACTGTAACGGGTGACGTTTTGGAGGAAGTGACTCACTGGGCTGAATTCTAGTTGCCGTCGTGCTACCCAATATGTAAAACACGCACGTGGGTTTGTTTATCCGGAAACGGAAGCGCTAAACAATCGTAGAACGAACTTGTGAAGTCACGTGATCAATCAGCCTCGGTGAGCTGCTGGGTGTTGTTTCGATACATTCGATCTTGTGGACCACGAAATATAGGGTGATAACAACCCCAGCAGCAGTGGGAGTACGGTGCTGAAACCGTCAAGATGGATATGAACCAGTATGGATACTCCTCAGGACCCGGTTTTGAAGATGACTATATGTGCCAAGAAGAGGAATGGGAGAGAGAAGGTCTTCTCGACCCGGCTTGGGAAAAGCAACAGAAGAAGGTCAGAGACTGCATTACTCGCATATTTCTTGTTATTGAGGCCGGGCAGGTGCATCAAAATCTTTTAATAAACACATTCAGTATTTTCAGTATTACAAGCAATCTTCCATATGCTTGCTGCTATGTATGTCAACGGTCTGATAATGTCACAGTATACTTTTCTAACTGTCAGAAACATTCCCAAATCTTAGTTCTTACTCTCGCCGGCGATATTCCCGTGCACAACCAGCGGTCAGGCTGCAGTGTACTACACAGACAGTACAGTGTTACCTCAGTTTCGCTAAAAGTTAGTGGTGCCTCAAGTTTTGGGGTGTATTCAAGGAAATTCCACACTACATGCTTAACTGATCTGTTTATAGTATATTATCAGGACATATATAAATAAATATATCAAGATGTGTGTGGTTACATTACATAACAATCATAAACCTGATGCAGATGGATTCCCCCTACTAATTTCAAGTAACTCCGCTAGAACCACAATAAAGCAATGCCATGTGACAATACTTTAGTGGGAGTCCTTACGTAAGTATATAAAGGCATATTTAAAACAGATACTTTGTCATGATAGTGAATTTTGATGTGCAACTGGTGTTTGCACATAAGAATGGTACTTCGTTGCAAAAGCATGTTGTAGTAATGGGCAATATCAATCCGAACCATAAATTCTAGCTGTCATGAATGATTCAGTCACTTGTAAATTGCTCTGCATTGGTCTTGCTCACTGTCTGGTTATGTATGCTTAGTTATCTCTCTCCTAAAAGTTCATAATCAGTTTGTAGTTAATATAAAATTTGGTAATCTCTGCGTTATCTTTGATGAATGGAACTTTGATTAAATGTTAAGAGTTGGCCACCCTGCACCTTGCTATGGTGAGCTAGAAGATCTAGAGGCCCAGGGCACATTTGGTAATACTGGGTTTCACTGTATAGGCAAAGCCGGAAAGAATGGCATCGCTTGTCCCGGTCTATAGCTGGCCCAGGAAAAAGATTTGCTGTAGCAGAAGGTTACTGTAGTCAAAAATAATCACACCCTGAGCTGGTGGTGTCTGCGGGGAAATAAATGCGCTGAGGGATATGCCTAACTACCACAGCATTGGTTATTTATATAATTCCTTTATGCTAGTATGATAAATAGAGCACTAAGAGTACATATTCGTGGAGAAAGAGTACATTTTACGTGACTTACATGGGCATTCATTGGCAGCAAAAATATATATATGTAAGAAAAAAAAGATTTTGGAAAGGTGTTTTAGCTTTTTCTTCCCACATGAAGCCCTAGGCTTTCATGCCCGTTAAATGGGTGTTTCATGAGTATGTCAATCTAGTTACACTTATTACATGCTGCTTTTATATAACTTTAGCTATTAAAGTAGTAATCTTATTTCCAGTAAACATGATGGTTTTTCCACAAAAGCTTCTAGAATCATTGCAGATATAGAGTTATTTTTATGGCTATTTTACCGTTCTAAATGTGTATACAATATGCTTCCGTACTAAGTATACGTGTGTGCAGGTGGTGGTGTTCTGGTCTTGATTCTCATATCAAAATAGTAGCATCCAGGAATTTCCAATTGTCTGGGATCCTGCTATTCTGTGTATCTGGAATTTTATTGGGGGATAATGCTCTGATGTAATGTGCTGTAATAGCATGAGGAGTGTGGGAGGAGGAAGCCGGGAGCTGATTTCTGCCACTCATCAAGCCGAGCAGTCAGCTGGTAGCCCTGCTTCAGCTGTAGTAGTAAGCCAGCTGCCAGAACTCAGCAGGATGGGGCTGTTGTGGGTAGTTCTGGAACAGCTCTGTGCTTCCTGGATCAGGATATCCCTGTCTGCTATTGGTTTAGCTGCTCGTGCACAGGCTCCCTGTATTCCTGGGCTGCCAGTGGATTGTGTTTCAGGGATACCAAACATGGAAACTCCTACTAAGAAGGCTTAGCCTATAACAGCTTCAGGCTTTGCTGTGGTGCTCTATTCGCAGTTCGTTTCTTGAACTAGAAACATACTTCAGTGCTCACTAATGTGAATCCTTCACTCACTTGTCCAGTTCTCTGGCGATTTTGCATTTCTCACCACATTTAACCTTGGCTTACTATCTGGACTTAGGATCACTTGATCAATTACTAGGGCCCGCAGAATGGGATATTTTCAATGGGATTACATAAATAGCCAGAGAGAGTACAATTTTCATGTCATAACGCTAATAACATTCTGTTTCTTTAAAAGAGTCCTACACTATGCTATTTAGCATTTGGGAACAACAAGTCAACAACGGAACATAATTTGCGAAAGATAATTAGCATAAATGAGTTGAAGAAATTTCTATAAGTGTTGGAAAGTTGTAAAAGTATATATACATGTACAGCCAAAGGACCAGTGGCTTGACCGCCATATAGGAATTGGAGCAAAAGCTAGTTTGCCAAGAAATTACAGAACTGTTAAATTAAGATAAATTTATTTTGTAACTCAAACTGGTTTCAAGTAGTAAGCATATAATATAGTGTTGCAGTTAACATAGCTTCAGCAATAATGCAGTGAAGTATCACTTGTATCTTCCTCACTAATCAGTTGCTAGCACAACAAAACTTTAGTGATACATACTGTAATATCTGTATAACTTTATATTTTAGTCACAAAAAAGGCAATTCTGGCCCCAGTACGTACAAGATTTAAATCGACATCATGGTGAAACTTCAATAAATTTCATGTTTACTGCCAGTCTAAGCTCATATCTGTGACTCATGTAGAATCACACTACATCATCTAGTAACATGGCACACACATGCACACAACTAAGAATCCCGTCCAATGTCCAAAAAAAATTTGATATCAATAACAAAATCTCAGCAAATAATTAGGTACATGTGTTGTATATAAGTACATGTTCCGTATACTACTACTCTTACTGAGTTTTTTTGATGCTGTACATGCATAAAACAGGTTTTGTGGCTGCCAAATATTGGGCATTAGGTACCATGCATCATTTGTGCCAGTCGACTGCATTTCTGCTCAATTTAATTAAACAACTTTTCCCTTGTGTTTTGTTTAGCAATCGCCATAATATTACAAGCATAGTGCTTTGTATGATACACAATGAATGTGAGAAAACATTACTATAGTATGAGTCTATGACAACAAAAATGCCTTGTCAACACTCCATGGCCAGTCCCTTTATGTCATTGCCTCCTGTGACTACTTTTCCTAGTATATCCAAATCACATCATCTGCAGCAAGAGGTCATATACATGTATATTAAAAAGCAGATTGTCTCTCATTTTACAATTTTACATTAAATATGCTAGTATGCACGGTTATAAAACAAGCTTTCAGTTTCAGTATCAGCTATGATTATCTATAACATGTATTAATTAAAACAATGCTGCTGGTCATCGTGTGTATTTGGGGCTTTCCAATGCTGCTACCGCTAGACAAGCAAACGGATTCCAGCTTACTGGGCCCATGTCCTGTTCAGGTTCATTTCCTTGCCAGGCCATGTAGTACATACATGATGACATGACAGTCACATCCTGCAGGCTGTATCTGGGATGGAGATCTAGGCAATGCTGTGGGTAGAGGTTACAGGCTGTAGTTGTCAGGTTGATAATGTAGAGCAGCTGAAGTGCATGTAAAGTCAGCCTCACTCAGTCCATGCCGTCAGACACCCGATTGTTTCTGTCTGTCAGATTGACATGCCGACATGCAAGTATACAGTGGAGCTCATTTACCTACAGAGACCGAACGCAAAAATTTCCAATTGTTGACACTTTTTGGGGAGCATTAAATATGTCGTGTGTCTCTTTCTATAAGTACCAGTACATTGAAAGCTTTTGGTAGACCATTTACTTGCAATGACTTGGACTTTGATTTGTGTGGTTGAAGCTTTCTCTAGATAATCTTTGACCATATACAGTAGAACCTCAAGCTGTCTTGTAAGACTGCCATATTCACTTTAAAAATGTGTTCACTCGACTCACTCCAGACAAAAGGCAGACATGTGTTCTTTGGTGACAGATTCAGTTACACTGAAATGTAAGACTTTCTCTGGCAAGGGATGTTTGGTCTTTCAAACCAGGTAGCTTGTCATGATAGGGTTTCCTCAAGGCAGGTTTACTCATATATACGATCTATGTATCATTTGCATGCAGGTTCATGGTTAGGTACTAAAGTATTTTTAGTAAGAGGGGCATACAATGATATGTACGCGATTCTCTTGTGGTTCATCCCTTGTTGTGACATTGATACACATTTTGTCATGTATACGCATTTATATTTGTCTCGTTAAGCCACCATACGGAGTAGTAGGAGATAAAATGGTAAATTAGGACAACTACTGTAGTGAAACATGAGAATGAAAAACATCTCAAAATTTTGGATGCTATTCCCTGTCCCTTGCTAAGTTAGGTACAACTAATTTAAGAGGTTCCGCTGTATAATACTACAATGGTCCCTCTCTTAAAAGACGCTCTGCAGAGGGGAAACAAATTCTTGGCAACAAGTACTATTAATGTATATAATGCTCCCTCGTGCACCAAAGGACACCACTCTAATAAGGACAGAATTGTTTGACAGAAGGGGTGTTCTTATTAGAGGGGGACTACTGTACTGTGTAGGTACTTGCTTCAGTACTAGTATCTTGCTATTTCTAGTTGGTAATTCCTATGTTACATCATGTGTTAAGCACACCTCAGTCGGCTTTTACTGCAATCCTAGTCGGACAAGTTTCTGGGTTGTCAAGCTCTACATACATGTATATCACTGTATATTTTGGCTAATGCCCATGGATATGTTAATACAGTGACCCCTCGCTATTGGCAACTGCTGTTTACAGAGACCATCCTCTCTAATGTGGCGAAAAATCTTTGCCGCTACAACTACGAATGTGTTTGTTTCTCCCTTTTGCCAGGTTTCACCTTTGGCCACAGTTTCTTTAACAAATATGATGGTTTTAGTAGAGTGGAGGCTACTGTACACGTACTACTTTCTCCCAGGTGATCAGTCGTGGCTGCTCCAGAGTTTGGTTTGGAATCCCAGGGTATTAGGATATTAGCATCCATGGTTCTTTTTCCAATGTCGAATATCTTTAAGTAGCATTTATTGGCTTTACTTAGTAGCACATCAGCAGCCTCACATAGCTGACAGCCCTCTGTAGTTAAAGCCTCATGAAAGCCAGTTATCGCATCCTGTACTACATGTACCTGGTAATGTTTGGCATTTACTGCTTCTGCCATACTCCATAAATGTCTGTTACTTGTGCAGTACTGGCACATACACAATCTTACATTCGTCAGTCAATCTTGCCACTCCATATAGATGTACATACCCAGTATCCTAGGATGATCATGCCATAGGTTCATAACCACATGTGTAATAGAATTTATAATGCTTTTAAAAGCTATTTAAATAAGTAGCCAATTAGCATGTGGCAAGCGGTTGGCTAATGTTGGTACCTTGATATGCACGGTACATACTATATACATGGTATACTATATCATGTGTATATACATCGCTTTCAGGAAATCCCAAAGCGGCGCTTAGCTATATGGTTTATGTGGTTACAGATGGCACAGTCCATACTGTCTGTGCATGAATCTTACATGTGACATCCCTTCTGTAATGCAGATTTATGTGTCTGAATAGATCATTGGGATTGGTTTAGCAAATGTAAAAATTGCAACTAATGTAATTGTTACCAAGAAAAAGTACCCAAGAAATGGCCATGTGTGCTGTTTAAAAAATGTTGCTGTTGGCTCTAAGAGCTGTCATGGATTATGCATGCAATATGCACCTGATTCAGGTCTACATGTAGTCACCTCATGGCAGCCAAAATCTTTTGATTACATGTACACCGTGTATGACATGAGAGTTACAGTTCCTTATGCAGTGATCCCTGCATTTTAAGATAACCTATTCGGCCAGGAAACCCATGTCGTAAATCTTGAAACTAAGGGTAGATTTTATTTTGCTAAATTTATATGAATACTGGCTGTCATCGATCTATACGGTACCACCCCTTCTGCTAGAAAAATATGGTCTTAAATGGGAATTGGTCTTAAAATGGACGGATATTTATATTGAATGTATAAGAATGGTGTCACTGATATCTGGTCATAAAATGGAGGGAATTGTGAAATGGAGGGGTCTTAAATCGCAGGGACCACTGTACACTGTTTGTTACATTAAATACTGTCTAGGTGAATGGAAGACTTAAAATGCGCTGGTCGTTAACTTGTACCCAGTATAATAATGTAGCATAGAAATATGCTTCTGATCCTGAAATGAATTCCCTGACTAGGTGTATGTTCTTTCTTTCAGACTTTCACAGCCTGGTGCAACTCCCACTTACGTAAGGCAGGCACTCAGATTGAAAACATCGAGGACGACTTTCGAAATGGGTTGAAGTTGATGCTGCTGCTGGAGGTGATATCAGGGGAGCAACTCCCAAAACCCGACCGAGGAAAAATGAGATTTCACAAAATAGCCAACGTTAATAAGGCACTACAGTTTATCGAAAGTAAAGGTGTCAAACTAGTCTCCATTGGAGCAGAAGGTGAGTTGTTATAAGGATCCTCGTCTAAAAGATGCACTTTAAATTATATTATTCTATTAATCAGACTACATGTATGTGTATTTGACACTATGCTACCCTGTAATTAAAATGCATAAGCAAAGGTTTGATAATTTCCTGTGTTTGAAAACAGATTGGCATGTACATCTGTAGTGACGCCTGTCTTTGTGACCACCTAAGAATTGGGAATAGCCTGGGTATTAAAGACATGCGGCTACTCCAGTCCCTTCCTGAGCTGAGTGCACAGAATTTGACCTGAGAATTACAACCACGTCTGAATTCAGGACCGAACTGCCCCTTCTGGGTGTCCCCAAATCCCCAATACACTTACAGGCTGTATTGTGCATGGGCATTTATGGAAGAACGATTGGTTAAAACTATTTCGGGAACATTTCTAATCTGTTTGATGAAATAATATCCAAAAAGCCAATACATGGCAATGGAAAATACTGGTAAGTGTGTGTTAGATGGGGGAGGGGGGTTATTGAACACATTTTATTCAGTTGGATCTCATTTTAGACTTTCTAAAGAGCAACGTCTTAGAAGAAATATCAATTGTGTTTAAGGTATTTTAAGTATTAAAAGAGCAGTATAGTTTGGGGTATTTTCCACAGAAAGGACTCTGATTTGTGCACGCACAAAAATGCTATACAAAATTTCGAAGACAGATGCATAAAAGTGACTTATAACATCAGATTTTTTCTGTGAAGTTGCCTTGGCTGTGGCATATCAGTTTGAGGGAGACCATAAAAGGTCTCTCATGGGAGTCATTCCACTAAGCAGTTCTGACAAATAGAGTTGGCCATGTGGCTGGGGGTTGTGCTCTTTCTGGCTGTTTTCTGTGCCAGATTGCAGTGATCAGACCAGCATGACCACTAGTCAGGGTGTCCTCAGTAAAAGCTTTCACTAGACAGCTGGGATGCTGGCTTTATCGTGTTTATCAGCTGCTCAATATCATGTGACTCATAGTATTAGGGGTCCATTAGGCAAAATGTCTAGAAAATTGAGACAATGGCATCTGTCAAAGGGCTAAGTTAGGAATCTGGAGAAGAAATTTGGGCTCTTTTTTTTATTATAATGTTCTTCATAACTAGCAAATTTATCCCCCCCCCTTCACTTTATATGTTCTTATACTACTACTAGTATTTCCTAAAAGAAAATGTTAGAAAAAGAAAGTTATGTTAGGCTAAGTTAGGAATCTTGAGAAGAAATTTGTTTTTTTTTTTTTATTATAATGTTCTTCATAACTAGAAAATTTATCCCCCCCCCTTCAGTTTATATGTTCTTATACTACTACTAGTATTTCCTAAAATAAAATGTTAGAAAAAGAAAAAAAGACTGGCACATTTTAATCTTGACCACAACAACAATTATAAATAAATACCAATTTCATACATGATAATTGATTGATTTTGTTTGCTGACTGCCAGCACTAGATGCCAGTCTCTTGTATTGGTGATGCATATCGTGGAGATGACCTTATTAAAAAATAACGTCTGTGGTTAAAGTGCATGACAGCTTTTTTGGGTGACTGAGGTGACTGTTGCTCTGTCTGGGGCAGACCTGGGGTTGTTTATATCATGTATATATAGCAGGGCCTTTGTCTTGTTTGGTATGCCGTGGCCGGTGATTCAGCGAGCCATATATGGTAATTCAGTCTTGAGTGACAGAGTGATCGGCGAACCCGATACTTGCGAGCATAATAAGGAATTTACGAGTCACTGGGGTAAAGCGTGCATCTGGCGTTTAATACCAGTGTCCCAGGCAGTTGTCATTGAATTAAATTGTGGTGACTGTGAAGAAGTGTCAACTTGTATGCCCCTCTGCGTAATGATGTCATCCAAATACCGGACATCATGAATAACTGCACAAATAGTCGTTTGCCAGACCAAAATCAATTATTTTCACTTTGTTACAAAATTTATAAGTTTTCTTAACCACAGCAGTGAACAGATTACATGTTTTCTTAGATATATTGTCTACAATGTTTATTCACTTTTTGTTCAAATATCAGAGCACAACGAACAAGATAGACCTTTGACATCATGACTCATGAGTGTTTTGAACTTTCGACCATCCAGATGGCTAATTATGCCTGATGTTAAACAAATTGGATTCATTATAACTGATTGCATTGCATGGCAGAACCATTAATATCACTCTGCATTCTGAAAGTACATTTTGTATTCACTAAAGTATCATATCCATATCAGAGTGCCTACATATACAATATGTGTACCAGCAATTTTAATATTGCGACTATTAATACAAGCAGCTCATTACATGCCAAAAAGGCCCCCTGGTCCTGGCCAGCCATTGCTATCACTGTCAGGATAATCGGTGTAGATTAGGGCAAGGGGAACTATCAGTTATCTATCTCCCGGATAGGATAAGCTGGGGGGCTGACTGTCAGTCATTAGCAGTATTAATACACATTTGGAAACCGATTGCTCACCAGTATGTCTGAGTATTTGTATATGTTTGGCATACAGCATCGGCATGTACAGTTCTGTATGTCATTGGCCCAAGGTAGTCAACTCTGGGCCCACAGTAGGAATACATGTATACTTCATTCTAATCAATGAAATCTCTAGAATTACTGTGCAGTACTAGTAAGACCCTCTTGAAGACAAGCATTAGTGCTTTATATAATACATTTCGAGTCTTGACTGTGTTGATAATATTCATGATATTACCACTGAGGCGATACTTTGGTGATAGTTGAAGATCCAAAGTTATGATAATGGTTTTGTGCTAAAAATTTTGTTTCCAACACTATTAAACACTCGTGTTATTGCATGCCCTAGTATTTGGCATAATTTACGAGCAGATTTAGGTTATGAAAATTCAAGGTCACAAACTCTTGTACACTAGTCACTCCATTTTACATCCCTCTATTTTAAGACCACCCGTGATTATAACACTGCTTGATTTGGTCCCAAAGGGCAATTTTCTGTGTTATATGACCTCTATTTTAAGACCACCTGCAATACAAGACCACATTTCCTTGATCTCATGGGTCATATTAAAGTAGAGGGACCACTGTATATAATTTGTATTCCAATGCAGTTCGTCAGTTAGTTTGCCGTACTACATCTTTTACCTTTGCTAATCTAATACATTAGAACCTGTCTTGAGAGACCACCCCATTGCCAATAAAATCTTGGTCTATCAATACACGTGGTCTTTTATGAAAGTGGGACCTTCTCCATGAATATGTTGTCGTTGAAGATAGGTGGTCTTTCTCAGTAGTGGTCTATCCAGAAAGGTTTCACTGTATTAATGTTATTATGAAAACATTGGAACATCAGCCATGTTTGTTTGGCCCTATTGCATTCTGTGCAGATTAATGGCCTAGGGGTTCCTGTGCAGTTTTTAGTCTCATTGCTTTAATACGCATGATTTTGGCCCAATTTAGTCTGCCTTCACATGAATAAATGCGTTGTCATGTTACAATTTACATGTGAAATAATAGGGTCTAAGGACAAAAATTACCGAAGCTCGCTTATGAATTCTATCTATAAATTTTCATTTCTTTAGCATATGTCCTAGATATAGCCAAAAACGAGAACACTTTCTCTGTAAAATGGAGACGCTTGCTCCTAGCTTGGGTAGATTGACTTTGAAGGAGAAATTTAATACCCTGATAAAAGAACACTGTAAGCAGACGGCAGACTTTTTATGGAATATATGGCAAGTTAGGCCATGGTGTTTGTACAATTAAGATACATCCTGTACCTATATATTTAACGTCACAAAATGATTAAGTGTATATTTAAAGTCATATACCGAATATGTCCTAATAGAAGCGCATGTCCTAATAGACGCGCACCACCCCTCGGCAAAAAACAAATCTCATGAAAATTCACTCCAAATGCCCGATAAAACATCAAAAGATCGTCCAGCGGTATTCCGGTCTGTTTGACTGCCGCACATGCGCAAATCGCCACTTCCTTGTAAACAAAGGTCCACATGGTTCCTGTTTACCGTATATACCGTATAGTTCCCAATAAAGGCACACTCTAATAGAAGCACACCCCCAAACTGACATACTAGTAGCCTACCAGGGGCCATTGTGCCCAATTATAGCCGTTGCAATGGGTAGCAGAAAG
>JAAUYG010118963.1_pt1 | contig 13492 bp, 9 predicted proteins | sample 7278091 | NCBI WGS metagenome assembly JAAUYG01 (sample SAMN14350201, study PRJNA611818) | marine sediment metagenome | isolation source: surface marine sediment (0.6m) | place: French Polynesia: Moorea | collected 2018-08
AAGCCTTATATCTCCAAAAGGAGCCTAGTTAGGGCTAATGTTACTATTAAACATTAATAGGAAACCATATATGGGGATCAGTCCTATGGGCTATGGCACCTTCAAATTAGACCATGAGTGGCCTTGAAAGGTCAAACTCAAGGTCACCAAAATTTCAAAGCCTTATATCTTGTAAAGGAGACTAGTTGGGGCCAATTATGTTACTATTAAACAGTAATAGGAAACCATATATGGGGAGTCTAATGGCACCAACAGATTTAACCTTGAGTGACCTTGAAAGGTCTAAGTCCAGGTCATTTAGGTATTGAGTAATAGAAGAGTGGTATTCTGTAAATTTAATACATATCCTAGTAGTGTTGACATTAATCTGGATGTCACATTATGTAGTTTGTTGGCAGTCGGGGTTTTTTGCTGTCCCAGCGGTCTTTTTTGTTCATGTTAGGCTGGGTTAGGTAAGGGTGGATAGGTGTGTTGTCTTTAGACCCATACACAGCATCTAGGCCTTCTATTAGTAACTTGATTAACAAGTTGAAATGATTGAGTCAATAGGTCAGGTTGGATTAGTTCATGGTGAGTCATATCAGGTTGAGTGAAATGTAGGTCAGGCTGCTTTGGATCATGCTAATAGGCTAGGTTGGGTTAGTGAAGGTAGCATTTAGTTAGGTTGAGTTGGACCAGGTTGGATTAAGTCAGGTTGAGTTAGGCTATTTTGAATAAGGTCAGATTGACTTAGGTCTGTTTTTCTTGGGTCAGGTTGAGGTCTGATTGTGTTAGGTCAGGTTGAGAGAGTTAGGTCAGGCTGGATTAAGTCAGGTTGAGTTAGGTCTGATTGTATCAGATCAGATTCAGTTCAGGTTGAGTTAAGCCAGAGTGTTCGAGTTAGTTGAATTGAATTAGCTAGGTCAGGTTGAGTTATGTCAGGTTGAGTTAGGTGTGATTCTGTTAGATCAGATTGAGTTTAGGTCAATTTGAGTTTGGTCAGGTTATGTTAAACCAGTTAGTGTTAAAGGACGTTGGATTAGGTCAGGTTGAGATAGGTCAGGTTAAGTCGTATCATGTTGGATAAATCCAAGTTGTGTTAGGTCAAGTAGAGTTAGATAACATACAGTATAATGTACAGTATATAAGTCCATAGAATGAGGTGGGGTTCATGCATGTATAATGTGTCACATTTTCCGAGTTGAAGCCCCTACAGGTATAGAAATGTGGTACCTCAGAGGAGTTTCTGCGCTGTCACCAAGTGTTTGGTGACAGGGGAAGCATCGATCCCCCCGCGCCCGGCAGGGGGCTAGTCCGAGGGGTGGAAGGGAGTCAGACCTCAGAGACATTGATCCCCTATTGGTGTATTTGTAGGTTGGGCGATTGCATGATGTTAGGACACCCACTCTAGCAGCGGGCAGTCTCGCTGGAAATCTGCCTTTTAGACTGGAGCATCAATGCAGACTGATCAATAGAGCCTGAGAGATTGTTTAAATAATGCCATTAATCGTGACTTTGCACACTGAGCAACGGAGTGGGTGTGGGGAGGCAAAATAGCAGTGGAGGTCACACAATAGACAGAGAGCATTATGATTACTTCATTCTTACATCAGGTACTCCATAACTCCATCAGGGGGAATAATAGCACTCTGACTGTCTTCTCACCTCACATAGCAGTGGCAAACAAGAAAACTGCTTATTGTAGACTAGTACTTAATGCAGTTTTATTTAATTCTTAATTGACAGTTCTTTCAGTGTTTTTGTCATTATTTTCACCTTGATCAACTTTTTTGTATGTTATATATAGTAATGTTAATCTAACTGCAAATAACATAAACAGTGCTGTCTTCATGATGACTTAAAACTGCTCTTGTAATATTTTCCAAAAGAATATATGAGGAATATTATAACAAGAATTAGGCTTAATAATATAAAAGAGTAAATTGACTTGCAAACATGAAATCGAGATTCGCCCTGCAATGAAGGTGTTTTCTTCTGATATAATGTCAGGTGCAGCATATAATGTATATCATGACTGGTCTCTCAAGATAGCATCACTTAGTACGTGTAGTACTGAGTAATGTATTCTTTGCCATCATGAAAAATTAGAATTTTATTTGGCATAACAACACACATTTACATATCTGCTAGGCAAACAAATAACTGGCGATGGACCCAATACAAGGAAGGTGACCTGCTTGTGATTTATATATAGATATTGCACTGCAATGGCAATTGAAGGTGACAACATACAGTATAATACATAACAGCATATGAGACCATTGTGACAGTGCATAATCATTATGATGTTAATGAAAATGCACATGTATTTTATACATGTTCATGTATACTGTGTTTCAGTTTTTATGCACTGGATCAAAATCTGTATGCATGTCTGTTTTTCTTTTTGCTTCAGTAACATGAAGTTTCACCATTTGGCTGAGATGGCATAATATTTAGATATTGGAAGCTCTTCCCGAGCTTTTAACCATCACTGCCTAACCTTCATGGGTGGTGACGTCTCGGGAAAAACTTCCAATATAAATATCCATGCTCAGCCATAGTAAAACTTCATGTTATTTAACATGTTAATATGGCTGAATTACAAATACAACATCAATGCATGTATTTTTGTTTCAGGTTTCCATAGGCTACCTGCCAAACAAGAGGGTTATAGGTCTCAGTAAGCTAGCCAGGTAAATCTTCACAGAGCCACAATACTGAAGCAGATTAGGATTTATAGCTTGATGGTCTTTAAGTAAAGGCCAGATTATGGTCGGCGCTCCAGGATAGATCAATTACATGCACATACAATGAATCAATTAAGTTTCTGTGGGAGATTCAATATGTCTGGGGTGTAATGGAATACATGCACATGTAGATGGATGCATACCGGTAATAAATAATATAATAATTTATTATCGGACCTATATTTCAGTGGATATTTTGATTATATATTATTTCCTCAATTTTGATTATATATTATTTCCTCATATATATTCAATTTTATTTTCTGATATATTTTCTAGAATTGTTGAAGTTTATAGCCGGCGGTTACAATGTAAGTATTTTTCATGTATATGTAAATATAAACTTTGAATGAAATGTTACGTAACACTGGTGAGGTCATCATGATTGAAATATTATACAGATGAAAGTACATGAAATATATGATTCTTTCTACAAGCACTACCGATACTACTTTTACCCAGTACATGTATTTGTGTTGATCATTAGCACTGCGAACACAATCTGGTTGACTGTCAGCATAATTTATCACACCTTATCTCTTTATATCATCTTATGCCTCTTGATTGCAGTACAAGAACGGCTGACTAAGCAGATCGCTATCGCTCTCACTGAGGCCGTACAACCTAATGGTGTAGCAGTAGTCATTGAAGCTACGTAAGTGTATACACTGAGATATGAATAAAACGTAATTTGGAGCACTTTTGAAAAAGTTTTAAGACTTCAAAGATAAACAGTCTGTTTGAAATCATCTCAAATGTGTATCACCAAGACTAGACAAAGAAAGATACATGTATGTCACCATTTACTTAGTGTAAAGAAGACCTAAAAATTATGCCTCCCTCGGAATTTAGATCCCCAAAGAATTATACACACTTCAAAATTAAGAGAATATTTCAGAATATTAAGACCACATCAGAATTAGGACCACCTCATAATTTGGACCGTGCCAGAATTAAGACCACACCAAAATTAAGACTACTGAATGGTTCCTGACCATGGGTGTTCTAAACATCTCTAACTTAATTCCGACCAGGGTCGCTATAAGCCTGTACAATGTACTGCATATTCTCGTTGTTAATTCAGGTCACTTAATTGTTCGGCTCACAATGTTCCATGACATGTGATATATACAGCTGCTTGAAGACCATGAATGTCTGTATAGAAATCAAATCAGTTTGAACAGCCACCACATGTGATAGCCAAGTGCATATGTGTGATGTGACAGCTTTGAAAACATGCTGATAATTACCTTAGATGTATTCACTTCAGTAATGCAATTAGTTCTACTTATTTTTGATCCTCCTAATTTGGATAAGGTAGAGCTAGGAGCCATATCCGTCCAGATACTGAGAAATGTTCCTTAATTAAATCATAATTGCATCAACTAACTCATCAGTTCCCATTCAAGTTGCATCATTGGATACTAAATGTTCAAAACTTACTACCGGGGTAGATGTTAATTTTTAAAAATCTGTAGTCTGAATTGGAATTGAATTGGATTTGAGCTTAAATGAATTGGAATTGAAATTTTCAATAGGGACCGGAATTGGACTTGAATTAGAATTGCATGAACTTTTTAATGGGGACCGGAATTGGAATTCAAATATTGGAATTGACCCCTGGAGCCCTGATTTGTTATGTTTTATTATACTTTGTTCAGTGTGTATTTAAGATATACTTTTCTTCGCTTCAGCCATATGTGCATGGTTATGCGGGGTGTGCAGAAGATCAATAGTAAGACGATTACCAGTACAATGCTCGGCGTGTTTCGTGAAGACCCCAAAACGCGAGAGGAATTTCTTGCCCTAATACGACAGGGGCAGAGCTAGGGAAAGTGTCAATCCTTTTTGTATATAAACAAAACAGCTTGAATTATGTACAAGCAATAGCAGATGCACTATATTTGAAAGCAGTAAATTATTAAACAAATAAGGACCAGATATTTTGTTGCATCAATTCTTGAATCATCAGTCTGAGGACGGTCTTAAGAAAATGATGTGTACTGGTTTGTTATATATTAACTGGACATACATGTATGTTTATGTATGGTGTGAATATATTTATGCCCTTGGTTCATGTATATGATCATTGATACATGTGATATATATGCTTGAGCTAGTTCACACCTTGAAGGGCTGCTGATTAGCTGAGTAATCATACTGAAAAAATACGTACATAAAATCTTCTGTGAAGATAACCATGATAATAATGCTAGTGGCTATATCATTTTAATGTCTACTCTATTCTAGCTGTAGCAATCAGGAGTGTACTTTTAACTCCTTAGTGGGAAACTTTCCTGAAGATACCTGAAAGGAGAGAAAAGGCACAGAATCGAAGTAGGCTCATGATTGGGTGAAGCTTCATGAAGTAACAATGTGATTGGCTAAATTAAGGCTAGCTGTTTCCATGGTTACGGCTGTTATGACCAACACTACTGTAGTTTGATGTCCAATTTGCAAACAACTACATGTATTTCTGTTGTGATTTTGTGTTGCAAAATACTCCATATTGACAATTGATAGTGACATTATATAAATATTTCTTTGAGGATTACAGTTTGTCATCTGTTTTTCAGACTTATAAATGTAAGACAATTTTATCAAACCACTGGGCACTAGACCTATACAATGAATTATAAGTTACATATTCAGTGGTCAATAAATTTTAACCCAAACATAGAAATACTTTTCTGATTACACTTACCAGTAAATATTTCTTGTCTGGATCTGCTTATTTCTTATAAAAAGTATCATAATTGATGAGATATTAATATGTCAGTAGTGCGTATAAGGTATGCTGTTAGATCTATTTGTAATCCATCCCAACGCTTAATAGCTGTCACATAACGGTGACAAGGTTCCATATCATTGCCAGAGTGGTCAATATAAGTGTTAACTGAGCATGTAAGAGATCAGTGTATATGCATAGGTATATGTAAATTTATGAGTACAAGTGTGTACTGGTGTATAACATTTGTGCAAAGATTTGAAAGGAAGCAGTCAGACTTCCTTAACTAATCCCTTGCCAGTTGAAGGCTTGGCATTCCTGAAGTTTTCATGCTGGGATAGTGCTAATTTATAATACCTTTTTAGGTAGAATATTTGGGATTGGGTTAAAACTCATACAGAAATTGGTATTTGATACAGTTTAGTATAATGTGTCGAAAAGAAACATATGCCGATATTTTTTTTTGTGTATATTGTGTAATGTAAATTGTGCATGTATCTGGGCTATATATTTCACAGACTGATTCTTCCAGTTTCATTCTTAAACACATGTGTTGGAATTAAGATTGATGTATTGGTTTTATCATACAAGTACATTTGGTGTATTAATTGGTTGTAATGTATAGCAGGTGTATTAAAAGAATATTTAAGGCACCTGGAGCTACTGGTTGTATTTTTTGTTATATATATTCACATTTTATGATTTCAAACGTAGCTGTCCTAAAGTGACAGAATTATTTGAAAGACGGCGTGACTGACATTTGAAAAAACAGACACTGCATGGTCTTTTAAAATAATATTAAATCTATGTAAATTGGATTCGTAATGGGAAGAGCCCCATTTATAATACTAAGCTTGTGTTCGTTATGTATATAAGTTCTGTATTTAATTTTGTATACCAGCATTTCGTATATAGAAGCCAGAAAAAAAATAAGAAATATAACAAAAAAATTTGTACTCAAATCTGCTGTACAGGAGGTGTTTTGAATGCCTGTGTTTAAAAGTATTATGAGTAACTATGTATGTACAAATGTACCAGGTCAGGTAGAGTAATAACAGTACTGATGTAATGAAACTCACAGTGTTAATATATCATTTTCACTGTGGCTGCAATGAGGTAGTGGAGTTAGATATTTACTTAAAAATTAAGATATATTCAAGTCTTTGCTAAAAACATCCTTATCTAATATATATGTACATGTATCGATATTATATGCAGTATATAATTGTTTGTGTCAATGTGATTTTGTCTATATATAGCTGCAGGTTACAGTGTACACTGCTGCCTATGGTTGTGTCAAATATATATTACAAGAGTTAATTGTTTTCTTGCCAGTTGATCATTGTTTCCAGTTATTATGAAATGTTAAAATGTTTATTGTGATATGTATTTGTTGTCATCCAGGTTGACCTTAAATTCTGCATTGTGTGCCTTTGTGATTTTTAAGCCCACCAGCTTACTGCCTACCTGCATATTCTCTAGAGAAGCACTTTAAATTGTTATAAATGCAGGTATTTTTCACCTGCAGCAATTCTGTAATCCCTGTACATGTAATATGGCCACGCCTACAGGGAACTTGCCAGGAATTTTAAATTACATGTATGGTCCCATCATAGGGGAGACCTTGGGCGGGAGGGAGAAGTAAATGCATTCATTGTAGTTGTGGCATTGAGATTTTTGCGGAGGATTTTTGGACACATTAAGAGGAGTGCATTTTTTTTTGCATGGCTAAGAGTGGCCACTTACATTTGTATAAATACACTAAATTCTAATAGATTGCCAAATGTCATACTGGTTCTTCATTGGCCACAACATCAGGCTTGAGTATTTAGTTATGGCATATCCTATCCTCTGATGGGATGCCCTATGGGGTTATCACTTTTCTTCCGCCGCTGAAAATGTCAATTCTCAGAGTCCAAACACAGTGAAGGAAATCTGCATTAACCTTGTATTTTTGAAAAATCTTCTTATACGTAGTCTTCAGAAAATGTTTACATTTTTTCCCAATGTGGTAATTTTCTACTAAGTTGTGGCTATTTTTTCAATAAAAATAGCTCAAAAATGTATTAATGCATTATCAGCGGCCAAACACAATTAAGGAAACCCTGCATTGGCCTGGTATTTTAGAAAAGCTTCTTATAGGTAGTCATCAGGACAACTTTTTTCTGGTATGGTACTTTAAACCGTTCTGGTTTTTATAGTAACGATAGCTCAAAAATGCATTCTCATAGGCCAAACACAAGGAAGGAAACCTTGTATTGTCCTGGTATTTTAGGAAAAGCTTCTTATAGGTAGTTATTAGGACAAGCCTACATTTTTTTCCGTTATGGTAATTTTCTACATTTTCTTCGAGTTATTTGAAGGACAACTTTAGATTTTTCTAACATAATTTTGCTATATTATTCTTTGAGTTATATGAGTAAAATAATTCAAAAATGCATTCCATCTGACCAGTCATGGTGAAGAAAAAGGCCAGTTAGGCTGACATTTTATAGAAACATGCTTATTGACAGTCTTCAGGGACAGTTAAAAAATGGTTTGGGTGCAGTCATTTTTGACTTGAGCTATTTGAGTATAATTACTGAAAATTGTTTGCCCCAAATCCTAATAAACTTTTCTCACACTATTGATAACATGGGTATTTTCTCCAACTGGTATCCCAACCAACCTTGCATTGCACAGCAACCGACTCTACTTTTTAACTACTTTATATGATTTTGTAACAAATTAAAGCATTGTTTATGGAAAAAACAGGCAAAACAACCTGCCCAGAAATATTCTTAAATACATGTACATGGAGGGGGTTGAAGACAAAACATGTTTTAACGTGACTCTGTAATAACTTGCCACCAATACAACAATTTTGATCACCAATTGCCATATTCTGCATGTTAATGATGATAAAATTTGTTCCAAAAAAAAGGATATTAATTACCAAAATAATTCAGCTTCACTATGTCAGGATGATATCAGTTGGACGAAAATGCAAACTTAATCTGTGGATGAGCACATGATGTATGCACGTGCATGCATACATGTATTCCATTACTCTAACATGTAAGCAATAAATTTAATTAATGGAACTCAGCTGTGGCATCTGTTGCTCCCACAACATCCAGTGAATTTTAATATACACACAGTTTTGTTATTTGAATTCCATTGTGCATATCTGATTGTTGACACTATATATTGTTTAGTTGGTAAAGGTCATGAAGTTAGCCTGAAACTAGAGTGCATTCGAGTGGCTTAATTGGCAACTGAATCATTGATACAAAGGGTATTGATTCCGTCACAGGTGTAGATGATACCACACTCTGTATAATAAAGTTTCTATGTGGCCATATAGGTCAATAATTGATAACAATATTGCCACATTAGTGTTAATGATATCAGGTAGATTAAGCCAAATTGCTGAACCGACCACATTATGTGAATATGGTGAACACTGTTACAAATTATTATTCTTATAAATTACTGAATTATTCCTGAGAAAAATGTAATTGTACCTGCAATTTACAAGAAGACGTGAAAAAGTTAATAAAAGTGGTAAGGTCAGTGCTGTATGCTGTCAATAATTCATGACCACTATTATGCTAAACTGTGTAATGTTCAGGTATACAAACCAGTAACTTTAGAGTGCAACAGTGAGTGTGTTATTTAACCGGTTGTGGAAAGCATGAAAGAAAAAATGAATAGCACCAGTACTAGAATATGCATTCTGTAATAACCCTGTAAAGAAAACTGCCATATTTATAGGGTATTATATAATTAACAGCTCTGAATAGAAAACCTGCAACTTTAACTTTTACAGTGGACATTGTGTAACAACTGGAGAAATCAAGTAAACAATTATTGCTGTGCACATTGTGTTGTAGCTCTGAAAAAGAGAAAACTGCAAATTTGGTCTTGATTAAAAAATGTCACGTCAGTCCCTCAGCTGTACAGTGCAACATACCTACTGCTTAATTCTGTTGTACAGTAGAACCTGTCTTGAAAGACCACCCCATTGGTCACCAAAATGTGGTCTGTCAAGACAGGTGGTGTCTGGTGACAGGTTCAGTTAAATTGAAATGTAGGTTCTTCTGCCAAAAATGTGTGGTCTGTCAAGACAGGTAGTCTCTCATGGCAGTGGTCTCTCAAGACAGGTTTCACTGTACTGTGTTGTACGTACCCTATAGGCACCAAATTTCACATTGGTTGCATGAGCTTTCACTATAATATTTCAATTATAATATATATTTCCATACAGTGTAAAGTTAAACGTGCAGTGGTACATAATAATTCTTTCTGTGAAAGTGAGAGGAGGCAGGTTTTTTTTTTTTTGATGCCTCAGTTGTTTTTTGCAAACTACATTTACATATTGTACCCCAGTGATATACCTGCATATATTCATTATAGTCTGTATTGGTGTTGCTGATCTGTTTGTGTTTCATGTGCCAAACTGCAGATCAGCATCTAATAAAACTATTAAGCAAACTGAGTCATTTGAATTGAGATTTGTGGTGACATATGGAACCTGGTTAATTGTAACAATTCTGTCTCTGACTATTTCAGTAATTAAGTCATTAAAATATACACATGTGAATTTATGCACATAATTTAACCAGTGTCATTTAAAAAGAAATATAGTTTCTTATTTTTCAAATTAATATGATAGAAGCATCATAGAGAGAAAAAATATTAAAATATTTTGCATTACATCCCATTATGTCCAAGTATAATTTTATTTCTCAAACAAACCTTATTTTACAAATAAAACGTTATTTCATAAAAAGTGTGAAATAATGAGATATTTCATGAAATAATGTGACATACCTTTCCAAGATAATGTCATGATATAATTACATATTTTTTTACGAAATAAGTTTTGTATAAAACAAAATTTTACGAAATGGTCTCTTACTCCTATGCTTTCATATTTTTTTCAACCCATCAATAGCAAACTTTTTTTTCACTTTTATGACAAACTATTTCTTCCCCCAAAAAACGTCTAGGGTATGCTTTTTTCACAAACTACCCCCCCCCCCCAAATTCTAGCCCAGTGAATCTAGCATACCCTACAGTATGCTACAGAAGTGGAAAAAAAGGTTTGGTTTTGTTGGGCTGAAAAATACATAAGCACAGAAGTATGTCATAGAGATGGAATAATTATTCAGTAAATTTTACTTTACAAAATATTTCATAAAAAATATGTAGTTCACAATACCTTATTATTTTGCACAGCTAGGTATTCATTATGTGAAAGCGTCTTATTCACAAAATACATGTTTCTGACATTTTGGAGGTCCAAAGTACGCATATGCATACAACATGCACCCCTGAGGCCCAATTTTTGTCTGCTTGACTTTACGATATGACCTATTTGAGTTATGGGCTAATCAGTGCCCCTATAATAACCCAAAATAATGACCCCTATAATGACCCCAAATTGTCTTGAAATATACAAGATAAAAATATCCATATGTGTATATATAGTACATACACTCCCACGGCCCAAGTGTTCGTACGTCTGCCTTAATTGCCCTATTGTGCATATGATGCTCTATAGTCAACCATTTTTGAGTTACAGCTAAATTTTGAGACACCTTACAATGGCATTCTCATGGTTAAAGTCGAAAGTGCCCATGCACACATTCTACATTCCCCCCAAACAGCCACCCACCCACCTCACCCACCCCACCCCAAGGACCAAATTTTCATCCATTTAACGGTGAACAGTTTATAAGGTGTGGCCCAATTTTGGGAAAAGTACACCTAATTACATGTACTCCACAATGACTTTGATTTGCTCAAGATCAAAAGTACTCATGTACACTCTCATGTAGTCCTATGTTAAGGAAAAGTCGTTTCCAAATGAACAGTGAAGGTTTTTCATTCAAAATTTTAAAAATCGTCAGGGCATATTGACCAGAGAATTTGAACCAAATCGGCCCAATAATTTCAGGTATAATTAACTTGATGGACGGATGCCAGACACCACAAGACCCATGCAAGCACCAGAGCAAGCACATATCATGACTTCAGCTAGTTAACCAACTGACCCTAAATGATCTGCAGATACATCATGAATAGATAGCTTCCCAGAAAATTTGCCCTTGATGCATGCAATGGTTTTTCAGAAACCCAAGTTAATAGACAGAATCAAATCACAGACAGACGGCGGATGATGGGTACCCTCATCGTGATGGTAGCTCTGTCATGTAAATACAAGCAGAGCTAAAAAAAAACCTCAGCGGCACGGTCCCAGGGGCACGGTAACCTCAGCCAACATAGTGGTGACATTATCACAGAGGAATCTGAGATCATTGGGTGATGATTAGTGAGGCAATCATGTTTTCCACCTTGACCTGACAGTAAGAAGAGTAGTAGTATGGGGCTTACTCCAATATGAGGAAGAGGCCTAGCTACAGCAGGTGGTCTCTACCAATTTGATGATGCTAGATCAGCCGATATGAGCAGGGCCAATTTAACTGGGTTCAGGATGAGGAGCTGGGTTCTGCTATAAAGAGGTCATGGCAATTGGTCCCAACCAGGACTACTGACTGCCTACCACTCGAGCCAAGCCCTATCATCGCAATTGGTCAAAGGAACCCACAGGGCAATCCCATGGCTAGATGGACAGCTACGCGCACCATCTCCTGATCACCACACGTGTGCATTTCAAGGTGCACGGACCAGGTCATCAAACAAGCTGATAATTGTGCATGCAAACAGCAACATAGCACTGCAGCTTCAGTTACCAGGGTTGTATGCCCATCACCTCCCAAGTGACTATTCAGAGCCAGACAGGTACTTTGTGAGACTTTAGCAGTTGTTTAATCTCTGGGAGAGACAAAAAACAGTTTCCCATATGCCGAGTACAAACTTTTCCCATGCTGGAAAGATTGAAGTCACACACCCCAATCAGTGCTGAGGGTGCCTCAGATCTCACCACCAGTCTTAGCCCGAGTCTAAGCCCATGTTTACTGTGAGTGAAGAAGGCATCACATTGATTGCCAATACCTTTTGCCCTAGGGACAGGATTGTTCCAGTGGATGCCTAGACTGTAACAATGTCTAACAAAGGGCCACAAACTTTACCAGTGCACTGCAGCCGAAACTTAATTACGGCAAGTCCCCACTAAGGACTGCCTGAGCTGTCGCATCTGGCCACAACTTAAGACAATGAAGCTGTAATGGGTGGAACGTGGGACAGGAGATGATGAGTCTTCCCATAGAACTGGCCAATACAGTCCCTCTATGGGTAATGTATTAATAGTTAGTCTGGCCGACCTTTGGCTAAGTTAACCAGCAGTTCAATCCATCTTCAATTAACTGGCCAGCCAGAATATATAGGGCTCGAACTACCTTTAGCTGCATGGCTTGCCCACTCAGGTGTACATCTACCACAGCTGGCTAGAGCCGTTGGGGCCTGTCCACATCCAGGTTAATTAGTGCCCAAAAGGTGAGCAGTGGTTTACTTGTCTTTGACTGATATGCCAGTTTGATCTGCAACTACCTGCCAGTTCAACTACATGCTGCACATATAGGTTGTCACTGGTCGGCCAGCACCTGCATGGGGTCTAGATCTCGCTTTGCTGGGCTGGTTGGCCAGGTTTCACTAGCTTGGCTTAATTTATTCAGCTCTTTGAATCCCGGGGGTTGAATCATGCTAAACACAGCAGCTGCCTTCGGGCATGCAGAATGTGAGTACTGATTTTGCTGTATTTGGTCAGACTGGTGTCTATACTGTACGTATATGGTGATCTATATACTAAGTGATTGATACCATGTGTCATGTGCCACGTGTATATTGTAACCAATATTGACTACACCGAGCTACCGCGGTTGATCAATAAATGTTTCTTCTTCTTCTTCTTCTTCTTCTTCTTCTTCTTCTTCTTCTTCTTCTTCTTCTTCTTCTTCATCATCATCTTCTTCTTCTTCTTCTTCTTCTTCTTCTTCTTCTTCTTCTTCTTCTTCTTCTTCTTCTTCTTCTTCTTCACACATATTTTAAAGATTTGAAAATTATTTCTACAATTTAAAAATGCTGAATT
>JAAUYG010231619.1_pt1 | contig 13490 bp, 12 predicted proteins | sample 7278091 | NCBI WGS metagenome assembly JAAUYG01 (sample SAMN14350201, study PRJNA611818) | marine sediment metagenome | isolation source: surface marine sediment (0.6m) | place: French Polynesia: Moorea | collected 2018-08
AAGCAAAGAAAATACTCATTCAGTCAAAAAATAGTGCATATCTAACAAAAATAGGAGCATCAGACAGAAAATAAAAACCTACATTGGGGTCATTATGTTTTTATTAAAAATAGTAAACACAAGTTGGGAAAACACAGAGGGAAAACACAACCACATGTAAAAAATATCTTCCCTAAACGTCAACCCTGATATCTCGCAGATTGAGCGTCCTTATCGAAAGAACAGGAAACGCAGATTTTGTAGACGCCACACACCATGGAAAGAGCTGCAAAAGTCGTAAGGAGGTAGAAATTGTTCTTTCTGCTCTCACAGAACCAGATCTACGACTTCAGATTGATCTATGTCTAGCGCGGAATATAATCTTGGAAGCTGTGCTTGTTAAAGCGGTGTCCTTACGCCCGATTCTTTTGCAGGAGTGGCGTGAAGTTGCTATCTCTAGGTGGAGGTCACGGCGACTTGAACATGGTCATATCTGAACAAAAAGATGTGAAAAACACCGCCAAAGCTTTTATGGCAGCGCAAAATTCTGGTGAGTTTCACATAAAATCTGAAACGGTGTAGATCTAGATCTGCCATGACCAAGTGTACAACTGGACACACAAGGAAATCAGTTGCGTTTCTGGTATCTGGGTCACGTTCTTAGTTCCGAGTGGACATCCAGATCTGTGTAGACTACACATCCTTTCACGTTTCGCAACTAAACTCCCTAGCATTACAAAGACACACCAGCTTGCTAAAATAACTACTGGGTGCATCGGTGTGAATCCAGGAGTTTTCGACAAGGGAATTTTAACAGCGCTGCGCTCAAAGCAGCCTTTTTGCGTCACTGGTCGCTTTTGTTGTTCTCTTCCTTGTGGACAAAAACAAATTTTATCCACTCAGCAAACCTTTTGAGAACAAAAGCAATCAGTCAACTCCTTCAATAAACGCTTTGGTCCTTTGTCCCAACTCGCGCTTGTGATGTTCCAACATTGTGGAGTTGATGTAGGCGAATCGTAAACTGAACTTCAGCTGCCTGGAGGGTTGAACAGAAAGCCTCTGGATACCCAACCAGATGTTAACTGTTGCTGTTCTTCATTTTAGCTGCACAGTACATGATGAAGTGGGCTTCCAATGAAGAGAATAGAGCCATTGAAGTAAGCACACGCACACGTTTTTCTAACCAGCTGTTCAGGCCTGCGAAACTAGTGGCCTTGTGGATTCACGTTCCTGTCGTTGTCATTGTGGAAGACCCCCGCCCTCTCCCAATTGTACTGTTTGCCGTGTATCCCCCTTCCCCCAGACATGAGCTGATCAAGTGGTGGGGTCAGGTGATCCCACCAATCCTTTCGCGAACTAAGCATTCTTGTTGGCGTTGTTAGCATGAAACACTGCAATTGTGATGCAAGTTGGGTTTTCTGCAACCTGCTTTTGTTTCGTGACAGGATGTGTCCAATCAGATCGTTGAATTGAATCTTTTGTGGACAGAAGCGCAAAGGGAGTTTGCAGGTAAGTTCTGATTTGACAACAAAATAAACGTTCACATTTGGCACCGGGAATTTTTTTTTTTGTTTTTTTTTTTTTTTTCTGTTTTGGCTTTTTTGGCGCGCGAGTAGGGCGGTCAAATGCAGTCATGTACGTGGTGTCATCGCGGTGTGAAAATAACCCCCTCCCCTCCCCGTACACTCTCGTCAATTGACACCATGCCGCACGGTCTTTAGGCTGACTCGCGAACACTTTCTTTTTCTTTTGATCAATTCATTTGTTTTTCTTACTTGTCAGGGATCGTCTTGCATGAAAAAGTGGACTTTTTGTTTCAGAGCAATTGAAGGATTTCAAGCACATGTTTGATCTGGTTCTTGAAGGGGAAAAGCATGTTGATCAAGCAAAGAATAACCTGGTGAGGTATTTTTATCGTGTAGTTTGTTGACAGTTGTCATTGGTGTTCGCAATTTTTTCTGCACTGGGGTTCCTGGAATTCAAGATGCGCATTTGAGTCGAGATCGAGTGCGTTTCGCGTGAACGTAACGGCGAAATAACTTGTGACCTGGGTACAATCGTGGATTTAACCGTTCTTGCCGAATATTTTGAACAAAATTCATAGCATCCTCTGACATGTGTTCTGCTCCTGCGGGAACTGTAGCTGAATTTTGTGCTGTTTCAGCTTGCTTGTGAACAGAGGGAAACCAAGATCAAAAAGGAGTTGAAAAAAGCAGCCAAAGTATGTACCCAACGGAAAAGTCACATGCGTTGAAACTTTTTTGCTTGGAGTGAAAACTGGAAAAAAGAAAAAAAATGCATCCAAACATTTTTGACTTGGAAATTAGAAAAGACTGAGAACGAGACTTGTTTTTATCCTCAAACTCTCCGACTTTTTTCCACAGAAGGCATCTGCTGAGGAATTAAGACAACTTGAAAGCCGGCTCATTCAAGCTGAAAGACAGAAAGATCTTGCTCAGTTGGAAGGTACGTTGCTGCTGTTGGAGTTGTTTGTGGAATAAAAACAAGGAACTCCCACAACTCCTCGATGCCGTTTTGTGTCGACTAATAACTTGGTTTTCTCGCCACGATCAGTTGAAGACAAAATACGGGAGAACGAGGCGGTGAAGCTGATTCGTTTCAAGGAAGGCATGATGAAAATATCTGGTGCTTACACGGAGCTTGGACGCAAGTGTGCTATCATATTTGAGGCTCAGAAAAACATTTCACATCAGTTACCAGATGTCTACGAGAAAGATCTTGAAGATATCAAGTACACAGGTTTGTCTGGCATCACGCCCCGACCTCGAGATGAAAAGAGATCAAAGAACAATTCACTCTGATCAGAGATGTCAGTGATGCGGCCTAGCTGGAATTTCGTTGCATTTTGTTTTGAAGGTTCTGGAACAACGAAGCATTACGTACTGCAGGCCAAGGAGAAAGTGAGGAAGTACAAGCGACAGTCTCAGCTCCACAAGTCCTCTGTGCCTTTCAGCAGTAAGTACTAAAAGACATTGTAACAGGGTTACCACTTCATGTGGAAAACAAGGAAATTTGAGAAGACCTTTCCAGCCAGGGAAAACCAATATTTTAGCAAAATTGTCAGTCAGGCAGAATTTTTGTCAAGAAAGCTCATGGAAAATATGGACAAAAAGGCTAAAAAAAAGTCAGTGGAAAAAATAATTTAGGAAGATGACTTATTGGGCCATGCGCGGGGCTGTAAGTTGGGACAGCCTTGTGGAGTCATGTACATGTTGTTGTCATCACTGGTGTTGTCATTGTGGAATACCACCCCCCCTCCGGGCCGGACCCCGTACCGATCACGTGACATTCATCAAGCGCAAGGCCTTTCCGCTGACAAGCGCATCCGGCTTTTTGATCTGGGTTTACAAAATCTGCTTCAGTGTGATCTCTTCCAAAATTCTTTTACAAACGTGTTTTGGCTTCTAGTTTTCTAGGCGAACAGAAATTTTCGTTCTGATTTCAGTGCCCGCGTGACAACATCCTAATAATTTCATGATTGTGATGAAAACTATTTTTAGCGGATTTAGCGGAGCCACCGCCACCTTACACCCCTGGGGATTTCTATGAAGAAAATCAGCCAAACGTTGGTGCTCGCGACAGTCTTCTTCCTGAGGAGGTTATTGATCCACATCTGCACAGCGACGTGCTCAGCAATCCAGTTTTCCGCAGGTGCCATACCTCAATTCTTTTGTACAGCATGTTCGCTAACTCAATTTCTTCAAGAGTCTAGAAGCTTTATAAAATGACAAAACAAGAAACAACTGTTCAATTGTTCTGGACAGTCCCAGTACGAATGCATGCCTTTATCTTCACGTCCTCACACATGAAAGCGGGTGTAAAAAAAAACTCGGTGTTGATTTTCTTTTCAGCAACGTGCCGCCTGTTCCGCCCAGGACTTCGGCCGTTTCTCTTCCAGCAAGAACCGTGATGCCTCCGCAGCAGCCTGAGCAGCCGCCGCCTCCGCCGCCAGGTTCGAGCGCTCAGCCGCCGCACCACGACGCGCCGGGCGAGGACCTCAACTGGGGCAGCGAGGACGAGGAGGACCTGACGGGCGCCATGGGCGGACTCAACCTCTAACTGCTACGTCTTTCAACTGCACGATCATCCACAATTAATTTGCTTGACCTGTATCGCTTTTTTTTCAGTTATTGTTTGGTAAAAAGTAAATTTCTACATTCCGACATGAATTTTGAACAAAAAAAAAGTGCTTATGACTTTCAAATAACGGATAATTTGTGCTTTGCTGATTTATTGTAGCGTCTTGTCGCAAGTGTTGTTTTCCTTCGCTGGGAGCGTTTTTACACTTGACAAAGAAGCTGCAGGTCTGTTCAATTTGCTTTGCGTTCATTAGAGGAAGGATGCTGCGTTGTCCCAAACATCAGGCAGTGCACGCACAAACAGGAAAACAACGGGTTTCCTTGTTTTTCTGTCGACAGACGAACAGCAGTAAAAGTGTTCGCCAATCTTGATCGGAAACTTCTTTGTGTCAAGAAATTGCATTCAAGAAAGAAAACCTGCAAATGCTTGTCAAGCAAAAAGTGCAGTTCGCAAATGAAAAAAAGGTGCTTACCCAAAAATATTGGAAGGTGTGTAGATGTCCGGGGAATACGAGAACTCACCTTTTCGGCATCGGAATTGGTTGAAGTTTCGCATGTGAACAGCCTTTTCTTTCCTTTGTTGTGTACAGGGTAACTTACGGCCAGAGCTAGTGGCTCTAAACAACTGAATTGTCACGCCCTAAGTTTATTGAAAGCATGGACTGTCGGTATTTTTGCACAGCAAACACTGACACGCGACATTTCCAATAGGCCCAAGATTGTCAGCAACCGTCCTGATAATGAAACCAGAAATCTCTTGGACACAACGGCCAAATTGCCCAAACTGCGGGCAAAATTCCAACTCAGTATTGAAATGTCTGTACTGCATCTTTTCAGAATGACATTGAACTGTTACGCAAGAAACTGCAATAAAACTTCAAATAATTCATTGGCAGTTGACTATGAATTTCTTTTTCCGTCAGTGACGCAAAAGATTTTTGCACACAAGTCAGTCAACAATAGAACTGATTACATGCTGCCCAAAACTGGTGGAGAGAACCTGAAGAACAATGTCCACGATATCTAAGTCCCGTTCGACAGAACGGCTTTCTGATGTCCCAAGGCCAACAGTTTTCCATGCACTGCAGAACTTGCCCGATACATCAAGAGAATATCAGAGCTGAGATGCTGATGTCACAACAACAAAGTGTCTTTTATGAACTTTCTCATTGTTGTTCCCACCGACGCAGACGACGGGCCCGTTGTATCGTACGAAATCTGAAAAAAGTTACAAACATTTTTTGAAAACTTTAAAAGATGATGAAAAACAATTTCAAACAAGTACTTCGTCAGCTTACACGCGGCGGTCACGTCAACCAGTCATATGATGGGAGAAGGGTCTTCCACAACGACGACGACACGCACATGACTCCAAAAAGGCCACCCTTCTTGCGAAGCCTTTTTGGGCAGTCCTAGTCCTTGTTAGAGGACCAAGTATCACTCTAAATTTGCTTTGACACCAAATGAACGAAAAAAATCACCTTGTGCAAATATGGTTGTATGTCCGAAAACTCCGTGTCAAAAACAAGGTCCAGATCTTTCTTGTCAGGTATTTTGGGAGTATATTCGTGACGATTCATACTCTCAGCAATGAACATGATCTTTTCGCTCAAAAGTTCTCCCACCTGTTCTCTGGCAATTTGTCTCTCTGCAACAGAAAAATAGAGCGTGGAAGTAAACAGGCCATGTTTGCTGGAATTCCTTTCAAAACTGACAGATGCGATCAAAAAAACAAAAAAAACCCCAAAAAACAGGTTTTTCAATTCTGGCAACTTACCATGCTCGTTGGCCAGCTGAACGACATTCAATTTTACAGTCCACACTTCCCAGGGAATATTTTCAGACATAAATGGCATCGTTGCTCGCTTCTTTTCGAAGAATTCTAAGGTAATTTGACCACAACCAGAACTCTCGGGACTGCGAAGCAAGTCGCGAAACTCGTCGATGGATCTCCTCAGCTTGTTCTTCAACTCGTCGGACGCCACTCTCACCTGCAGAAGAAAAAGACGATTCGGTTGAAAATCCACTTCAGAGACGTGAAGACGCCAAGACTTAAGTCAAAGCAAAACAATTCCACAACAATTCCACTCACGTATGTGAAGTCCACAAAGTCACAGTCAACATCAACCCAGCCAACAGTTCCAACTGTGTAACTGCCTTCTTGTTTGTAATCCAGCTGCAATGGAAGGCATTTTTGGACGCTTTTTTTTTTTGCAAAACACAACAGAACCAAATTTACGATGGGAAGAAAATAGAGAGCAGAACGGTTTACCTTTCCCAATGTGCGATGGAACAACAACGTGTGAAAGAGACCTAAAACAAACACAAGATTGTTAATTGTACTCTTTGAAAGGCGGCAAACTAATTTATTTATTTACTTTTTCGACCAAGTGAAGCCTTGGGAATGCTGGTCAAGCCTTGATAAATTTAAGCAACCCAGAATGAGTTCAACACTCGTGGGATAAACACAGGTACAGAATCAATCTGAGAGCTCACTTGCAACAACTTCCTCTATTTGCCTGCCTTCCACTGACTGAAATACGAGAGAAAATATAATTTGAATATGTTGAAGGAGGCCAGAGATAAGAGAGAAAACATAAAAACTTCACACCTATGTTACTATGTCACAGGCGATGACCAATCTAACAAATTCTGATTACATGAGGTTGTAACTTTGTCATGAGACTGAAACTTGGCAGGAGAAAGTTTCTGTTGCAATCACACGTTCAGTTCTGCCAGTTTACCTTTTGGTCATCGACTAGATCGACCACCCCTTTGCCACAAATGCCACCCACTCCCACACGAACAAAGCAAGGATCAAAGACCCATAGGTAAGTGGTGCATCAGTGGAGGGATGTCACATCAGTGGGAGTGCTCGCACATAGCACATTTGTGGACATGGGGTGGCATATAAGGGGGGGGGGGAGATTGACTTTGGTTCAAATACGGAGGGAGTGGGGCAACTGGCAATATTTACTTGTACGGGTTTTTTGGAATGCACAGTTCATAAGATAACCTGTGTACGAATTTTTGGACAATTTTAGATAAAGATATATCGAGATCTATTCTAAATCTAGTTGCCTTTGGGTAAGATTAGATTCTGACTGAATCTTGAAATGAGTCTCAACCTGACTTTAACAACATTCACCCCATTTTTAAGATATCTGAATTCGATCTGGGCCCGACCCCAGATTTCAACGCCCAACATCCCAACTAATTCACCAGCTTAAGACACACACCAGTTCAAAAATCTGTGATCTTGCGTTCATTGTTGTTTTGTGTTGCAGTCCCAGAGTCCACCTTGTTTACACCAAATTTTACGACTTCTCACCAACCACTTTTCGGCAGCTAGGCCTACTGCTACCGAAGGAGAAAATGTGCAGCAAACAAGTGACAAAAATGGGGAGTTCCCCCCCCCCCGAGAGTGTGTTCAGCAGAAGATTTGTGCGTGTGTGTGTGTGCTCCCAATCTTTTTCTTTTGCACTGTTACTTTTTGAGCCAACTGGTAGATTCTAACAGGTCAAAGACCACTTGGTTTTGCCATTCTGGATATTTTTTTCGTCATTGCAACAAGAAGAAGAAGAAAAAAAAATCATGCAAGTAAAGATGAACCCATTTCAAATGACATGTGACCCAGACGTTGATAATCACCGTTGTTCTTTCTTTTTCTTGCCATCTAGCTGTTCGGGTCGAAAAAAAGTGTAGTTCCATCGGCGGATCCACGATTTTGGTCAGGGGGCCCAGCAGAGTTTTGACCCCAGAGGGGGGCTGAGCCCAAAATCTGTTCAAAATATATACAGGTTTTCCCTTAAAATTGCCTGAAAAAGATCTTGGGGACAAAGGGGGCCCAGGCCGCCCTGGATCCGCAAGTGAAGTTCTGCTGACACGCACTGACAAACTTGATGCAATGTCCAGCGAAAACAAAGCTGTCGGACACACTTTCCAGAAGGAAAATGTCAGATAAACTTTGCCGGATGACAGGTGGTATCTCAGTGAAGGGTGGCGTTTGTGTTGGGTGTTGTTCACTGTATTTCGTCCTTGCTTGGCTGATGTAGGCATCTTCCTGTCAGAGTGCTTCTGGATTTTTTGTCTCGCGAATGTGTTGTTGAAAAGAAAAGTCACAAGACTGCTTTTAGATTTGTATTGTCGTTCACGTGCGCCAGGGAATCCATCTGCTAACATTGCAACGGCTCCAGAAGAACAAAATGGTAGCCGGGACAGAGTTATACGAGAACGGGACATTTTGCTTGAGTTCCCGTGCATTTCTGAACCTCCTCTGATATGCCATTCTATAAGAGGGGAATAATGAAATGGCATAATTTGCCAGAGTCCCCATTCATCTCTGATGTTCTGTTCCCTTACCCAACCCCTAATGAAATGACACATGGGAGAAGGTTCCCCACGTTCTGACTCTGGAAATATCTCCAATTTAGTGACCCCCGTCCAAATGAACCAACAACAAAAATGGTGAGGTCTACTTTTGCGTGGGGACTCCATATCCCCCCTGGCAGAACAGCATTTACACATACATTCAGACACGAACGGCGCTCGCTGGTTCTGCGCTTGTATTATCAAGTACGCTTCGTCAGCGTAAAGGCCGAGCGACCGCCCCATCATATCACGTGACAACATAATACCCATCACGTGGTGGGTCATGTCATGTCAGGGGGGTTCTCAGGGCAGGAGGGGTCCAGGGTCAGGGGGGGAGGTCTTAGGGAAGGGAGGGGTCCGCGAGGAGACAACGACACGTACATGATAAGGCCCTCCCGGCTACACCGCGCTCGACCTAAAAAGACAGTCAAAAATTACAACAGTGAGTTGAACCTGTGGTGTGTACTCCCTGTGGGACATAGTCTCCAGCAAGTACGCTTCGTCAGCTTGAAGGCTGAGCGCCCCCTACCATCCATCAAGTGACAATGTAATGCCAGGCTGGACTGACCCCCCCCCCCCACACAGAACCCCCATTCTGGGCTGACCCCCCCCACACACAGCTAGGGGTCGTCCCCCACGACGACACGTACATGACTCCATGAGGCTTCGTCGCGCTCGGCCTAATAACAGTCAGACAAATGTGTGAGTGACCGATGCAACTGGACGTCTGAGCACCAGTCATTTACTGCTGCAATGGGGGAATGGAGGATGGCATGTCCAAGGTGGTGGCATATCAGGAGGGCCACATGTCAGCAAAAAAGGGGTGGCACATCAATGTTGTTTTAAGGTGGTGTGGAGGCAGAACAGCGGTCTGCTCCAATTGCATTCACAAACACTCCTCTAAGTTTCAGTGACCACTTGTTTTGTGACTGACATGATTTCTTGAACCAGAAGAACTAAGAACACTTCGTTCGCGTAACGGCCCTTCAGTCCAATCACATGACCCGTCATATCTTACCACTTCACATCGTAACCCAGTAAAGGGGGCGGCTGTCCCAAGCCAGTGCAGTGGAGAGGGTCCCAATGCCCAAGGGTCCCAGTGGGGGAAGGGGTCCTCTGCTGGAAGGCAGTGTGATAGGGGGTCGGAAGCATGACTGCACCAACGTGACTCTTACATTCCGCTCCATTTTCACTGGAGCTTGAGCAATTGAGCGCCAGTCTCACTTCGCGATCGTTTTTGACAAGCATAGGTGACTAGTTTTGCCGTGAGCCTGAGAGTTAACAAGGCGACCACGGTGGGTTGCATTTTGTGAGCCAATGTCTGGTTTTGACAGAAACTTATGCACCGGGAAATAACCACCAGTCGGTGTCGACTTTAAGTCTTTAGTTTCTCAATTGCAATTTTTCTGAAACCTCATCTCCGTCCGAATCGAACAAACCAAGATGCTTGAGAAACATGTCCAGCTGTTCAGTGTATTCGGCGGGATACCGGTGGTAGTGGCTGACATGGGCTGAACCGGAGAATTTCTTCGCGAACACTGGAATATTTCTGCTGGTGTAGTTTGCCATGACTTCTTCAATAGGCCCCGCCATCCCGACTGGATCAACATCCGAGTAGAGGAACAAAGTTGGCGTCCTCAGTTGGTTCTCCCGCATGGTATTCGAAGACTTTCTGTAGTGTCGTGTGACGGTGTTTTTGAAAGTAGACAAGTGAGCTTGGAGCATCTTTTCCACAATGGTCTGCACAATGGGCACCGAACTGACGGCTTTGCTGAAGCCGAAGGGGATTTTGTCCAAGTCTGCGGGACTGTCCAAGACCTGACCCTGCAAGCGCTCGCCCACTTGTCCGTAGTCCTGCGGTCTCTCGTGCACTTTGAGCACAGTTTCTCCACACAGGTATCCGCCCACGGAGAATCCGTGGATCACCAACGGCTTCGCGCAGTGCTCTGAAGCCGACACGAAGTCCAGCACCTGTGAAACAGAAACAACAAGCACGTTCACTCAGCGCAAAAGCCGCGCGGCCAAGTAACCCACATGGAATTTAGAGACATAACAGAGAGGTAACATCTGCAAAAACCTCTGACCCCCCCCCCCCGAGAATAGCTCCTTCAACAGCCATGTCTTTTCACAGACTGACAGTGTTCAACAGTCAATTCATTCCAACGATAAAACCAATCCCCCCCACCCATCCATCTGCCCAGCAGGAGAAAGGGGAACTTCCATAACAACGACGACGACATGTACATGACTCCAAAAGGCCGCTCCGCTCTCAGACGCGTGGTTTTCTTCGGAAAGACTTATTGGCGAAGCCATTGCTCAGACATTCTGCAGAGAAAACTTTAAAACTTGCACAAGCAACTCGGCACCATCTGCTGAAGTCATCATCGACGACATACGATTGCTTTCTGAACTGCATCTTCTTTGTCATCGTCGCTTATCTTTGTGACTGATCTTTTGTTGAGCACCAAAATGTTTCGGTTCCAACTCTTCGAGTCAAAGGTGTTTTTTTTTTTCAGGCCGAGCGCGACTGTAAGTCGAATCAGCCTAATGGAGTCCTGTCATAGTTGTCATGGAGGACCCTCCCCCACACACACCCACCGGGGAACCCCCCCCCCCCCAACCTTTTAGCTGAGCACGACCAAGCGGTGCAGCCATATGGAGTCACATCTGTGTTGTTGTTGTTGTGGAGGACCCCTCCACAACTGGGACCCCCCCCCTGCCTGGCATGAGAACGTGATGGATGGTTGGGGCGTTCGGCCTTTACCCTGACTAAGCGTACTTGTTTCAGCGAAAAAGAAAAATTGAGAAAGAATCATTAATTCATAAATTTTTGGGGAAAAAATTGTAGAGATGCCCAGAAATCATATTTGGGGGGGGGGGAGATCCACAGACACAAGTCGCTCGTGCGTTGGCGACTGAAAATCCGAATGTGACAAAACACAAATTGTCTTTTTCAGGTGACCATACGAGAGCTTTTTCCAAGCTGGACTGTGATTCAAAATTGTTCAGAAGTTGTGCTCTTCACGTGTGGTCTGATATCCGACCCGATTCCATTGGTGGATCACGTCTACAGCAGTTACATGGAGCTTAGCATGGAAGAGGCAAGGTCGTGTTGGGATTCTGAATGAGACCGTGTGAAACTTCTCGAGGATGTCGAAAATAGGGTGACCTATTTTGAATCCCTCTACCGGGAATCAGTGGTCGCATTGCCTGGCACAGCTCTTCGTAATCAGCACATCAATGCTGTTTGTCGTCCAATTGAATCAATGCTACCCATAGCTCCTCCATCTTGTCACGACAGAAGAAAGGCGGATGCCTTGCCATTTTTCATACCCAGCAGAATGTACGTGTTCATGCTCCGGGAAACAATTGGGCCCGTCAAGTGGGAAGTGCACGACAATCAAGAAATGGGTCCTGCCGGCTGCGCTCTTCAGTTTTCGGTGTCAGGGTTCGTAGATATCACCGAGGTGATTCGAGTTTGGAAAGAAATTTATGAGAAGCAATCCATCACTGACTTGAGCCTCCATAACATGTTCTGGGGTGAAACCTTTAATGTTTTGAAGTTGAGCAACAACTTGACATCACTTCGTTTGGTCTCCTGTACTTTGCCACCTGACGCCTGCGAGACGATAATGCAGCAAGTTTCAGAATCTTCAGCACTGCGGGTGTTTGTCCTTTTCACGGTTACAGACTTCAGCAAAGTACACTCATTGAACCTGACAAGCCATTTCTAGAACAAATGACACTGCAGAGGACAGGAATGTCGCCAGATTTGTGGAGTTCAATCTGCAAGCAACTAAAACATCTGACACAATTGCAGACTTTAGATTTGTCATTCAACCTAATTGGGCGCTGTGGTGACGACATTGTGGAATCCTTGCTGTGTTGGGAAAACAATCCACTCAAGACACTGTTCCTGGTGAACTGTGAGATGTCTGCAGAGGTGTGTGGCCCACTCCTTGCAGCATTGCGCACTTGCACGAGACTGCAAAAACTCGCACTGCGCAAGAACATGCTGACGGGATGCGTGTCTGAGTTTCTCTCCCAGCCTGATGCGCGTCTACCTTTGCTGGAGCATCTTGACCTCAGTGCAGGTGCGCTGGACGGCACAGACTTGACGCATCTTACGCACCTGATACAAACGGAGAAGCTACAGAATCTGCGACACTTGGACTTGTCCAAAAACGAACTTGACGCCATGAAGAGCGAAGTCAAGAAACTCGTTCATACCTGCATCGCTCATCACCCAAGAGAGCTCACCTTGCAACTCCGAAACTTGTCTGATGTGTTTGTACGGCAATTGGTCAAGTACTGTGAGGGAACAAACGTGCGCATCACCACGGAAGAAGGAGTGAGAAACAACACGTCAACAAACTCCTCTGGATCATTTGGCAGGTCCTTCTATCAGGCCGGGAGACCAAGCTATTGAAGAATTTACAATGTCAAAGACAACGCACCGCAGTAATCGCTGTCCCTCCCCCCTGTCAGCAGGTTGATTGTACATGTACCCAACAATTTGTATGGGACAAACAAACCTCGATTTTCTGGTGTTATTTCTCCGTGATCGTTGCGTGCATTTTCTCGAGTCCTTTGTTATGGGGCCCAACTGAAAAGAAACCTTGTTTGAAATCTTTTCCTCAATCTCAATATGACCATGGCGTTTGGCGCACAGTCATGTCTCAAGAGTTCTTAATTAAGTTCTCTGATCTCCAATAGAATAGACCATTGTGGCAAAATTTGTAAACGTTCATGTTGCTCCTTGTTCCATTTGAACTGTGTGAAACTTGAAAAACACTGCTGTAGATCTGCCCTAAATGCTCAAGTGCAAAAGGTTAACCCTTTTCTCCGTAAGAGGTTGGTGCTTGTTGCTCATTATGTGCGCACCTTTCTACCAGTTTTTAGGCCGAGCGCGACTGTAAGTCGAAACGGCCTAATGGAGTCACGTGTGCGTCGTCGTAGTCGTTGTCGTGGAGGGGGGGGGGCGGGCGGGGGGGGGGGGGGGGGGGGGGGGGGGGGGGGGGGGGGGGGGGGGGGGGGGGG
>JAAUYG010043094.1_pt1 | contig 13488 bp, 6 predicted proteins | sample 7278091 | NCBI WGS metagenome assembly JAAUYG01 (sample SAMN14350201, study PRJNA611818) | marine sediment metagenome | isolation source: surface marine sediment (0.6m) | place: French Polynesia: Moorea | collected 2018-08
GTGTCTTCCTCTCAGGCAACACTTGTAGATGGGGCATTATACAATTATGACACATTAAAACATGCCTTAAAACAATGTCAAACACGCTTGTACATGGGGCATGTTATAATTATGACAACATTAAAGCAAGCCTTCACACTTGTCTTAGTCTGGCAAAGGTCTTGCAATTTTTAATTCTCTGAAGAAATCTTTACACTCCCAAACTATGTGGACTGATCTGAAGTATGGTAATTACGTTCCTTCAGTCGTTTCGTATTTTATGATAACCTCATCTCTTTAAAGTAATATAACCATGTGTTAGTTCCATAAATTTTAAATCACAGTCATATAAGTCACTTGACTAGTTTAAAGGGGATAATGAATTTTTTCCACTTTTTCATCATTTCACTTCCTACTCAAAAATTGTTGCCAAATGCAGTTACAAAATCTGTAGTAAAATCAATGATCAAAGAAATTACCTAAAAACCCAATATGTTCACGCTTTTATTTTTTTTTTCTTTTGCATCTTTTGCATGATGAGATACCTATCATTGATATGTATGTAAATTTCACTCTCCAGATGTGTATCGTGTGATTTAACAATTGGTCATTAATACAAAGTAAGTTTTTTTCTTGCATTTGTACATAAATATTAATATAAAATGTCAAATAAGACCTACTGGCCCATTACAATTCTGTCACCTACTAGTATACCCCAAAGGAGACTACAGTTCCCTTTGTACTTGTCAATGTGTGTTCTGGTGGGGTGCTAGCCAAATATTACCCTACACGGACGCATGACATGGAATACGATCCACTGGCAGCACCAAATAAGGAAAGCCCGAGTGACTGTGAACATTAGGGCGCTTAACGAAGCATATTTTGCTTCCGACGTCATGAACCGCAAGAATTATTACAGCTGCAGAAATACAGTGGAGTTTCTCAGCTACCCGGTACAACTAGGCGACACCTAGTCTAGTAGTGGTAAGAATCGGCTAATTTTTTCAATCAATTATTACATTTGGTGTCTTGTTCACTATTGATTATCGATTAATAATGGGACGAAATTTTTTAAGCAAAACTCTAGAAAATAATGAAATTGATATCACTCAATGCCCTTTTTAACACGTGTTTAATTGTTCGCTTGTCAGTGAAGCAGACTTACACTTCATGTAGGGAATAAATTTCAACATGATCCAGAAATCTCACGACAATGATCTAGCCTCATGAAAACCTTTGCAATTGCTCCAAATATGTGGGTGAAATACTAGTAGTATGGTCATAGGTTTCATATCATGTACACAATGTACATAATAAATGACAAATAGGGTGATGTATTTATGTGAAAACAAGCCAAGTATCTAGCATCACCCACTATAATTTTCTTTCCCCAATATTCAAGTGTGCTGTGCCAGTTACATACTAGTATTACGCGACCCATGGGAAATTGTTATGTCACAAAGGATTGCCTTTAAACACTCGATCCATCTGTTCTCTGGCCTTCGATGGTCTTTTCTCAGCAAAGACCGCAGTCTTATTGATCATCCCCCTAAGGGCAGCCAATAACTTGGGTGATGCTTCAGGTAGCTAATCAAGCTTTTAGGTGCCATGACAGCTTGAGGCAAGATAATAGGCTTTTATTCTTCATGTTCTTTCTACGGCAAAGAAATTCGTTATAACAGACTGAGAGCTGGGCATTATTATATAGGTAATAATGGGTGCGATCAACCAGAATCTGCCGTGAATAGCTGTAAGGTGATCACAGTTTTTTATGTTGTTTTCAGATTTCTTTTGCGTTACATGTACATATTCGATCATTACATCAGTTAATTATTACCCCAAATAATTGGTCGAGTCCGCCACATTATTAGAATAGTTTAAGCAGCAACACATTGAGACTACATACAGTCTACTTGCCCCACACCTATAATTGTCTCCTATTCTGTTAGGTCATTCAAACAAAAGATACATTTCAAATACCAAATTCAACTACCTGCATAATATACCCATTTGGTATTATACATATGTATGACCAGGGACTGCTTGTGAGATTAAACTTGCATCCGAACCAGGAACCAATCAACTCCCCTTGTTTGCAAATATGACTAAATAGGATCAAATTACTTTTCATTCATTTGAATTACTTTTTTTAAAATGCTATTTTCTGCCAATGGTATGAATTACAGTTGACACCTCATTTGCCTAATTAATGATCCATTCACAAAAAAGGACATTGGATTCAAAACAATGGTTCAAGGAAAATGTTGATACATATAATTAATCTAGTTATTTTGGCAATGAATCAGTGTTACAATGAAACCTAGTCTTCAAAGACCAACAGCAATAAGGGACCACCTGTCTTAAAGACCACATATTCCTGGCAGGTCCTACATTTCAATGCCACTGAACCTGTCACCAAAGACCAACTGTCTTGAGAAAGCAGATTTATGTCCAGTGAGGCGGTCTTTTAAGACAGGCTCCACACTGTACTTACATTTCTGGGTAGTTTCTTCCCCCTGCTGGGGACACATCCGCAGAGAGACATTGCATATAAAATCCAGTATCCAGGCACCAAATGAGTTTATATATAATCCAGATAATTCCGATGTCCAGGCCCTAGTGACAATCGTTAACAGCAATAATGTATATGTTGGTGACGATCTCTTAAATCCAAAGGGCCGGTTTTGGTATTGATCCAGGATTTAAGTTCTGCTTCTGGGCCTGAAGTTTAGCTTTCTTATCCTAATCTCTCAATGTACACAATGAAATCTTTGCAATCTAGATCACTGGTAAGCCTGTGCTGTAATCCTTGTGTTACCGGTATGTCTGTCAGTTTTCGTCTATCACACCTGCAGGACCACTCGGAGTCCTTTGTGAGAGAGGTGATGTCATCAGATATCACCTCAATCGCTATTGACTGAAAACCATAGGTACATGTACGCCCAGGTTAAATGTGTTGTTCATTTATGATGAATATTGATCTTTCAAATCCATACAGCATTAGTGAAGCATATTCTGTCATCATAATCGAATACAGTCAAGTAAGTATATTCCTTCATCATACATCATAAGGCTAATGTCGGAATGTGTAGGTAGCCTAGCTAGCAGAACTAAGCATGATATCCTTTTCCGTCACAAATTTCTGAGAAGCCAACTTTCATGGCCCCGCCACACATACTACACACCAGTCAGTGAAGCAGCAAGGTGTGACAATGCAGTATTAGCCATCTAATGCCTGTTCGCACCATTCACAAACCATGCCTGTCTGTTCAAAAGTTGGTGATGACACACAAATGACGAATCGTTAGTAAACATGTCCGGCTGAGCCGACTGGAGCCAATGGAGGCAAGAATGCCTTTGCCAAATCAACAGATGCACCCTGGCAAAATAACTGTGTACACTGTAATGTATGTATACCGGTAGGTCTAGGTATACATAAATATACATGCACAGGCATGATCATGATGTGGTCGGTCCTGCCAATAGTTGTCCTGCTGTGCAAATGACCGACTGGCCAGCCTCAGTGCAGTTGGTATGCAGTTCTGGGGTCAGAGAAATTGGCTATAACACCTGCCCTAATTGTCCAAAGCCTGGTATGGTACAGCAAACGTAAAGGCTCTCCACAGAGGAATCTGACACTGCCAATCCCTTTGAAGGACCTAAACCTTGTAATATGTGATGCAAAGTCCTGGGTGGTGGTGTCAGAAGCAGGCTAGGCTGATTGCAGCTCCCAGCATTGATTTAGTGAAAGTTCTCTCTCCTGCTTCATTGTAAATGACCAACCTCAGCTGTCAAGAGACCCAATAGTTCACAAAGAGGTCGAAGACAATTACCACGTTAATTTCAGTTTCCATTTAGCAGTCACGGTAATTTTGGTGACTGAAAGATTCCCAGTGACAGCAAGGAGACCTGTCACCTTGGTGGAATGTCTGCAGGTGATACTGCACCCATACTTGACCCCCTGCTAAAGTGGCTGATACAACATTACCGCAGACAATGCAAAGTGGTTTTACCTTGGACTTTCTATTCTTTGCTGCAAAACACAAACCACCGTCAGCGATAAGCTCCGATGCTACAGGTCATAAATAAAGTCACATGTGCACATCCATATAGCATGTCCCATATGTTCTAGTCCATATGCTGCCAAACTTGAAGCCAGTGGAATGAAATCATTCTGAAAGGCCAGTTGCGGTACAGCAGCTATTTTTTCAATCAGATTACCAGTAGTGGCGTTATCGAAACATGGCACTTGAAGTAAAAGGGATTATTTTAGCCATGTAGCTTTGCAATCATCTGAGGATTTGAGGCTGGCTTTATACGTACATGTAAGCTTAGAATCCTGAACCATCCCTCCAAACATTTGTTTTGTCACTGTGTGTAAAGAAGAGCTGGTGACTCGAGGTTTTCAAGTAAGGACGCCATTCTTTCTTTTGGGATGGAAAAATCAAGATGGCTTGTCATAAGCTGCAATTAGTTCTCAAGATTTTTGCCACTTTTCTGCCATTTGCTTTCCAGTAATCTCGGGCCCAACAAAGTAGAAAGGGAGCAATCCATGTCGCCTTGTTCACAGTTGTCACAAAAAACTGTCAGTTTTCGTTGCATTTAGTTCACTTGCTCACAGTTGTGGCACTCGGCATTGTACATGATTGTCAGACAAACTTCTCTGGTAGAGTGCACAACCAAGTCTTGTCATATGCCCATATATTTTAAGACCCTTTATTGAATTCCGTAGCCTCCACTGGACCCAGAAAAGCATGCAGTGCTAACTCGACTGTGTCGTTTCGAAAAAGTAGCTGGCGTGGGTCCCTGGGTCACACATATTGACCCCGTCAGAACATGACAGGCAGCTATTATTGGTGACACTGGGGTTGACACACGTGTCCTGTTGTATTTCTGTGCTAGTTTTTGCGGTCATCATTGTGCGCTATGATTCCATAATTATGGGTCTCGCAGCAGAAAAATGGAGAGTGTTCACACACACACACAAGGAAGCCCTGCCGATGATTCATTGCCAGCTCTTCACTGCAGTTGACCAGTTGATATTCTTCAGCAGAATATTCCTCATAAAACGCCACCCATACAACTCTATATCAAAGTGAAAGTTTTGGTGCAATTTCCGGTTGCTTCCACCTCTTTGTTTAGCTGACCACCTGCTGCTCATGGAATTGAATGTAACCAGAATCCTGATCCAATACCTGTTCTGACAGACTTGCCCTTCCTTCCTAGGTCTCTCCTGCTTTGTGCATTATCTCCATCCCAGAAGCAGACACCAAGATAGCAGTCCCACCGTGCTCTTACTGCACCCACATCAGCCTCACAGTTCCCAGTTTATCTTGTGCCGGTTTCTGCCTCCTATACTCGCTTTAACACACTGCAATTTCTAAAGAACCTTACCAAAGGGCAAAATAATTAATTCTGCTTCATAAGATCAGTCTTGAACTCAAGAACATTCGTGATTCTGAGTACTTTCATCAACCATGGGCTGAAGGCCATGCTGCAGGAAAAAATCTTGGTAGCACTGTACCATGCAATGTTTTGCTCAGCATTCACCAGGGGGCAGCATCTGACCTCTGGCCCTTCCAGGAGGATCCAGATAGGGATGCACCGAATCCCTTCCCTAATGTTTACCCCATCGGGAGGATAAGCTGCTCCTACAGTTTCCTGGCCCCAAACCTGGGGTTTGCCTCAAAATACTTTCTATTTGGAAGCATTATAACATGGAAATTATTCCGGTGGCTCACCTTAGCATGTTTTAACAACTTCAAGGCTAAAGTCCCCTGGTACCCTATACCTGCATTTGCAGGGTCGAGCTGCAAGGAAAACCTGGTTTCTTGGATAATCTTGAACACAGACAGGCTCCATAAATATATTTGGCTGCAGATTTTCAGGATCTGGATATTTAGATCTGCATGCAAATGCAGATCTATTGTTTTTGCTTTTTTATTCTTTTTATTTATTTATTTTTTTTGTTATTTTTTTTCTTGTTCTGTAACCGGGCTTGTTAGCAAGATATCTCAAGATCGATTTGCCGGAGCACTCTCAAACTTTTCAAGGATGGTAAAGGGCCATTCATTCCCCCTCCCCCCTCCCATTCATCACCTGAAGGGCCTCGGACTTAGTTTATTTGACTCTTATTTCAAACACGTCCAATTTAGGCCTTTTTTGTAAGATCTACCAAAAGGTTTATTAGCAGATCAGTTATTACATATAATAATTTATGAATCAGTGTGAATCTAGTGGGTACATCACTGCAGCATTTTAGTACATTTACTAACATGCAGTCATTCCAAAGAAAGTTCTGCATTTTTTTTACACATTTAAGTACAATCATGTGTACACCTAGTAAGTAGTGTTCTATCAACTATTAAACTCCACTAACTTTAATGATGAAAACTTCCTGCCAGCCAAAAATAAATTATAGCCTAATTTACATGAAATGTACATGAAATGGGGACCTTGCTGCACCTGGGTCGTACATGCAGACCCCTCAAACAGCCAAGTTTGGTAGCTTTCGTCCTTTATTCAAAGTCCCCTTTCGCCAAAACTGATACCTGAAACAGTGTCACACAAGCCTGGAGAGATGTCACAGAGCTTTAAGGGTTGCCAGAGAGGCTAAACACGCAGACAATTTGCATAGTCATCACTCTTCCTTTGTACAGCATGACTATGCATGAAGGGGCCTCCCTGGCAGGTGCTAAGCACTCCGACCCACAAAATTACCATCTTTTTTGTTAGGCTATTTGAATTTTTCCTCTATGTGGAGCATCAGGAGTATCATGGGGTGACATAAGGCTTGAAACTGAAAACTGAAAGGCTGGAAGCCAACTGAACTGCAAAGAAAGAAGAAAGAACCTACCAGTATGTTGCATTCATGGTGTGCTTAAAAGCATTAAGCACATGTAGTCGTTTCTATTTTGGGTGGTTTAGATTGAAGCCATTTGTGGAATAATAGCATTTTGAACATGCCTGCTGCAGGCGGATTTTTGCTTTGAAAATAACATGGTCCCTGTAGAACACTCACACTTGAGTTTATAGCCATTAGGTAAGCTCAAAATGCCAGTTTGCAGGCTATAGAAGCTTTGTTGTAAGATGGTTGTCTACCTTTACTTGGTCCAGTGGGTAATCATAAAACATATTCCACTTCTCATGCAGTTGCTGGCAAACCATGGAGTGCAGTCAGGGGCTAACTGTAAGCATGGGAAATACTGAATGGGAACATCATGACTTTATTTGTATTGGGGACGCTATGACCACTACATGTCCCTCAGACCAATAATGCGCTATAACACTGCCAGTGATACCTATTTAAACTAGAATATTTTTGCATAATCTTTCTATTCCCAGTATAATGGGCAGTAGCTGAATATCTTTCCTGATCCTTCACCTACAGGTAATGTGCAACAACAATGATACTATCAAACGGGCTTGAATTGAGTTTTGAAATGTGAATGCTCCAAAGTGACTTCAAACTGGTTTGAGTTAGTGTAAACACGGGATGAATTCGTAACCAGGGACCACCTCTACAGATGTTTTCTCCCTCTCTGTTTCACTGTCTTGATCTGCAACACGCGGCATATTACACTATCAGTGCTGCTTCCAGTTTAAAGAAGCACTGAAGGCCAATCGTGTGTCATAGACCCACTTTACAAGGAATAATTTACTATAAGATTGATGACTGAAGCCGTCATCGGACTCATAAGCACTGGCAATTAATTAAATATGAACACTATATTTCAAAATAAATTCAGCACATCACTTTCTGCTGTACAAATGGTCACATCATATGCACATCAATTGTGCCTAAACCCAAATAAGAAATTTCAGTATAAACTCATTACTTACCATAAATTAGTCTTTATATCACGAATGACTATAGAGTATCCACGAACTTGCCCCAATCGTGATTCTTGATACTATAGGCAAAGGTTACCACAATACGTTATCCCATACTTGATGATACAAAGATGGCAAAGCTCGCCTACAATGGCCCATGTCAGATATTCCTTGTTCACAAAGCACGTGCACCACTGAAAACACGCTTTCAGCCACAATCATCCAGCCTGATTTTTTTTTTCAATACAAACACTGTGCATTCGATATCCCAAGAAATTTCACAGGCCGATATAAAGGCAGTGGACTGTTAGCTGTCACCTGAAACTGTATGGCGGTGCTTATCAGCAGAAACCAGCTCCCTCCATCCTATCCCCGTCAATAATCTTTCAAGTATTCCATTGCACCTGAGAAGTCAAGTGATGTGTATAAGGCACTGCAACATGGCACACCAACCAAGACAACACCATGTCACATGTCTTTCACTGGGCCCCAAACATTCTTGAAAAGGCCTTGCCGCCTGAACTGAGAAAGACCTTACCACCACCTTTTCCCCTGAACTGTCCAACAAGGCAGTGGCTCTCAACACAAAATGTGGTAAGCCACTATTTAATGTCGGCAGACTGCACCAGTATAGGATGTACCCTTTCTTTATATGCTACCTTTTCTTGGTAAGGCAGATAGGTGTATGGTACTTGACCAAGGGAAGGTGTAGTGCAATAAAAATATAGCCAGTACAAGTCGCTTATTTTTACGTCCACCCGTCCAGGGAAGGATGCTTCAATCCCCAATAGCCTATTGCTCGTTTATTTTTTGCCTCAGCCAATTGAATGACAAGATAATGGCCGCTGTTTAGGTGTTTATGTTTTGCATTGGCATACTTGTGGGATGGGTCTCTGAGGCTCGGTTCTGAGCAGAGTCTTAAGTTGGAAACTAAACTTAGGCAGACTTCATCAAGCTGATGGTGACTGCTTAAGGTTCTCCTTGGCGCAAGAGTTTTTTGGCACTTGGACCCTGATTGAAAGAAGGACAGTTTAGTGGAGTGATTGGTTACAGCTGAGCCGACATGGAGGGGCAGAAGGCAGACAGACGGATGAATGTTCAATACATTCCGTACAGATGAAACATCAGGGCAGTACATTCAGCTGTACAGTGACTTTACCTGACTAGGCCTCTCATAATCTTTTTATCCTTTCTTCTCCTACATCAACTGACCTGATAAGCTGGTGAGACTGTAAAATCTGACTCAACACAAAGCCTGGCAGTCACCCAAAGTGAAACTTGGGGAAGTTAATACCAGTGTATCTAGGTTAGCCCTAGACAAGAAAAAACTTTAGCAAAATGGCTAAAGAAGCTACTTTATCTTTAGCCAAATGCATGTAACATTAGCCAACCTTCTTAGCGAAACCCTTTAACTTACTATTACCACTAGCCATTGAAAATCTAAAGTATGTCTTCTAGGTCATGTAGGTAGTTAAAGACTTTTCTGTTATTAAAGAAAACTACCAGGCTTAAAGCTTTTTGGAATACTGGCCAGCCCCCCCCCCCCCCTCCCCTTCCTCACCCGTTGGAAAAATGGTCTGTAGCAGCTTTGTCTATAAAACATGATAGCCAAATGCAGGTGGCTTTAGCCTATGGCTAATGGCAAAGCCCTAACGCTAGGGCAGTGTATAAGACTAGAGCCCAGCCATTAATTTGGGTTTATACCCTTAAATATACTTTCATGTGCAACATCATATTATGATGTACGTATATTATATTAGTTACTCTCAACAGAAGTTATTTCATGGCTGCTTACAGCAGTTTCTGATACAGACATTTTTAGATTTGCAGAATGTGAAGAGATTTTAACCATCCAGAAAATTATCTCCAACAGTGCTGAAGATTATAATCATGTTCAAGCTGCTGCAAGTCTAGCTGCAAATGGGATGATTTATCTTCTAATATAATCTGTCACTGATATCTTGGTGTTTATAATCAACCCCTGAATCAACTCCAGACCATACCAAAGTTCATCAACTCTGAAAAGACAGCCACTGGGGAGAAGCTTCATTACACATCATAATGCAAACAGTTAGGGTTATATCAGGAAGGTCAATCAGATACATCAGGTACTGCATGTAAGTGACTGCTCTGGCACATTTCTCCTTTACTCTTTACTAACTCCAGTATTTCCTCACGTCTGTGCCCGAAAGGACAGGCTTTCTGTTCTGGATTAAAACAGAACAACTTCAAGTCTTAACCTATCTATGGTAACTAGGTAACTATTAAGTTAGCTGAAGTGAAATAATCTGTTTTAGTCTTTTTTCCTGCACTGGTGATTGCTGGCTACACCAGGCGTAGCAGCATGGAGACCAGGAGGTCAAAGATGAAAGACCCCCAGATTGGATAATGTTCACGACCCACCGACTTTGAAGTTCACTATCTTACAGCTCAGCCAATGGCCAACGTCTTACTACAACGCATGTTCTTTCCGTTTGTGAAGGACAGTCTTTCAAGACTTGTTCTCTCAATCTGGCAGATTTTAAATTATACATGTACACCACATTGGATGGTTCTGCTGCATACTCTTCATCTACTTATCGGGTAATTTAGCTTTTTGGAAAAATTCCCAAATGGCCAATTAGGTCACGATTGGAAACCAATTCCTTGGGAAACCTGATTGTATGCCAGTGATAAATCACAAGGTTTAAAAGTAACTGGCACTTGGTACTTCCAAACCTTGGATTTTATATTTATCACAAAACATAACCCTTGCCAAACAGACATTATTAAACAATAGCAAAAGCACTTCTAAATATTTAACTTTTAGTATGCAGTGTAACTTGTCATGAGAGACCACTGCCATGGGAGACCACCTGTATTGAAAGGCCACTATTTTTTGGCAGAAGGTCCATTCCAATATAAACTAAACTGTCACTAAAGACCACCTGTCTTGAGAGACAAATATTATGTCCAATGGAGTGTTCTTTCAAGAGGTTCTACTGTATTTGCAACTTTTCAGAGCCACACATCACCAAGGCCCATTTAGTACAGTTCCAGTTAAAGCCCCCTGGTCCACAGTTATCACAATGAGACAAGCTGAGAGATCATGGATAGAGATTATGGATTTCAGCAAGTATGTGTTCAGAATGATCGTTGATTTGCAAGCAATAACCTCTCACGGTAAAATATTTGTGTTTTTTTTTTTTCCTGTCTGAACTGTGGTAAGAGAGCGCAGTTTCTTTTGCAACTTGCTGAAACGGCAATGTTCTAATTTTGTTAGGAGAGATTCTATTGTACCTATTTAGACTTCCAATCCAGTATCCTGGTCTGTCCACAGCTGTTCTGGATACAAATACAGGGTGACAGGAGCCCTTACATCCCCACATTGAATCCAGACACAGCAGATCCCCTCTCAACCCACTTGGGCCTCTTAGGGAAACTCCTTGACCGTGTACAAAAAATGTTCCACCTCTTCTACCTCTTCTGTTCAATTGACCTTACTGGCATATATATATTTTCTGTTCTCTCCCACATCATTCAATGGAAGCAGTTATCTCTTGCATCTGTTTTCCTGACCATTCAAGACTAATGAGATCTAGTAGTATATATGCTCAAGAGGATATAGCAGCAAAATTGCGGATGAAAACATTTCCTTTTGGTCCTTCTAGTCATTTTCTTTAACCAAGCTTCATTCTACTACACATTATTCAGTGTAACACATTACGCAGAGAGCATGTTCAAAAAGCTATATCGAGAACAAAATATGATCCATACTTCCACAGCTGAACAAAATTGGGCTGAAAACCTTGCATGGTTATGGTTCAATCATTGTGACAAAGGAAGTTGTATTTTCATAAACGTTTGAAAGACTTGAAATTTTCCATAATTTTTATTTTGCAAGTTGCAGTTGAAAGCCAGAAGTTGACAGTAGAAACAAGAAATATTGATTTGTTTTCAGCCAGCTAGCATATGTTGTTAGTTCCATTAACCAAAGATACCGGGTAGTGTAAATCGTCCACCCCATTCGATTCCATCGTCACGATAGTAGTATGCAGACACTGCCCTTTCTGATGGCTATAATTGTGTAACCTGCTAAATTGATGAAAGCTAAGGTACTTACCCTGCTACCACTTGCTCCTCCATTCTGGTAAGTCCCATGTGACCTTGACCTTGTTTCAAGGTCACGGATCTTTTCCACCTGAGCATCTATCTGGTCATTCAGCACGCTGACTTGTAATGACAGGTTGTCTCGTTCTGTCTCCAGGCGGCGCATCCGCTCTACTACATTATCCGCACCGCCACCGAAACCATTGCTCTAGAAAGCAAAATTAAGATCAAATACCGGTATACATTTTCTTAAATTAAAAATAATTACTTTACTTACATATATAATGAACTGCTAAACAGTATAGCGTGACCTACTGGGCCTAAATCACATCGTCACTACCGGGTAGTATACATATCGGGGTACATCTCAATTCACTCTGCAGTATATTAGGGTTCTATGCGTTCTATTGGTGCATTTTCATATCTTGCCGACAAGCTACATACAAGATTCATCTGAATCTCAAAGCTGCAGCACATGAGCTAAAGACATGAAACACAGATTGAATGTTCTGTTCAAGCAGACACCATAGCATAATACATCAATGTGGCTTTAGGTGGTGTTTTCGGAACACCAGCAAGGCTATCTCATTCATAATGCAACCATCATCTACTTACATGCACATTGCAAGGTATTACCAGTGAGAGCAGGACAGACTCTCTGAAATGATCAAAACTGAACATTTCAGAGAGTCCTTCGACCAATGAAGATCATAAAACACACATTGTAGGTTTGATGCTCTCAGGGACTGAACACCTGGCCTGACCTGCACCCCAAGTGTACCCCTTAGCCACGAGGCCAATGGGGTGTGTATAGATTTGGTGAAACTACCAGGGTTTGGTCTCTGGTTCCGGGTCTGTTTACTTGAAAGAGATGGATAATATATCTCCAGTCCTAAGTTTCTTCCTGTCAGCCATACATCGGCATCATTTAAAACCATTGATTGACGGCATCTAAGTCATTCAGATATAATATATTTATATCCATCGTTTAACTGCAAATGTTTATGTATTTCCAATCAGTCACAGTATGCACAACATATTAACTAGTGCAATGATTAACAGGCACATGACTTTGCCATTTGCTGTTTAGCCATTAAATCTATGACAAGAAGACAGTAAATTTCCCTGATGAAACTTTTCTCACAGCCTCTTTTTTCTTTTTTTCTAAAGCCACATCCAATCTAATCCAAGCCACTTACGGTATTCTCCTTTGCATTGCCTACTTTGTTTCCTGATCCTGGGAGAGTAGCCGGCTAATACAATCCATTCACTTCTCTCACCAGCTCCCAAGTTGGAAATCTTGCCGGTTGTCTGCTCTGCTACCACCCTTTAACTTTCTCTCTTCTCCCTGTCTGTGAACCTTGAAATACTGGTGGTACATATCCACATGTGGGCTTTGGTTCTCTGGGGCCTACCAGTTTCTAATATTTGCCCAGCACCCTTGTTTCCATCTGTTCTCTCCCTCTCTCCTTTCTGTCTCTCCCTTCCCCCCAATATTTCCACATGCCTGCACAATGCTGCCTACCATATTTTCCACACATTTCTGGCATTTTAAAAAAAGTTCTAGGGCAATTTGGGGAATTAATA
>JAAUYG010006345.1_pt1 | contig 13487 bp, 6 predicted proteins | sample 7278091 | NCBI WGS metagenome assembly JAAUYG01 (sample SAMN14350201, study PRJNA611818) | marine sediment metagenome | isolation source: surface marine sediment (0.6m) | place: French Polynesia: Moorea | collected 2018-08
GTGGGATTACGGCGTTTTAGGGGGTTTAACGCCGGTTATTAGCTGGTGCTGCATTCTCTGCTACGATCATGCAAAAGTTAGAACCTGATGTGAGCGTAGTTAAAAGCAATATACAAATGTATATGTCTAGGCTTTAGTAGGATCTCTTTAACTATTCAGCATATAATCTGGTTTCTCCACTAAGCGTGGTACGAACGCAAATGTGCCCAAAAGTATATCATTTCATATATAGGGCAACAGCACATAGCTTGCAAAAACAGCCTATTAAGTCAATCACAGTGACTGTCTTGAAAATTCTCAAGTCAAGAAACAAACCCCAATTTTGACTTATCACCCTGACAACCGTGGTTGTGTTTCAGCTTGCTTTAATATACAATAGACCCTACGATTAAGACTCCTCCATGTTAAAAAATTCCACAGGATTCAAGACAAGCCATCAGTGACCCCACTCTTACATTTTCTATATAAACATCCCTGTATTTTAAAGACAACCTTCAATTTAAGACCATATATTTCTGGATAAATCGGTGGTCTTAAAATGCGGGGACTGCCAAAAGTCTTGCACGCATTGCAGGGTTTTTTTTTTTTTTTTTTTTTGAAGAGCCATCTTAAGCCTCTCAGATTTTATGTCCACTCACACATGGAAGATACGGTACTGGAAGGCACACATTGGGGATTCATTTCTTCGCTACGAAAGCCTCCTACTGTCACCAGTTGCATTGCTGCGTGCGTGTCGGAAAACCCTGAGATCGAGGAAGGAATGCATTCCCGACTAGTATACCAGATTGGGTCGCATACACACGACATTCGATGCTGCTAAAATTCAACCAAACACAAAGAAGCGCATGGATTTATGCAAAAAGAACACCCTTAATACTTCTGTCTGTTTACTATAAAAGCCTATCACCCATGGAAAAGTGTTTGGTCTTGACAAAACACATCACGTTGCCATGACAATAATTGCATACAGTGAACAATTTTCAAAACTTTGCAATGGAATTTTGAAGAATTTGGTATGATATACAGCATTTTTCATAAAAACTGCTATGCATTTTGGACCTTGCATAGCATTTCATTTTCTGATCTTGTGTAGTAAACTGCTCCGCTACACCAGTTAAATTGCTCTCTGCAGTCACATCCACCAAGCATGCAAGCTGCTGCTGAATTAGCCCTATAGTCTGCCAGTAGTACCTTTAGGCAATTACTGTACACAAGAGGAACATACACACCAAATGTGACTAACCAGCACAAGTTTCATCAACCTGATGTACAAGCCCTGTAGAACACCCTACCAGACACACCTACCTTTAAAATTGTGTTCTGCATTTTAAAATAGTGATGCATCAATTACCCACTTGTTCATTTATTTTCCCACTAATAGCAAACGAATTGCATTGTCGTTTTACCTCTGAATTAAGACCACCTCTTAAGCTGATTTGAGACGCTAACCATAGTTGGCCTCAGTTCATGGGTTCCACTGTACGGTTTTCGAGCTGGACATCACAGGTATTACATAATAGCTACACCGAGGCTGCAGTTAGTTTATACCGGGGTGGGGGCGTATGCTGATAACGTGAGTGATAACACAGTGTGTGACCATACTAGGGCAGGAAAATCAACGCATCCCCTACCACCCTACCAGTCTGTAAACTGTATACAAATATCCGTATTAGCATTTAGTACACCAGTAATATTCCTAGAGCATTCTACCTGTACATATTACATATATCATATTTTATATATTATATATATCACTCATATACAGTCAGCACTTCTTTGCTACATAGCATGCCTAGTCAACAATGGGACGACAAAATTGATCTTTATCCATACATTTTTAACACATCTGCGCTAACCACAAGTCCGTGCAGAGTTGGCCACACATACACAAAGCAGTGTCATATTAAGCAAAGCCACTAACACATTCAAGTTAAGTACCAAAATCTCAACTACAGTTTGGTGTCAGAGTAAATGTCGCAGAGTACTTCGAAGGACAGATATATATATATATATGAATGAGCATGTAAGAACAAATAAATACTTCAAAAGTTATGTGGGATTTGTTGATCCTGTTCTGCTACATTGTATACAAAAACCTTTTCATGCTATTGCTTTAATAGTCACTTTCTGGTATTGATGCAAGGGAAACCGGTGTCGAGATATTGTACTACACCAGTCTCCACCGCCACAGTCACCATGCAAACTGTACAGAATAAATACATCTAAGGCAATATATAGGAAACAAAGCCTAATACTGGTACATGCACTGGCATATGCAGAAATCTAGTCTTAACCAGAAACCACCTGCTTGTTTATAGACATTAAATAGTAATACAGTAGATCTGTCTCGAAAATCTACCCCACTTGGAATAAAAATGTGGTCTCTCAAGACAGATGGTCTTTATTGACAGGTCAATTACATTTAACCTAGGACCATCACCCAGGAATATCTGCTTTTAAGACAGGTGGTCTCTCATGGCAGTGGGCTCTCAAGTCTCAAGACAGGTTTCACTGTAACCAGTGGCCCAAGGCGTTTTGTAAATGCCCTACACACACAAATAGATGTACAGAATATTCATGTATGCCACAATTGCAAGAACACACATTCGGTTAAATCGGATAAAAACCCTAAACCTCGCCCCACTCAGTCAATGGACAGTCATGCATATTAATCTCCTAGAGATAAAACAATTTTCTGTATGAGGGTAGCATTCAACATATGTTGTTGTGATTGACATGTACATGTTTGGTAATTACATAGTACATGCCAAACAATCCAAAACACTTAGACTGTCTTTTAACTATTTTAGGTACATTTTTCTGTATGAGGGCAACATACAACATATGTTGTAGTGATTGACATATACATGTTTGATAATTGCATACATGCCAAACAATTCAAAACACTTAGACCGTCTTTTAACTATTTTTTAACGGAAACCAATAATGTCTTATTTTTTATAAAACTGATGTCATATGATTTTAAACACAGTAGTCCCAGGCAAAGTTTCATCACATTGCCTCTATATCCCCAAAATATCAAAAAGCATCTTTATGGATTCCTGGTACGTAAATAGAATGTAATATATTAATTATTTGCAATTCCATAACTTCAGGAATAACCACCAGGCCACAACCCTTTGGCACAGAAATTCATAGCATATAGAAGCTCAGCACATGGTTTACACATTCCAATATGCCCTGCTGCTGCCGCAACTTTGTACTATTACAACATTATTTCAGTCCACAAATGAAAGCACATTACTTTAACAGTACCAGTCAAATCCAGTTTGTCCAAACAGCATGCCCCTATTAGTATATACAAGTGACTATTTGGGCAGTTCCTGGGTATCTGACTAGGAGGATACTTTACAACTTCTCCGTCTCCCATTCCAACACAGTGTCACCATTTACACACTTTGTTTCTGGCTCAACCACAGTTAATTCATTATCCAGAGCACTGTATACAGAAATTTTTACAAATACACCTGTGTACATAAGTTACTTTGCTTGCAGTGCACTGCAATAGCACACTTTACTACCACTCTTTCTGCAGGTTTTCCTTTGGCATAACACCGAACTGGTCCCATCATGTCAACAACCACGTCAAACCATAAAAACATTTTTCATTACCAAACCATGAACCATTTCTTGTTTACCGTTTTTCCTTTCTGAAGGATTTGCTTTCCACGTAACTCCTCCTATCAAAACACATCATGACATGCATGAATAGTAGCCATGCGACTGAACCAAAGAGCGAGCACTTTGTAACGTAAAATTGAAAGTGGATGAGAGAAAATACAAAAGTAAAAAAAAAAATAATTGTAATTCAGCTAAAGTAAATTACTCCCCAACAACTCACGTTCCGTATGAAATAAATTCCAGCAGATTTATGCACAAACAAGCAATAATTACTGCAACATAAGCTTTTATGTCCATTCCAGTACAGCTTTAGAAAGTCTTCCACCAATGGGTAGAAGAGAATCATTCAGCAAAGCTTCAATTTAAAGCACAGATCTGCAACCCAGTATTGCATAGCAGGTTACAGACAACATGCTGTATTGTTGATTGTGTATTTTTTATTGTTTAATCATGGTTTTATAAGGTTTTCACACTCTCTTCCAGTACAGTCTCTCAGTAACAAATATCTCCTTACAAGCACTTGGTGCATTGCTAAGTCGATAAATCACAATTATGCAAATAGCATACAAAGACACTTCCCATGAACTGTGTAAAGACTGCTAATTCAGATGTTGCAGCAACGGTTTCGAATGTATTTTCATTCCGGATATTATAATTCATGTAAATAAATACGCCGACATCCTCTTAAAAAAACACTATAAATAATCTCTCCCTGACTATGGGAGGGATGAGAAACCTGAGAAAAAATATACAAAAAAAAAAAACCATGATGAGACACCATTCATGAAGTCAAGCTCTGAGTTTTTCGGTGACGTACGAAAGGTCGTGAAGTCTGTTCAGCCATGCCTGCCTGCTCGGTGTCTGGGGACTGATCTGTTGCCATGGTGAGATACTCCTCGTCCGACTCGACCTCGGAGGAGTCGTCTCTATGGGAACCAGTCTGGGAGTGAGACCTTCCACCTCCGTCTGTGTGGCTACGTGTTTCCTGAGCTTGACGCGTGTCTAGCATAGCACCGAGGTCCACCTGTGATGTGGAAGGGGTCACAGTCGCAGGGTCAATCATCTCCACCCTCGGGGCGGACGAATGCCGTACCAGGTGGGGGTGTGACTGGGATCCCTGGGTTGATGATGTGCTACCCATCCGAGCTACAAATAACATTACAGGGTTCAAGGAATACTTGCAAAAATATTGTTAGAAGCTAACTTTTCATTACAGCAGTACTGAAAATATTAACTGGGATACAGATTCGGCCCCCAAGTACAAAGCACCACTTGTCAAACACACAGTACATTACAGTGGTCTGTAATCTATATTGTTCACATGCGTTCATACAATTACTTGCAATGGCTAGTCGCAAGACTGCACTTAGACACTTGTAATGACTATAAATGATCCATGAAATCAAACAACTAATTTAAGAGGAAATAAGCCTCACCACGTCTTTCTCTCTCCATGAGTGCCCGTACACGTTCTCGTCTCTCCTCCAGTGAAGTGAGAGTTGGTGGAGCCGTCAACTCTGGAACAGCGGCATCCACGCTGCCTTTTCCGAGGCCATACCAGGACAGCAGTGTGATAAACATCAGCATCAGCATGTTGGTCCCTACACCGAAAACTGCCGAGGTAACTGGCCAGTGGAATAACAGGTATCTGAAAACACACGCAAACCCACAAGGTTACTATTTCTTGCAAAGTGGAAGAGGTCAAAATCACAAATGAAACAGTGTGGCACCTCAGAATTAAGACCACCCATGGGATTATAATAAAATGGTCTTAACTGTGATATGGTCTTATTCTGAGACTAATTGGCAATTGAAAATACAGTTGTATCATTCTTGGGAAGTGCTAAGATATGTGATTGCAATGTTCTATTCCTTAGGTTCACTTAGGGTAGACAATCCGACTTTTATGCAACACTGAACACTCCCTATCACATAGGATACTGTGGGTGACTGTGTCAGTTTCTAGTACAACGCTCGTCTCAAGCATGGGGAAGATATGGCTGTCAACAAAGTGTTTACAAAGTCAATTTAAGTACAGTCTTGGACATAAGATATTTCTGCGCTGTTCTCGCATATAATACACAGAAAGATATTTGTTTGTTTCTTGTTTCATTTAATGAGAAATCAGCATAGCATAGCAGACAGTCATGTAAAAGAATATAACGTCCTTACCGAAGGCCTGTAAACTTGGCATGTATTCTCAACTGAGCACTGTAGATCTCAATTCGCTTGGTTTGGATCTGAATGAAGATGCCCTTGGCTGGTTTATACTGGAAAGTTCAAAGAAAAGCAGTTTAAGGGCTGTGGCTATATATTTGATTACAGATAAATTCATACTTACTAAGTCATATAGTAGTAAAACATTTTGGTCTGGATTCTAGAATCGATACTGGGACTATATTTCCCAATGAATGAAATCATGCCTTAAAAGTACATGTATGCATACATCACATACTTTAATATTAACACTGATTAATACTACATGTATTTATAGACAATATCAATAAAGTTGAAATATGTGGTACTGTTATAAGCAAGCTTCAATCCTCTCTGTCTCTCACTCTTTCTGTACATTGGTTCATATTGATCAAGTAATCTTTAAAATGACACCATTCTAATCTAATTTACACATGTTACATGTGTTATTCACGGTGTGCTTCTCAGTAAAATAGAACTCTGTAAATCACTTTGAACTCACTGGAGCACAGTACAAAATGTCTTGGAGTTTGTTTCAACATCAAGGGCTGCATCAGCACGGAATATTATTATTTTCCTACTATTACATCATGTACATGTAGTACAACTACTACTACTACCATGTAGAATGATGGAGAAGCCCTAGTCAAGAGTAATTTACCGCATCTTCCATATAGTCACTGAACATCTCCACCGAAATTCTTTGTTTCTGTTCACTGCTGCCCAGTAGCAGGGATGGCAGATACGCCAGGGTCTCCAGAGTCTGATAAAGCCAGGACTTGTACCTCAGGATTGCCTGAAAGACACACAAAAAATATTTATAGCTTAACAGTCACTGTATCTCAGGACTACCACTACCTCATAGCTAGGTGCAAAAAGTCAAATATCAAATGATTACAATCCATGTTGTCTAATAATAAACACAACACATTACAAAAACTTGGAAACATATCATGAGTATGCATACAGCGCTGTGAACCCTAGAATAGTGTGTAGCTTGTGAAAGAAATTTGGAATATTAAATTTCTGGACCTTCTGGGGCTTGACGCCAGTTGAAACACTGAATACTAGAAACCTTTTACAGAACCTTTAAGACAGATTTGAACATGTTGAAGGAAAATTTTTTTCAGCAGGCAAAATAAAATCATTCCTTTGATATAATATGTTACAGTAGATTGCAAACTGAGATATCACTTGGCGATTTTGGGGTCACCAGGTCACTTACAGATCTTGAAGATGATTTTACCACTTCTCCATGCTTGGAATAAAATTTTGTCAGTACCATGAACATACCTAGGGAAAACAAAGCATTAAAGACAATTCTTTTCAAACAAGAAAGTCTTTGTGACTGTTATTAGATACATTAGTACTTAGTAGGTAACTTAAGATACTACTGGAAATCACTGCTAAACAAACTACTAGTAGTAGGATATGAAAAGAATTGAATTTTAACTTAGGGGATCAGCATGATCAATGTACAGTTATGTATCAACATCATCAGTGCTACTTGTCCATAATTACTTGAGACATACCTAAGCCAAGCAAGTGTAAACAACGTTATGTTAAATTCCAGGCCATATAGCAAGAATAATACCTAAGCATTTCATAAAATTTTTCATAACTATCTTCAAAAAGCAGCAAAATTCCCCCATTACTTATGTTACTGGGATGATTAGTTAAGGCACAGTAATTATAACCATGGTAACGTAAAATTAACCCCATAGGTGTTAAGCCAAGCTTACAACATCGATAGTATTTAATTAGTATTTAAAAAAAAGTCTTTTTTAAGCGGTTTGCATTATCAAAATTATTCAGAAACTCAAAAAATTTAAACAGCTTACCAAGATCTTGATTAACTGGAGATTCTGGCATGTCAAGTTCAACAGCTACAACATATAGCTGTCCCCTGGTAAGCAACTGGAGTGATACATCAAATCACAATTTAACCAGCTTTGTCCAAATGAAATCCATTCAACATACATGCCTGAATTGATAACAAGCATATTACACTTTTACAGTGGTCCCTGCATTTTAAGATAATCCATTCAGCCAGAAAAATATGATCTTCAATTGAAGGTGGTATAAAATGGAGGGCTATATTGAAACTATAAGTGTGGCATCACTAATGGCCCATCTTAAAAAAGGAAGGAATTATTAAACATATTAAATGGGAGTTGTCTTAAATCACAAGGACCACAGTATAAACTTATGATCATTCGCAGTTTGTATTATTGCAACAGCATAAACAGCAAAGCATGTGCTCTGCATCAAAGTGATACACTGATTGGAGCATACAGAATTACATTTCTGCAAAAAGTCACAGTTTAAAAGTGACTTTTATAAAATGAATGCCACAACAACTAACCTCACGCTCTGGATCTTTGGATAATGTTAAGTTGGCAGACGGAAAACTGCACAAAATCCCATCCCTCTCACAGTCAGAGCTGGGAAATAAAATGGAACAAATATTACACCAATCCAATCATAGAGAAATACAAATCATAGGTATAACATTCGGTTATAGACCCGACATAATATTACATCAGGACTGTCCAGGAACTTATCTTACTATCAATTCTTGAACAGTACTACACAACATGCGCAATATGTCATGATCAGTGATGATGTTTTCGAGGTCTTACAGTATACTAGTACACTCGCACTGGGATATCTTCATAGACCTGTTACAAAATGCATGAAATGATACTATATATGATAATACCTGTATTAATAGCTGTGATACGACCCTTTACTTTGTCTCCCCAGGTACAAAAGTCAACAGGAACTCGGAGCTAATGTATTACTAGTAATTATAACTAGTCAAACTGAGAATTAGTAGCGGTACACATGGGTCTATAAAATATGGCCCGATTCAAGTTTTATTTTTTAAAAGAGAACTACGGATCGCAGATTTACTACGGATTTAAGACCTCTATCTGAATTGTATATCTTTATTTAAACAGCCATGGTCTAGTCGCAGATCATTCTTTAATAGCCATGGCCCGCAGATCGGAATTTAACCAGATCGTGGTTTTATAGGTGGGCTGGCTCATCAATTGACAACTAACAAGGGCACCAAACTGCTAATCGCTCCCAGCTGGTTCGCACAATTCCATTTTAACCCATGTGTACCCCTATTAGTACTCGATATTCTTGTTTACTCACCAGTCAATATAAGCCAGTGATTTTCAAATATATAAATAACAAAAATATATACACATGTATAATTTCTATACATAAATTACATTATATGTTTACCCGATGTACACCACTCTATTATTGAAGATATAGCTGATATAGGGTCCTTGGTTTACCTGAACATCAAGTGCACTGGTCTGCTGTGCGTCACAGAGGGCATGTAGGCGAAATAAAAACTGCCATACATAAAGATGGACAGCCATAACACAACAACAAAAATAAACGCAACGCTTATTACTTGAAGTAACAGCCACTTCAGTCTCAGATACCAATCGTATCCCAGATATTTTGCCCAGTTTATCCAAGCATCTATCCACAGCGCAACATTCATCTTCGTGTTTTGGTTTGGGGTGGGCTGATTTTACATCCTTAAACCCGCTAATAATTACTGGAAAAAAAGATAGAAAAAAATAGAATACTGGCTTTCCAAAGTTTAAAATATAACTTAAAATGCAGAAAAAAACGACAAAAGAGCATAAATCGTCAAATAAGAGAAACATTAGTCTTTTATTTTTTTTTTTGCAGCACTTTGAGAGTTTTTAATTTATAAACACTGCATCAGAACAATCCTTAAAGAATTATTCTCACACAAACAAAAATGATGCAGAACACAAGACTCTTCTTCTTCTTCTTCTTCTTAGTACGTGTAGTACTCTATATTGGAGTATTTTTACACGGGAGACAAGACAATGCATTAATTAACAAATAATATCAACAAATATGTTCAGCATGGAATTGCTGCCTTAATTGAGTTCAGTATTTTTGTTAAATGTAAATATTTGTGGTATGTACACTTTTGTTGGACAATCGGTTTGTTGTAATGGACATTTAATGTTGAAAAAAGTGTTGACAAAGTGTTCAAATGTACAACATCAAAGTGTTACATTTGAAGCTACAGATAAGGAAAAGAATAATACCATATTAGCTTCATAACCATGCTTAATAATAACAATAGCAGCTGACATCTAATATCTAATCATTCTTACAGATATTTCTCTGTAAAATAAAGTTTAGAGAAACATATACTGTTAACCTTTAAAGTAACATAAAAGGCAACTTTCTTAAGGTCAATAACATTTACTACGATTTAAATGCAACTCCTGGTTCCTTACTAGAAATCATGTCATTAAATAATTATTCTGCATATAATTACTGTGAAGGTTTCACAATAAACACAGATGACATATTCAAAGATAGCTGCCTTCACAAGACCTTTCAAAATACAATCCTACATAATGTCAAATATTCTCTCCACACTGCTTTTGTCAGACATCATAAGCACATGGAAGGTCAGAAACCCTGCATGCAACCATACATGTGCAGGGGCTCAAAGTAAAAAAAAATCTTAAGTCACTACCATGTCTTAAGCACAGCTAGTATAGATGATAATTTACACTGGCTGTATTACCCAATGATATATCTATCAACTTAAGTCACACTCAAGGCTTAAGAATATCTTATGCACACAAACCCCCTTTTCTGAAAAAAAAACAACAAAACTGTGCTATGGCTTGGCTTACAGCCAGCCAGACAGGAAGCTAAGCCTGCCACGAGTTATAGATATTTTTCACGCCACCGGCAGTTCACCTTATGCGGTTTGACAACATGCATAGGCTCTTACATTATATGTTGTATCAAGCAGTTATTAGTCAGTGGTCAATAGGAGGGACTCAAAATACTACCTGCGCCATCTGGTGTCTTGAAATAAAAGCATTTTTGACTACAAAATGTTGCATGATGGGTGGGGAAACAATCGTAACTAATGGCGTCCTTGACAACATAAACATTCAGGTATTTAAACTGCCGAGACTGGCTAATTTCGATTTACATAAAAATTTGACTTAGTTTGACTCTTAATTTTATGATAAAGTGTTAAAATCAAGACACAGACCAAATTAAAAAAGCACATCGTTCAAAGATTGATTTAAAAATTATTAGTATGGTTTCTAAGGGCTTGCTCTAACGTCAGATGACAGGCAGCGCCCCATGCGGAAGTCTACAGAAGCTTATTACGAGTCCCTCGAATTGTGAAAAAAAAAGAAGAGGCGCTGGAACAGAAATGCAAACGTTTCCATGGGATATTGTGAGCAGGAATATAGATATTTTCATTTGTTGGGTCATATGGAATACAATGAACATGTGACTGTGCACGCATGCCAAACAATCAATCGTCAGTCGTACCATAGCCCTGTACCATGCAGTGTAGTGTATACCGTGTAATGAACTGTAGCAGAGAATATTGCAATACCACGGTACACGGTATATCGAATACAGGTGGACATGCTCAGAAGGATGACTCACTCCTAGTTTGTGCAAGATTACCCGCTGACACATATCCGGACTATTCACTCCAATGATTAAAGATTAAATGGGCTTTGTACTTGCTCTCTCTGTCGTGGTCTAGATGCAGGCTTCTTATAAGAATTAACTGGGCCGCAACTTTCGTTTTCTGGAGGTGGAAGCTGGTAAAGCAACTTACAAAGAGATTATTCACACGGATTTGTTTTGGCAGTGAATATTCAGGGAAAATGCCTTTATAAGCATATGCACAATTACAAGTCCCAACTGCGTACATTCGGAAAACTGTATAAGTATTAGCGAAATCATACTTGGGATTCAGCAAGAAGAAAAATACAGATGATACATATTATACAGATGAAAATAATACATGTTTTCTGATGTTACCAAATATGTTACACAGACTTTAAACACAGCTCGCTAGAGTGTATCGTGGGAGTGGGTCATCCTGCAGAAACTTGGAGTGGGTCGTCCTTGTGAGAAAGTCGACAGTATACCTTCTGAACTGGTATTTCTCAAGAAAACCATTATGTTAAATTTAGTAAAACCAAATACACGAATTAGTCCTCATTCAAGTCATCTTACAGTTACTGGTCTTTGGAGAAAAATCCCTTTTTTATAAACGTTTATTTATCAAAGATGATAATGGACTTACATCATCAGCAAATATAAAGGAAAAAATATTTAACAGTATCCTAATGAAGAAGGATTCTGAGTTATGTTTGTGATATTTAATTGTATCACTAGCCCTCTCATTGCAAGTTGATCCCATAAACGTCAACCATCGAACATGAAATGGCTGGGTTATGAAGTTTCTGCTTTTCTGGGTTTGAATATGTGGTAGTATGGGGATACCCGGATCTTGTAGGCCACTCATGCGGCTATAACATCAATTGTTGTATCATTGGCTGAATAAAGTTTAAAGGTTATTTTTAAGTAGCTGTGAATACGAGGGACTCAGTATACTAGCTGCGCCACGTGGTGTCTTGAAATAAAAGCATTTTTGACTACAAAAAGTTGCATGATGGTTGGAAAACAATTGTAACTAATGGCGCCGTTGACAATATAAACAACCGGCATTTAAACTGCCAAGACTGGCTAATATCGATTTGCATTAAAATTTGACTTAGTTTGACTCTTAATTTTATGACAAAGTGTTAAAATGAAGCCCAAATGTGACAAACTGGGCAAATCATATAAAATGCAGACCAAATAAAAAGACTGATTGAATGTAAAATTATCAGTATGGTTTGTAAGGGCTTGCCCTGATGTCAGATGACAGACAATACTACTAGTGCCCCTTGTGGAAGTCTACAGAATCTTGTTACTAGTCTCTTGAATTGTAATGTTATTTTGCCATTGGCTGTTGTATGTATAGCTATGAAATGTGTCATTATTATATGCTTGAAAATAAACTTTATATTTCACCCCTTTGTTGATTGGTCGTCCTCCTTATAGAGCCGAGGACAGAGTAGGAAAGAGGTGGATGCTCAAGGCGCACCAGCCTGGATTTTATGCTTTGTGTGGCATTGTGTCTGGAGTCATGCACAAGGTTGCTAACGGTCAGATGGAGAGGCCAAGTCTAGTCAAATTAACAATTAACAGGTTGAACAGTTTTAAAAGGTTCTGTACCTTATTACACAAGATAATATTCATAATATTGATTACCGGATACCTTAGTCTGGCACTTCACAAATGCTAAACTCCTACCGAAAATGCCACATGCCAGTAGTAATTAATGAGAGTCTATTCTATCTGAAATATATTCTATTCGTCTTTTAGCATAAACATTTCACCGGAAGTCGAAATCAGCTGTTTAAGAGTTTGATTTGTGTGATAATATTCAGTTTAAAACAGAGCTTAAAGGTGTGATGTGGTGTGATAAACATTAAATCTATAATGTTTCTAATGTATTTTTAATATAACAGTAATGCATTTTGAAGTTGAACAATATATGTGTGACAATACAAAGCAATCTCTCATTTTACATTAATTATCGCCCACACTTTCAGCTGGGCTAATCTGACTTGAGACCACAATTACATTTACATAGGCGACAATGTTAAGCTTTTAGTATCTCATTTATTTCACAGCACACTCCAGAACAATTCCTTTTCACAACTGATGCACTATTATCAACTAACTATTCTCCA
>JAAUYG010157270.1_pt1 | contig 13484 bp, 6 predicted proteins | sample 7278091 | NCBI WGS metagenome assembly JAAUYG01 (sample SAMN14350201, study PRJNA611818) | marine sediment metagenome | isolation source: surface marine sediment (0.6m) | place: French Polynesia: Moorea | collected 2018-08
CTACTACTACTATTACTACTACTACTACTACTACTACTACTACTACTACTACTACTAATAATAATAATAATAATAATAATAATATCACGTCTCATAATATCAGGTGTATCACGTCTGTCCGTCAAAATTTCACAAGGCTAGCCAATCAGGAGACAATATTTTATATCTGGCAGCAGCCATGTTTACTTTAAATTACAGTTGGATGTCTGAACTCTACTATGGCCCTCGAGGTGAGGAACGAGTCGCTAGATGGCGCATGGGGACTATCTGGCCGCTCCTCCATCACCTGGTGACTGCTGATGAGGTAGTTAATTAATTAATATTTTCTAGATGTAGCGACACCGTGTCTAATGTATTTTTTTTTTCTTTTTAAGTTGTGTCCCGGCCAAACCCACAAGATGGTGGGTCGTGAGGAAATAATTAAAACCCCGCTAGCTTAGAAGCTAGCGGGGTTTTATTGTGATGCTGATGTTTGTGTGTGACTCTGTTGACAAAATATCCCAAAAAGTACTTATCCAAAGAATTTCATTTTTGGTGGATGATTTTCATCTGGTCCGAAGATGGAGTGATTCAATTTTGAGAGAAATCTGTCAGGGTTAAGGGTGGATACATGTGGGGGCCGTAACTTTAACCCAATGCCAAAGGACATTGACCGTCTAAAAATAGAGATGAGTCAGGCCCGGGTCCAGGCCTGCCTCAAAAGATTTGGTACCCAGCCACACCAGCAGTCCGCGGGTGGTTATACAGTGAAACTTGTATATAAAGACCACCCTAGGGACCAACAAAATGTGGTTTTTATACACAGGTGGTCTTTATATGCAGGTTCAATAGCATGGAAAGTATACACCTAGGGACCTGTAAAATGTGGTCTTTATAAGCAGGTGGTCTTTATATACAGGTGGTCTTTAGAGCAAGTTTGACTGTACTTGGATGTATATTTATCTGGGCCAAGTTAGGTTTGAATTCTATTTCATGCATGGTCAAAATACCATTTCGACCTTTTATTTGGAAGATAAGCAAGTGAACACTGGTTTGGTGGAACTACAAGTAAGAACTATTTGAACCTGTTATGTATAAAAAGGAATCAAATTGTTACAAAGTATGGAAAAATCTGGTTTTTGTAACAAATAATGTTTGTATCGTAAGATGCTTTGTTATTACATTAATCAAAAATTCCAATCTCGGTGGATTCATCGTGTTCATGCAACTGACTCCTGTTCTGTATTGTAGTATTGTCCATGCATGTATATGCTCCTACTACTTGCAGCAAGAATTCCATAGACGAGAATGCCATACAGGGCGGCGGGCAAGGTGATTATGACGAACAGGAAATGAGCATGGCTATGGGGCAGGATGAGGCCGATAAATATAACCGCATCCCTGGGGTCCGATTGGCCACGTCTGACGCTATCCTCCAGGCGGCGTTACGTGACCACCAGGCCTCACGCAGGAACAATTTAAATACTGCGGAGAGACGCAAACCCAAAGCCAATGGCGCAGCCAATGGGAACATAGCTTCCCATCAGCCTAGTTATGACAATCTAGGAAATGGCGGGTATGACAATGTAGCGTTTAAATCCAGCAGAGGGAATGATGACTTACAAGCCACAGAAATCTAACAGGAAGTGACATCATCATAGCAGGAAATGGACCTGTGTTTGGAGTATGATGATTGATTTCCTGTTTTCAGTGTGACAATTCATTTCCTGTTGTCAGAGTGATGAGTCATTTCCTGTTGTCAAGATCGTCACGATGGAATATTTGATGCAGCTGTCGTTGGAGGACCAGTACCCTGTGGATATTACCGTCTTGCGTATCGACCAAGAATGACTATTTTTGTATTTATTTTGCCTGTGATCAACTTGCCAAATATATGGACTTTGTGAACACTGCGAGTTGGCTGAAAGTGCCGATTCCGATGCTGCGCCCAGCCCCGAAGCAAGCGTATGCATCCTCTACCCGAACACCGAAACTATGTTCTACTGTATATGCATTATCAAAACACGTCCATGTCACTGAAGTGACGGCTTGGGGAGCAGTTTGTATGTGAAAACTTCATGTTAATATATATATATATATTATCTAGTACATGAAAACTTCAATCTGTGTACAATGTATTTGACACAACTACGGCAAGGTGTAATCATGAGTGCTAAACAAGTGCCTCACTGCGTACAATTTACATGTGCTTACAGCAGAAACTATTACACTGGGCTGGACCCTTTTTTTCTTTAAAACACTTAAGTAAGCGGTTGGGTAACAAATAAAGTCACTTTTCTGGCATGTCAGTTTTTAAGCTTGTAAAATTGGAGTTTTTGAAAAGTTGCTGGTGAAAATTTTCAACTGAGAAACGTGTTTTTTTTTTTTTTTTTTTTGATTTGGACAACATGAACAGAACTATATCAGAACAAAATCTCAAATGAAGGGCATTAATGTTTTTGTTATGCTGCTGTTGTTACTTGTACATTAGTGAAAACTTTTACCCCAGATTCACCACTCGCGTACATAACGTACCATTATTTGTTTTGCCCTAGAGAAACATTCAGACAATATTACATCCACCTTTTTATATAAACCATAGCATTCTATTATCTTATAGTTAATTTTGAGCTAGAATATGCTTATCACTCTGAAAATATAACCCCGAGCCAAAATCACTATACTGCAAAAATTCATCACCACGTATGATAACATAGGGGTGTGAAGGGAGTGAATCATGCTTTATGTCTGCATCCGAACTTACTAAGAAGATCATTACAGTCAATAGAACATCCTCCCCCCCCTCCCAATGTTAATGCCTGTGGTTTGATGCAACCAGGGTTTGACCCCCAGCCTCCCACTAGATGCCTTAACCATTAGGCTAAAGGGACCAGTCTAAATATCTGCAATGGTAGTCAGTTATTCTCTAGTCATTCAACAAAGTCCTTGCCTGTATAATGCTTTTATTCTTCTTTACATACCTACTTCTATGATATTTCTTCTTTTGCCTCAGAGCTATTTATTTTTATTATACAAACCACAAATATGCAAAACCAAAAGGACAATGTGAAAGAAAGTTTAATTGAATCATTGGTGATGTCTAAAGCTATTTTACATCACCTCTAACAATCTAACAATAATCTATAACCTATTTATTCTCTTTGATAGTGAAAAAGTGTTTTTTTTATTCTTTTGTGAACTTGGGTTATTAGATTTTTAAATAATTCCTTAAGACTTTTATGTCGCTCTATTTTATTTAAGCCATTGTATATCAGCTGGCCTTGTGTATGGTTCTTAAAAAACCTTAAGTCTTAAACTTAAGTCTTGAACTTAAGCTTTTGACTGATTAGTCAGTGTGACTACAGCAAAACGAACACAATGTGATTGGATAACTCAGACTCGAGTCAAACTTAAAATGACTTGAATGGATTGGAAATGGGGTTGGATAAGATTCTTGATGCAAGTCAAACTTAGATTTAAGTCTGTTTTAAGAACCCAGCCGTCTTCTTCATATGTGATGAAGACGTTGTGTATTATGCTTTATTTATTTCCAAATACGTTGCACTTCCGTTCTGTGTATCGGATCATCACAGTGAAAACTAATTACCCCACACCGGCATAAAACAAAATGGCTGCCGGCTGTTTCCAACGATCGCAAACAGTTGCCAGAGTGCATGTCTCACTGGCAACTGCAGCCGTTTATAAATTTAATGTTGCACTGAGAAATACAAAGTATCAACAAAGTTACCAGTAAGTCCAGCTCTGATGCCAACATGCTTTACGCAACCAGTCATAAATATCTTCTGCTTGTGTATTCTTGGCGGAAATACGTGTGCGTGGTGTGACATATTCCTAAGTACATATTGTGTTTGAACACTTTAAATCTCCTACCTGGATTGCATGTTAAAATGAAGAACATGTAGTCTGTGTGTTTTGTTTTACAGTTATGCTAACAATTGGTGTACACATATTTGAAGTTGCCTGAATAATAAAAGAACAAGTAAGGGTGGCTAAAAATTACTGAAGGGCACTGAAGTATACAACCACGGTGCTTTCAGGCCAGTCTAACAGTTCTGATTGTTGTGTGTAATATTCCTTAATACTATTCTGCTGTTATGTGACATATATATCTGTGGCTTAATTAACAAATGTTTCAAGATTTTGTTTTGTCCTTTCAGCCGAGTAATTTGTTTATTTCTGAATAGACTTTTAAAGGTCACCAAGTTTATGTAAAGTAAAAATGTTTAGCGTTGCACACCTGTATATAATCTTCTATACATGTATCTGCAATGTACAGTTTTCTGCAAGTTTTTATGTAGTGAAACTGAAAAATGAAATGCTTGAAATGCAAACTATATTATATTACATACTTAAGCAAACAGTTCATAGAGATACTGAATTCTTTATTGAACATATTACCCATAGTGCAAGCAGTGTTTTCAGGTTTTATTTGTTTTGGGGATAAAATACAGTGAAACTTGTATATAAACATTACCTTAGGGACTACTAAAATGTGGTCTTTATACACAGGTGGTACTTATATGCAGGTTCAATAACATGAAACTATACCCATGGGGACCTGTAAAATGTGGTGCTACTTGCAATATTTAGTTATTATTTATTCCATTGAGTGCACGGTCCTTTCAGAAAAATTTATATGGTTTTACTTAGGAAAAATAGCAATAAATTTTTCCCATTGATGGTCTTTGCACTTTTAACCATATAGGGTCCAAGGGCTAACGATGAAGAATGGCCTATAGATTCAACATTTGTGCTTATAGAATAAATATGGTGTACGCTATGTACTGTTACACATCTGTGACGTTAGCAGTTGCAAACAAGTCTTATATCGGCACATTCCTTTAGACCTAGAATAGATTGAACTTGTTGAAGGGATGCTTTAATCTAATATGTCTACGCAATGTATACGGGTCATTATTGTTTAGCTATAATGCTGTGTGAAATATATGTACAGCAGAAAGCTGCTCTGATTAAGTTTATGATTTAAACCCAAATTTAACCTGCCTGCTACAAGTGACTGCACGCATGAGCAATTTTTTTTATATTAGTATTAATGTACGTGTAAGTTTATTTCAAACATTATGCACATCTGTTATGCAGTGCTACATGTAGTTTCTGTGTTGTTATGAGACTGAATATTGAGTATGCAATATACAGTTTGTAAGGCATAGTGTGAGTTATAACACGGGACCAGTTATGTACAAATGTGAAATACCTATATTACTGCATACAGAGGGATATACCAGTAGATGTGTATTCTTTAGAATATATATAGATATAGTTGTAGTATTTTATATTTAATGGAAAAAATCTGTAATAGGTCATGATTCTTCGGTTTAGTAATCCGGAATTCATTTAAGGACCCAGGGGAGCAGTTTCACGGAAAATACTGAAAGTCTGGAAAAAAACTTAAGGTCGCTGTAAAAAAATTGCATTGACAACCATTGTCACATTTGACATACCAGTAGTTATTCTGGATATAACATGATAACTGCCCTGTGAACTTGCTCAATGTTAAAGGTTCATGTACAACATGTAACAGATATTCTTGGTTACATTTATACAATACAAGAGAATGAATTGACAAATCTGTTCCTCTCTCCCCCTTTCGATTAGTGGACAAATTTATTTATGAAATCTTTTTCGTGAAATTTAGGATGATTATATAAAATGGGTTATGTTGGATATAATGAAGAAGGTATAATGATCGAGAAATAATGATCTAGGGTGGCACTGTATAAATAAAGATTAAGGGCAGAGAAGGTTTCTGTGTTGCACAGTAAACTTAACAGTGCCACGCCATCTCTTCCCATCCCCAACCAAACCCTGAAGTTTGCCTAAAAGATTTTATTAACACTCTGGCTGATCTCCCCTCATAAGTGAAAAATAAACTACGGGTATTTTGGGATGGGGGAGGGGTATTGCTATAAAGTATGACACATACCGGTAATACCATGGGCAGTTATATAAAAGATCTCGAGTCCAAAACTATTCTTAAACATTGGAAAAGACGATGGTTGTCAGGTGATTAATGAACTTGGGGCCATTCCTGGAAAAATCTTAAGTCCGCTAGTGATCTTAACCATACAAAAAGACAATGGTTGCCAAGGTGATTAGTGGACTTAAATCTGTTTCTAGACTTAAGATTTTTCCAGAAACTGGCCATTTAAGTTAATTTCTAGGCTCAATATGTTTCTGGAATCTTGAGCTTTCTTGGCATTTGCAAAATAGATATCTGCGCCATAATTTAGTGGCGCCCCCAGTGTGCTCAGTGTTAACATTGAGACTTACCTCGTTCAGTCAACCTGTTGTATCTATAGGTATAGTTATCCCTAGTTTAATCTAGATGTATTATTTATTATTATCTTGTTGATTTTATGCATGCATTCACGTCATTGGTATGTCCAGCTTATAGACGCAATATTTCCTAACAGCTTTCAGTTATATGCAATGGTCGTCACTCTATTGGTGCTATATGTTACGCCCCACTTTTGTGTAGCAAGATTAAATAAAAAGTGAAAAGAAAGCTGTAGGTATATACCTGGTTTGTATGTTACGCCCCACTTTTGTGTAGCAAGATTAAATAAAAAGTGAAAAGAAAGCTGTAGGTATATACCCGGTAGGTATATCAGGAAATTGTGTCATATATCTGTTATGGTACAGATGTATTATAAGTACAGCTGTATCACTTTTACTAGGATTTCTGTTCATTGTTATGCATATTCCTTCTCATCTACATGTAAAGCGTTACTATTTACGGCATGGCCATGTGTTGCTCACATAATAGCAGATATAGCCACTGTAAGGTAGGTACATGTAGTGTTGACCTAATTGCAGTTTAAGGTCACTCAAAGTTAAAATTGTGTGATTGAACTCTCTCTAAGCACCATCAATAGTTGTTGGAGTGCTCCATGAAGTGTTGTTGCTTGGCTGTGAAACCCTATAAGTCAGACCCTCCAGAATTCTGCGCTCTGAAAATGCAAATTCCATACTAAATATCGAAATTCTGTGCTCAGGAAATGGAAATTTTGCACCAAAAGAACTGCAGTGGTACTCTAAACAGACCGCCCAGAATTCTGCGCAAAGGACATGGAAATCCTGCGCCCAAAAAGTGGAAATTCTGTGCTCAAGAAGGGACATTCTGCACTCAAAAATTAAAATTTTTCCCAATGCCATGGAAACTTTACTTTTCCGTGATTTTTCCATGCCAAATTGGGCACTTCTGTGCATTTCCGCACTGCCATGCTCGTCAAAATTCCATGCTAAATTCCGCGATCGCGGAAACCTGTATGGACTGTATACATGTAGTTGTTATTCTGCCATAGTAATCCTGACCAAACTTGCCAGTTTTGTTCTAGAATAATTGATAGCGAGATATTATTTATTTGTGGTTACAATTGACTCTCATCTAAAGTTTCAGTGCACCCCAACAGTTTTAGAATTTGCCAATATTTGCCAAGTCATGGAATAGCAATAAACCTTGTGGGTGAAAAAAGGCATGGGATAGGCATAGAACTTTCATTTATCTAAGTTATGCAACGTACTCAAACATTGGATTACCTAGGCCGAATAGCCTGACTTTGCATATACTTTGAAGACAAAAAGTAGCTTTAACTTTGCATATACCTAAGATGAACAGCCTTAAACATTGCACATGTCTAAGATTTCGAAAAACCTTTACTTTGCACATATGCCAATGGCCTATAAGTTGGGCTAAGCAAAAGCAGTATGCAGGGAGTGTCCAAATGCTAAACGTTTTACTGACTACCACTTTTGTTGCATATATATATGTACCTGTATCCAATGCAATCAGTAATGTATGGATAAGCAGTCCTATTTACTTAGCATGTATGGATAGTATATTTGTATTGCTCTCAGTACATGCAGTGTGATTTCAGTAAATTGTGTATTTATCATGATTCACATTTTATCATGATTCACATTCCAGAATATAACAAGCTATGATGGATTTTAATAAAAATTGTGATATACAGTGCTACACTAAGTTGTTTGTTTTTGGCCATTCTTTTTTTTTCTTTAATTTATTGTTTCCAATGCCGATATTTATATTTATGAGAGCTACTTGGCAAAAAACCCATAAAACTGAAGTCTGTGATATTATTACTAATAAAGATATTTCTTGTCTCGGTGTTTTAATCTGAAATAAATAGCCAATAACCGTTAAAATGTTAAACAGTTATGCAAAAAAAAAAGAATAATGACAAACAAGAGGCCCATTGGCCTTGGCATTAGCTCCATACTAGAGTCCCCAGGGATAGCTCTACACAAGTAAAGGTAATAAAATGAAAAACAATCTGAAAAATTATAAATTATTTTCAAATTGCTCTCCTGGTTCCAGTGGCAGTCCATATAAAACCAGCGTGGTTATATTGACAACGTTAATGCCGAAGAACGTTATGGAGAAAATTTAGCAATTCTACCGTAAAGAGAAAATATTACCTTTAAGTTGTGTATATTAAAAAGGATTGCTATTGAAGCAAAATGAACGATATTTTGGGGCGCTACTGGGAAGTCTGCTGCCTGAGGAGGTACATTTGAAGTTGATTTTGAAATGGTTGTGGCACTTTTAGAATCTCAAAAACTGATGTATACGTATTCACATATTAATAATAATGCCTGAATAGTCTCTTATAAATAACTGAGTCGCAAATTTTCAAGGGTTTTGGACCTCTTGTTTATTCATTCACTGGCACGAGAAGAGCACCGGATTGGAAGCATGCAGAGCTTCTGACAATTCCGATAGCCGCATTATATAGCAACATCAGTCTAGATGTGATAATTGCCAAAGAAAACCTTTAACGCTAATCAACGTTTGGAAAATGTCAAATTAGGATAAAGGAATCCTTACTGGCGTATGATCATTTTCAAGGACAAGATAGGTGTCCGGAAGGACGCCTGATGACCAGGCTATATCTGGCATTGGGGTGTGTTTCAGAAAGTGGCGAGGAAATATAATTCTTTTATGTTATAGCGGGGTGTGTACAGATGCCCTCATATTTTCCATTCACGCTTAAGACACGAGGCGATCCAACATTTTTCTTCACTAGCTTGCCCGTTTGTGATAGAGGAACCCTTTAGTGAGTGGGATCATGGTGAGAGAGACAGTTAATGGGTTTCCGGTACCACGACTAATGATCAGCCTGTGTCAAAGTTTGGGGCGTGTTTCATGAAATATGACAATACTTTATATTATGTTTGCCACACCCCATGTGAAGAGGCTTTCATTTACATGTACCATACAGGCTTAAGAGACAATAGAACATTGGGAGCCCGGGGGAGGCACTGCTATGTAAAAGTGGTAGGGGTGTGCCACGGAAACCCGACACGGCATATAGGCCGGCATCGGGAGAGAAAAATCCAAATTCTGGGGGGCATTTTGAAAGTAACTTTTTGGGTATTTTCTGAACTGTAATTTGTTCTGTAGCTATATGCATACAACGCTTTTCCAAGGTCTAAACTTTATGGAAGGGTCAGTCTTTGGCATTACCTTGCAGAAAATTTTAGAACAATTGTCATGAAACGTCATTGCCATAACCCAAGGAATAAATTTTGTAGGCCTTGTGAAAGTAAAAACTGGCTTTATAATGCTCAAACAGGGTCATTTCTGCGGCACACATACCTGTACTACTTAATATAGGCAGTGCCTCCCCTGGAATTGGCAGTGACAAGCTTATTTTCCTTGGCAGGCTCATCACAGTTATATACCCAGCAATTCCGTCAGCCCAGACCACATGTATACACGTACGTGGTCAGTGGAATACTAGTAGACTTTTGCAGCACGAATCGAACAATGTTTCATTCGAACAAGGCATAATCGGAACTGCTAGAAAAGTGTACGACGAACATCAACATGAAAGAAACACTCTGCAACGCCAGCAGTAGAGCCGCGCTGTGGTCCTGTGTGCAGGCGGCTACACCAGTCCATGCAGTAGTGGCCATCATTGGCATCGGTGGCAATTCCCTTGTCATCCTATGCGTCCTGCGTTCCGCCGTCAACAGAACGCCAATCAACGTCTGCTTCGCTAACTTAGCCGCCGCGGATATTCTGGTGGCAGTGTCGACAAGTGCGTTTGTTTTCCTCGAAACTCTGGCCCCAGAGTTCTTTCAGGGCTGGCTGTGTCTGGGAATGCTTGCCTTCGGCACCCAGACCGTCTTTGGTTCCATCTTCTCTGTGTTGGTGATCGGTGTGAAGCGATGGAGACAGGTCGTCCACTGGAACAGCTACCATACAATAAGGGATATGAAAAAAACCTTGGCTATGATAGCAGGCGCCTGGGGATTCTCCACTCTCATGTCTGCCACGACCTTGCTCGGTGGCAAACCGGGCCATTTTGCCAGATGTAGCGCGGAGTTCTACCTCGCAGATCCACATCGCAATGCTCTTGGCGCCACATCCCTTTTGGGAGTAGTCATCAACGCCTGCTTTTGTCTAAAGCTGCTACATTTCGCCATCAAAAGCCGTCGGGCAGTGCATCCTCATATCCAAACAGCCGCGGCGTTGGAACGTGCGCGTCAACTTGAACTTCGTCTGACGTACACCGTTATAATGGTCATTGCTGTTCTTATTTTGGTATTGGTGCCACTGTTCGGACTTTCCTTCATGATTCATTATTTTAAAGACACACCGGGACTCGACAGCCTCATACAAGTCTGGGGCATAACATTGGCCATACAAATCAATTCCGCTGTTAACCCTTTTATCTACGCATGGAGGTCCAAAGCCTTTAGAGATGCGATTATGGCCTTGCTCCCAGCTAGAGAGACTCTGCCATGTTGGAGAACCAGAATTATAAACGCCGAACTTGAAATGCATGTGCAACACATTTGATCCAGACTGAATCGTGTGAATGGAACGCTATATCACCAAATGGGGAAATGGAACACCGGTACGTCCTTGTTGCAGCCTGGTACACCCCTATTTTGTTTCCAGGCATTACTGTAATCTTTTAGAATATATACTGTCTCATCACCATAGAACTCGCCATTATTACTCGCCTGTAGGAGGAACGAGGTTTTTGCATTTTAATGCATTGAAGGACAGCGAGCAGAGAGCTCAAAATATTTACCAAACAGCCAACGATTCCAGCAGATTCGGTGGCGAAAGCAGCAGAAGCGTTGGGTCTGTGTGTTATTTGGCAATATATATTTTTGTTTAAGAGAAAAGATTCGGGTTCGAACACCCGTCCTTACATGAATGATGAACTCGACACATTGGCAGTTCTCTGGATCTAGCAAAGGTGTTTCGAACTTGCTTACTGCTAAACACATTAGAATGCCATTGATCAGTGAACACCTGTATGTTTTGGACTTTTTTTGCATCAAGGAGAAAATTCATGATATAGAACTTTGTTGGACACACAGTAATCCTGCGATATGCTGGAGACAGGTATAGACTTCTTACGTAATTTACATAGATTTAGGGAAACACAACATAGAATTACATACGCCCTGGACCAGATCAAGTAACCGTTAGAAATGAGTACGACTACTTGAGACTCAATGCATGAACATTGAGTCTCAAGTATAGTATATTATATATTATTATATAGTTTTATATTATATAATTCTTTTAATCTCATGATACGTACGTTTTACGTACTTACACAAGGCTTTGTGTAGACACTTTGTTTCCCAATATGTTTTTCACTGTTAACAAAATTCTTACTGCTAACAAAAGTCTTACAGGTTAGGTTATATGGACATTGATCTTAAATTACTACGTGATATACAGTTACGGTCCGGTGAGATTTCGCTGTGCCTGCTGAGATATGGTTAATTGACAGCATTAACAGGGTCGATGAATGTTGCAACAACCCACGTGGGAACCCACGTACCACATTATAGAATGAGACGCCCAAATACGGATTGTGACGTCATTGCCACGTTATTACCGTTCCTACTTAAATTGTGGCTTATACCAATAATATATCCCAGTCCAGTAAGCATATAGCTAATCATATGATAGATGTTACATGTTAATACATATTCACATGTCTGGGTGTATTCCGTAAAATATCTAAAAGTGCCTATGGGGTTTGAATGTTAATAAATAATGACTATCTGAGTAGTGTTACACATAATATCATGCCCTGCCATATTTCTGTATATTTGGGTATTATAAACTTTTACTTAAGTAATTATAGCAGTGTATATATTTATATGGTGGCTGACTGCTCTCTGTCACTGGATGTGCTACTATCAGGGGCACGAATTAAGTAATCGAATTTAATTTTTAGCTCAGTTTATGCCAGAGCTATATAACTGCATGGCACTGGCGTCTTCATGTCCAAACCTCAGTTGTTGGAAACTGCTAAGCGGATTGGTGCCAGCTTTGATTTAAGGCTGCTGTTCCACTATATCTAGACGTTTTCATTTAACATGCGTCTTTAGATGAGAGCAAACATTACAGAAACCTACGACTCCCAAATCCGTTCCCCTGTGTTCTCTTTGGAGACGGTCGCACACTTATATTATCGTTAGTCTGTAGTCCTGAAACACCAATGTTTTTCAGAAAGCTTTCTGTTCCCCAATTCCATAGACGTTTTTGTCCTCCACCTTTCGTCTTCTGAATTTATATTCTTATTTTCACACACAGGAGGGAATTTTTAACCCACTGTTTCTGTGACAACGCTGGGTGAATGCAGATCTACTCTTGGGGGCAGTGTCGACAAATATTGTGTAAATAATTCAAAACTTTAAATTTTACTTTTGTATTTGAATTTTTAAAAAATAAGTTTCAAGCTTGAGCCTGTCCATCGATGGTATTTTGGCCAAGCGGAGGGTCAAGGAGCCTGGGCCTACTGCATATACATTACTGGCGTCCTACACTAACACTCACACGATGTCTTCTGTCCGTCCGTTCGTCTGTCAGACGAAAATCAAACAGACGTTGGCTAACCAACTTGGACTTCCTGGCATCTGTGCTTGACCAAGTTCTGCTTTGTGATACATACCATCGATGTTAAGATCTTGAAAAGGCTATTGCTCCCACAGTTTTCGGTGGTCATGGGTGGCTATAAAGTTAAAACATATTTTGGCGATGTGCCAAAAATTAAAATTATATGGTACTTTGAAAATAACTTACCTCAACTACATTGTCAGTATCCATAAAGGTATGTTAGTTTCATCTAGCAAAGGGCAAACGGACGTCAAAGCCCCTGATCCTCTTGTTAAAACGAATTATGGCATCTTGTGGAACCTATACACTCACTCAACTTAATGTCTACATCATGACTTTGCATTTTAAAGATTCGTTTAACCAGTTATGGTAACAAGTAATCAACAGTTATTTTAACTTCTAGTTATGGCCCTGGTTTCTGTGATGTCTTAATATAACATCAACATAACCGTCCTATACTGATAACAACAACACTTGGGATTAACAAGATGTCGTCTTTTAATATTCTGGTCTCCCGGGTCTAAAGCCCCGTATATTACATCCAACCTCTTCCCCATAAGAAAAC
>JAAUYG010303237.1_pt1 | contig 13478 bp, 14 predicted proteins | sample 7278091 | NCBI WGS metagenome assembly JAAUYG01 (sample SAMN14350201, study PRJNA611818) | marine sediment metagenome | isolation source: surface marine sediment (0.6m) | place: French Polynesia: Moorea | collected 2018-08
ACCAGGTCAATACAAGGTTTCCTTCATTGTGTTTGGCCTCCGAAAATGCCATATTCAGCGGCGGAAGGAGGAGGAGGAGGAGGAGAAAAAAAAAAAAAAAAAAAAAAAAAAGTCGGCAAGCCCATAGGGGATCCCGTCAGAGGACGGGATGCCCCAATTATAAGACATGGGGTGGGGGTGGGGGGTATTTTTTAACGAGAGGTGGGGGGGGGGGGTAATGAGCCAATAACCATAACAATTAAATGGTGATAGTACACATTACTGTACTATTACCGGTAGATATTAATAGGAAGTCCTGTAGGAAGTCCCAACTGTACCATTAGATTTGACCTTGAGCGACCCTGAAAGGTCAAATCAAGGTCACTCAGATTTTGAAGGCTTGTATCATATAGGAGGGGGGATAGGCCATATGTCATTACTATCAAACACATAGGAAATCATATATGGGAGTCTAGCTGCAATGCACCATCAGATTTGACTGAGTGACCTTGAAAAGTTAAAATCAAGGTTACTTAGATTTTGAAGTCTATTCTTTTGAAGTCTATTCTATTGACAGCATTACGGTAATTGGTGGGTATTGCCAGGTATACAATACAAATGTAGCTGGGGTTCATTCCTTGACAAGTAAAATGTGAAGTTATGATGTTTGGTAGGTTGGAAGTTCACAGTAGGATTCACAATATCGCCATGATCACCACAGCATCATGCACTACAATCACCACAACATCACCATAGCACTGCAGCTATGGGAGTCTAGCTGCAATGCGCCATCAGATTTGACCTTGAGTGACCTTGAAGGTCAAAGTCAAGGGTACTCAGATTTTGAAGTGTAACCTCTTATGAAAGAGCTGAGTTGCACCTTAAGGTTTCTGTTAAAAACTAATAGGAAGTCATGGAAATCCATTTGCATCATTAGCTTTGACCGAGAGTGACCGCCATGATCACCAGGTTGTGAGGTAAATGAGACTATAGTGGGGCCGTGATGTGACAAATGTTTCATTTTTTCACAAGCAATTTCCATTGTGACTAATACCACCAGCAGATTGTCATGTATCAGTTAAGTTTTATTATGTCTTATTGAGTTTTTACATTCTTCTTATTTCCAGGCCATAGCGTTCATGCAGACTGCTTCTTGTTTCCATAGGATATGATCCAGGAAGATGACCCAGCGTCAGACATGAGTTTTCATTGGTTAAAATATCTCGCACCTCGCCAGAGGGCCGTTGTGGTGATACTGATTGTGTACATTCTGACATTTGGGATAATTCTGCCTGGCACATGTGGTGATTGGTATTATTCATGGTATTTCCGTGGTGACCCGAACTCTGTTGCCATGGCAACAAGGGCGCTTGACGTCAATCAGAGACGTTTGGAAGGAGCAGAAGAATATTTTCTAGAGATTGACGAATCGAAGAATTCTGGAATTCAGACAAATGTCAAGGACGATGAGGGTAATATTGACTTGGCCATTGGCCTGATAAGTGTACGGAGGCCAATAGAAGCACATTCCGGCTATCGTCTTGGATACTTGACACAGGTCGGTGCTGGCTTTCACAAGCTAATTCGGACGGATACGCATTTCGGGCGCAAGGAGTTGTTCATCTGCAATGTGGACGGGTGGCCTGCGACACACGAGGAAGCCAGATACTTGTTGCCATACATAAACTCTCGCACAAAATATTCGCTCAATTACACGAGAAATGAAAAGGATCGACAGGCGTTGTTTGAAAAAGAGAAAGACGACTATCTGTATTGCCTGAAGCAGGGCCTGACCTTCAGGTCAAAGTTCATTGTACTGGTTGAGGATGACGCAATCCCTTGGCCAGACTTTTTCCCGGTTCTTCATGCGACTTTGACCAAAGCACTGATGCCAGGTCTTGTCAAGGGGACGGAGTATGTAAAGCCACTGCAGAATTTGGGCTTCTTGAAGCTGTTTTACCCGCCAAAGTGGCAAGGCTTTGCCAACGAGGCACAGCGTATTGTTGAGCTCGTAGGAATTGCTATTCTTGCAGGTTGTGGTTTCCTCGGACTGTTTCATCTTAGCTTCAGGTTATGTTCCAACAGCTCAAGATGCCGATACAAGACACAACTGGAGTTGTTGTCTTTTGTTTCTGGAGCAATGTATGGGTGTCTTGTTGCTATGGCAATTGGTCGACAGTATGTGATCGACTTACTGCGTGTGTCACCATTCACCTATCGTGTTCTGCCATCGCCAGGCTGCTGCACTCAAGCCGTTCTGTACCCCTCGAATGTTGTCGACAGCCTCGCACATTACCTGGACAGCATCCAGGCAGATATCGATTTCTCGATCGACCTGGCTATTGACAGCTTTATGATAGAGAATCATCTGTCGCGGTTTCTCGTTGAACCCAGTCTTATGGATCACGTTGGAATGCTCTCTTCTCTCAGGCATTATGATAAATATGCAGCAGAATTTATTTTTTAAAATGCCATTAATTAGCACATTCATATACATATGGCTATTGCCTCAATTGGCATGTGGTGACATAATTTTGCCATAAATTAAATTAGCGTATCCATAAATGGTGACTGGTTCCCCTACATAAAAATCTGGTGATATAAATTAATATTCCTTTAAACGTGTTGAAAGAGCATATAAAACAAAGTACCGGTATCATACTACATGTTCTATTGACTGCTGGGTGTGACATGATCATAATAACGCTGTGCAAACTGTCTTGTCTTCAAAAATCACTCCATGGATCATGTGATCTCTCAAAACCAGTGACCCACGGTGACACATTGGTGACCCACGGTGACACATTGGTGACCCACGGTGACACATTGGATTTACTTTGAAATAGAAGTCCTTCTGCCAAGAATGTGTGGTCTCTTAAGCATGTTAAGACAAGTTGTCTGTCATGACAGTGGCCTTTCAAGGTGCTCATGCAAGCTATAACTGTAGACAATGTGGCATGATTACATCAAGTTGTACATCAAGGACCCTATATTGATCCGGGATTACATGTACAAGCGTGTTTGTGAAAAAGGGAGTATTTTTAAACTCTTTGGTGGGAAAACTTTCCGAAGATACCGAAAGAAGAGAAATTCATGAAAACAAAGTAGGCTCATGATTGGCTGGAGCTTCATGAAGTAACATTGTGATTGGCAAAAGACAAACGTAGTTTGGGGTCTGAATTAAAAGCGACGACTGCATGTACTGTGATTTTGTGGCGCAAGACCCAATTGTAATTCCTTTATCCATTGTGTCCACATGCAGGCCTGTGCACGATCTGCTGGATTTAAAGTTGGTACTGAGTACAGATATATGAAAAAAACCTGTTGGTAGGACATAGAACCCCTCTGGTTTCTTATTGTGAGGGTGGTGACACTCGTATTAGGAAACATATCCACTTCTTAAGCGCTTATACTGATTGGAGCTGCCTAAAAGCCCAGAAAGCACTTAAATAACATGTATACAGTGGTCCTTCTATTTTACAACCTTCTATTTTAAGACCACCCTTGATTATAAGACCACTTGTCGGTTTGCTCCCAAAGGCTTTTTTTGTGTTAAATAGCCTTTATTTTAAGACCACCTGAAATATAAGACCACATTTTCTTAGTCACATGGGTGGTCTTAAAATAGACGGACCACTGTAGATCCAGTCTCAGCACCAAAATGTTGCATTTTGAATTTCAGGGTTTTATATGTAGTAAAGCGATGGTGTAATTCTGATAAACGGAAGTGGTTTATGTTTAGAGGTGGTTTTTTAATGAGTTGATAATGTTTGGTGTACCAAATGGCATTAAATTGAAAAGTAGTGTGTTGGAAACATTCCCTGGCAGGAGTTACAATGTACTTGTACATATCCATGATATACTGGGAGATTCTAAGTTTGTTACAAATGTTACACTTTTATAAATGTCTATACTTTATCATGTTTATGCCTGTATATAGTAGACTGTGATAAATTAAGCTACAGCGTAATTATTTTTGTACAAGTAAAACTTTCTGAGGTCGAAAAATTATAAATTATTTGTGGTGCCTGACAGATGCTAATAACCTTGTAAAATTGTTTTACTGCACTGGTAAAACGCTCGAGACATTCCATGTTTGCAAGAAATTTTTAAATGCTGGTACATCGTTATTTTTACTGGTAGATATTTTTTTTATAATACACATGATACATGCATATCATAGTCTGCCTGGTGATGTAATCTGAACTGAATTAGCAGTGAACACTGTGGCCTATAACATGTATAATTGATAATTTCTTCGGTATACCAGTATTGCAGATTATACACTGAAGTGATTCAAGATCAAGGTATGCCTGTATATAATGAATTTTTATTTTAATAAAGCTAAGCAATTCAAAACAGTTTTCATTTGTGAAACTCTTAGGTCAAGAACCATCTAATTTCTTATTTTGTGTCTCATTCATCTTGCATTCCACATACCAGGATGTCCTGCCCCTTAGGAAGAAACTCTCGCTGCGTTATCCTTTTCTTACTACTTTCTTTTAAATATTTTGCAGTCATAAACTTTGACTTCTGTTTGAATGGGAGATGTCTGCCCAGAAAGTCACTTTCCACGGAGTCGGCACATAATGTTTGTAATTCTTTGTAGCTATTGTACAAGTCTGGTTTGGGGCGTCTCACTCCTTGGCTTTCCATCTTCCTGTTCATTTTCTTCTGTTGGGCAAGCGCCATTCTTTTGAGACATCTTCGGGCTTGTCGTAGGATACTTGACGTTGATCTGACATAAGGAGAGGTTTCTCGGCTGTGCGCGAGGCCATTTTCTGGGCACGGTGAAGGGGCGGGAGTGATGTAGGGAGGTTGACTGTAACCTAACAACTCCCGCTCAAATGCTCTGATTGGTCGGAAGAAAAAAAAACACACAGCTTAAGTGGAGTTAATCATTTAATAGCATCAGAGTATAGACTAGTGATGAAACTTTTGAGAAGTTTGACCTGGTACTTGATTTTAAGTTATCAGTAATAAGCAGGTGTACATATGGACACATGTATATGTTTAGAAAATAGGAAAGTTGTATTGCTAATGTTTCAAAGTTGTGCTTTACTATTATTATACACGAGTCCCCCTCTAATGCTAATACCCCTTCTGCTAAAGAATTCTGTCCTTATTAGAGAGATGTCCTTTGGAGAGAGGGAGCATTACATGTATACACAGTACTTACTGCAAGACTAAATTGTGTCCTTTCTAGAAGGGTGTCCTCTCTAGAGAGTGTCCTATCAGAGAGGGACCACTGTATTAGGATATTGAAATTACTATTATCAGTAACCATATAACACATAGTTAACACAACTCATAGAACCTGTTGAAGTGATTCTATACATGTGATATGAGCACTTAATACCCATGCTACAGATGTTGTTGCTTTTTAGAATAGAACCACATATTCCACTAGCGTAGCGTGATTAAATGAGTTAGTTAGACGGGTATATATAAGTTTCCTCTTTTAAAATGTTCTTACCGATTCAGCATAACTTTCGGTAATACTTCACCTTCATTCGGAATGTTCTGTCCAAGCATATCCCCAATGCTCAGCACGTTAAACATCGTGAACAGAGCACCACGAGAAAATGTATCTGGAAGATTGTAATCTTGACTAGGCAAAACGGAATGATTGATCTGCGATGAACCAGAGCGTTGTTCCTCAGAATTGGATAGTTCTTGTGACATCATTTATGCAGGCTCTTCATGATATCTGTAGACATCTCACTCAAGTGGCTGTGGGGAGTTTGCTGCAGTTGTTAGGTAAAGAGCTCAAACTATTGTCCTTGGATGTTACCATGGAAGCTTTTGTTGTGTAGTTTGCTGATGCAATGGTAATTTGTCCTTTGTAAATACATTGTTCTACATCTTCCGACCTCCCAGTGGTAATATCAGTATAAAGTATGGTCCATTTTTAGAAATGGAAAATACCACTTCCATGCTAATGCAAGATGTCACTTCAATGTCACTTCAGGAAATTCTACATGTTCTTCACATTGTACTTCCAATTCATGGCTATTATACCCCCATTGATAGTGGAATTGGAAAACTTGTGCAGCGGAAGTGCACCTTTTCACTTGGGGAGTAAAATGCTCGTCAGTATTTGATTCTGATTATCATTGATGACATATGTAGATAGTGTTCGGTGGTGAAGAAGCACACATAAAGGCTCCTTCTGAGAATATAGACACTATAGAGATAAAACACAGGCAAAGCCAAGTCACTTTTAAACAATTTATTACGTTTGTGTGGGTTTGAGGCTAAACCTACTGCAGTATACAATATTTCATTCATTCCCGTAGCGCAAACAAGTCAAGGTGGCAAAACCGTAGCCACTGCCACTTCAGGAAAGCTTTTTTAGAGTCAAACACGACAAACTTCGCTTCTTCCATTCTCAGAATGCCCCAGGGGTACAAATTTACGGGCGAGAGGGACAGTCACTGAACAGCTGGCCCAGTCTTTGACACTTCTAAACACAGCTTGTCATAATATGCATACCATCTCTCTCTATATATTACTCCTGTGTCAAAATGGCGCATACAGCGCTTTTTTGTCAAGGACAGCTTTACTTTCTGAAGTGCACTAAGGTCTGTTTGAAGTATAAATGCTATAAGATTTGCGACTGCTAAGAAAGTTTCGATATAAACCAGAACGGGATTTAACATTATGACTAAGTAAACATTCACTAAACTGGAAAATCTTACATTGAACGGTCAACAAAGCACAGTTTATATGCAAACCCTACAAAAGTAAAACCTAAGGGGAAAAACTTGAGTACTTGAGGGTCACATGACTGCATCCTATAACACTATCCAGAAAATATATTTTTATATTTTTTTGGGTCATCATTGATATGGCACATTGGGGAAAAAAGATTTGTAAAGCAAATACCATTCATTCTATCTTGACCCTCAACTCCGCTAGTGTTACGGGAATGAACACTTCCACTAAAATATCTGTATTGTCAACAATTACACGGAACAGCAAAAGGAAACCTTCACTTTAGACATGGAGAAATCCAATTAGTTAAAATGGCCATGTTTTTTTTATTAGTTTACCCTTGAATGTTTATTTTTTTTTCAGCAGTGTCAGGCTATGTGCTCTTCTGCTTAAACATAAACTGATGCCAAATTAACATAAACTTATGCCAAATTTAAAAGATAAAGTGGAACATTTGCGAGAAACTTTGTGCTCAGATGTGACTCAACAATATGTCAAAGTGCAAAAACAAACCTTAACCAACAGACACAAATTTTTCCCTTTTCTTGGCCTCATCTCTCCAGAATATTTGTATTTGAGCAAAACGGGACACAATCTCAAACTAAAATGAACTCAATGCATCAGTAGTTATCTTAATAAGACTCGACATTACTGCCAGTTTGTCATCAACTTCTTTATAACGCACCTTCATGAAAGTCTTCTCTATAGATTATCAATAAAATTTTCAACACGGCAAACGTGAAGACGGGAAAAAGTAATCCTGGAGCCCTGAGCAACTGCAGAAAACAGAGGAAACTCGACATAGCTAGGATAAAAGCCATTTGCGCAAAGACAACCAAATTTATATCTGATTTAGAGAAAATTAAAATAAGTTTTACTCTGACACTGAACACTGTTAAATTTCTGTAAACACAAGCACACATCAAGACTTAAACGTCAATAAGTTGTTGGTTATCTTTCAGAATATTTAAATCTCAAAAACTGCCCGCATTTCTATTGCGGAAGAGACAATTAGTAGTTTTTAGTGAGGAACGAGAAAGCAGAGTCTGTGTGTCAAAATGAATAAAACCACTTGAACCAGACTGTAATGGTAAAAACTGGAAATCCACATGCGTGGCTTCCAAACTGAAGGCTGGACCTGGTAATTACAGGGGGGTACAGGAGTCATTTTATGATGCTAGGCACACCCAATTCAGGACCCAACAGTGGGACACAATGCATGCAAACAACCAAGATACCCACAGAACAGTTTATACTCTGTCACACAGGGTGTGGGGAGTACAGGTTTTAACGGGATCAGTCTCAATTTGCTGACAGAGGTAAAAAAAAAAAAAAAATAGAACAAGTGAAACAACAAAGATTTGACACACACACACCATAATCACAACAATAACCACACATCCCGACAATCAACAAAGAAACCGCTGACGATCCACTATGTATTGTAGCAGTGTCAGCAACCCCGATATATGTATCTGTATGCAAAAAAACGACATTGACAAGAAACCTGCAAAACATGTTTCGTCACACACACATATCACAAAAGAAAATGGCGCCAATATTGTGTATAGGCGGCCATTTATTACCACGACCAACGCCTTCGCTGCCCCCATAAAAAAAACAACACATATGGCATATTTTGTATCATGGGGGATTCTCTATGAATTTACCATGATAAACCCAGTCTCTCAAACGGCATTGCAAATGTATATGAAATTCCATATAGGCTCTACGCTTTCATTTTATATATAAACTGTACACATTTCTTAACACTGTTTGCACATCATGCACTCAACGATCTGTAGTCATATGTATATTTTGTTTTTACATTCAAAATTGCATACAACTCAGTATAGAGAAATATATATATATATTGCCTACAGAATATCGTATATAAACAGTTTGGCATGGAAACGAAGGGGAGAGAGAAGAAATTGCTCGTCGCACACAAGTAAAGGATGCATGCCAATAAAAAAAAACTCTGAAAACAACGGCAGTGCTTGCAGTTTTAAACTGAAGGTACTAACCGCTCAGTTTTTTACCCCTGATGCAGCCAAGCATGAAATTCCTATTAAAACGACTTCCCGCTGGAGATGTCTGTTCTGCAGAGACCTGGTTGGGAGGATCAGTGGAAGAGTTACGGCAACAATGAGGACACCACAGGCTCAGGAGCTTTAAACTCACATGACAAATTTGTAAATGAACAGTACACACACACAGACACCCAGTCATACACACCTACGAACCTGGTGCCATGAGAAACGAAACAGGGAAAGAAGACCACAAACTGACTCACTCCTGACCCTCCCCAGTCAGTACTATGTACACAATTGCTGCATTTTCCAAGTAATAGCAAAATAAAAAGGGGGGGGGGGGATAATGACCAGCATTGCTCTACTAATGACAAATGAAAATGATGGTGATTGGGTGACTATATAATTGGCAAAAAAATAACTTAAGTGATATGAAACTTGTATGTGGCCAAATAGAACGTGGTACGAATATGGGGTGACGCTACTACAGACAAGAGATATCTCACACTTGAGCTGCTTAGACAAATGATTTGCTCTTTGTAGGGGGTGGCTAGCAGCACGATACAACAGCATTTGCTTTGTGAAACACTTCCCACAAACTAGGAAAACCACAAATCTTTGGACATTGTTTAAACAGCATATTCACCCAAACACACAGATTGTGTAGAAAAAAGACAATGTGGCTATATAGCGTGTCCGTCCGTGCCAACAGGCTGGCACTCTCTGTACGGCCTGACGTGGAAAATGCACTTTCACAAAGGCTTTCAAAGCCTGATGCTGTACTGGCTCCGTTGACTGATGAATCCACGTTTGTCCCTCGCAATCAGCGGGGGCTGCTGTGCCGAAGATTCCAGGTGAAGGGGTACCGGGGGATGGGAGGTTGGAGGTAAACGCTAGTTAACCATTAGCGTATGAGATTCCATCGGTGCCGCAGAATCATATAATGTGTCCGTATCCTGTGTCGGCTCTCCTTGAAGCTGACACGTGTTATTTAATGTCCCTGCACCACAATCACAGAAAAACCTGGTGGGAACAAACCAAACACGTACATTTTAAACATTCTGGAAAATTGATACTTCAGCATAGCAACAATGTGCTGAGCGACTGGTTGTACTGCTACAATTAGTTTGTGATAGCAAAGGCAAATTGGTATCTAAGGACAACCACAATATAACGGGTAAAACAAAACAGCTATATATTTTTTTTGCCATTGATTATGGTCCAGACATTGAACTACACTTACTCTGACCCAAAAAGAAACAAGGTCATCTTCCAACCCCATAAAGGTTTTTCAGTCAGATATCTTAAAAATATAAATTCTATTATGAATTTTTCATATTCAGAAAGATAAAGACCTCATCTCCCGTTAAGCATATATACCTATCATGTCGTATAAGTTCAACTTGATGTCCTGCGTGGCAGGTTTTGATGCAGTTGACGCATATAGCATTCCGGTCTGTCGTGTTACATGTTCGGCACCTGGTACAAACAACGTTACACCACATGAAGGCAATGTACAGTGGTCACAGAGAAACGCTGTTTGAGAAAAAAAAAGACCACCCCGTATAAAGACTACCTGCTTATAAACACGACATTTACAAGTCCCCAGAGATACAGTTTCCATGTTATTGAACTTGCATATGAAGACCACCTGTGTATAACGACCATATTTTTGCCCCTAGGGTGGTCTTTATATACAAGTTTCATTGTATATTAAAGTTAATTTTAGGAATATTTTAAGGTTAACTTGCATTAAGTATACTCCAGAGCTTCAGTTACACCGAGGATAATTCAGCGAATCTCACCTGTAGAAATCATGCATGGGGAAGCTGGTGTAACTGGATATCTTGTATAGACACTGCCCCGTCGCTACCGCCCTCTCCACCATGTTCTGGTTGCCAAAGATCTTGTTCTCTGGAAAGGAATACGAAAGGTTTTCATTAATTATAACTCCTGTAGGATTTAATTACCAGTTACTGGGGTAATGATCCTCCTAGTACTAAAACACAAACCAACATATGCCACTGAAGGTTCCCTTTCAAAGTAGGTTGAATTGTAATACAGTAGAATCTGTCTTGAAAGACCGCCCCATTGGCCATAAAAATATGGTCTGCCAAGACAGGTGGTCTCTGGTGACAGGTTCAGTGTTACTGAAATGCAGTTCCTTCTTCCAAATATGCGCGGTCTTTCAAGACAGGTGGTCCCTCATGACAGTGGTCTCTCAAGACAGGTTTCACTGTGACACCCAATATTAGTTTCCAACTCATATAGTGAGGTAGATTGCTGGGTGAAGTTGATACATGTTTACATTTGCTGCTGTGTGTGTGTCCATGGGTATGGTGAAAACAATCCAATTTTTCTGAGACTTGGGGAATTTTCTCAATATTACGACACTGACTGCCCTGGCCAACAATTACAGCTCCGATGTATATACCCACTCATTTAAGAAGAGATATTTAAAGCCTAAGTAAACGGTGAGAGCCCAAACCTACCCTTTCTGACCGGCATTACACCACTGGCTAAACACAAGCCACCAAAGCGGTTGTTGAAGATCTTGTTCCCCTCCAATGTTGCTGTGGCATTGTTTGTGATCTCGATGCCCGCAGCAAGGCCATCGAATATCCGATTCCGCCGAAGCGTTGGATGGCTTTGGTTGCTAATGAGAACGCCAGCCTGGGCATTTCGGAAGATGTCGTTTTCTTCTAAGACACCTAAAAAGCAGTAATCATAAACGAAATATCAAATAGAAGTTAAACTATGGCTCAAGTTGTTGACTTCCATAAACTGCATCTCGGCTGCTTTAAATACAAATCCAGGTACTTTATACTCAACCAGGTGTATAAGATATCCTGATTTAACTGCTGTACATGCTCATAAATCATACTAATTAACCTCATATGTAAGACACCATCTGCAACCAACCACTGTCATTTCTCCAGGTTATTTGCCCATGTATGAGCTTACCCCGACCACCATTGAAAATACAGATTCCCCCATCACGTCCGTCATGGATCTTGTTGTAACGCAGCTTAGGGTTGCTATCCGTTTTGATCCAGACTCCGGCCATGGCGTTATCGAAGATTTCGTTGTGCTCGATGATTCCAAGGCCCCCGTTGTAGACCAGGATTCCGCCATTCTGCCCACCCCAGATCTTATTCCGGATTATTAGCGGATTGCTGCCCGTTCTGGAGAGCGGAAAACAGGATTCTGGTTTCAGCAAAGTCACGGTTTAATTGAAGCAGAGTCTGAATTTTTCCATGCTATTTTGGAATGGGCATGGCATACTGCCCTTCCATAATACAGTTTGACTTTCTACTATTATATACAATGTCAAGGTTCTTTTCTGAACTGGTTTGCCAATGACTTATGACAAAATCACTTCTGGACATTTAACACCAAAGATTTCATTTGTGTAATGCACAAGGCATATTGTAAATCAAAATTAAACATTTATGCACAAGAGTTGTGACATACTTTGAGCCGCAGAATTTTCGGAAGGTATTTTTGACTCACCTGATTTGAACTCCCGAGTACAAGTGGTTAAATATGTCATTGTCCTCCAGCGTCCCGTGACCGTTGTCATAGAAATACACGCCAACCTGGGAATCATGAACAGGGAAATGTTGGTCACAATACCACATGCAAAGGTTGCTTCAGTTTCAAGTCTACTGTCTTTCTTTTTTAGAAATGAATTCTGCTTCATACATAGTTATTTTTATGCAAATCAAAGAACGGGGTAGTCCTTTACAACTATATATCTCTACAATAATCCCTCTCTAATAAGGCCACCATATTTCCCAAGAAATTTTGGCCACATTAGAGAGGTGGGCTTTGGCGAGCAGAAGAAGTAAATACATTGACAGTAGTAGCGGAACAGATTTGTGGCCTTATTAGAGAGGGTGGCCTCTGTTGAGAGTGGCCGCTAAGAGAGGTATCACTGTATATAAATTACGCTTTTGCTTTAAAAGGTATTAAATCTGCCACTGCCTGGTAAGTATCTTTAGTTCATCCTATAAATTCATACCATGTATTTTTCAATTTGAAAAGTTAGATTTCTTTTTTGTATGGGAGAAATCAACGAGGGTGACAAGCAAAAGGTGGACCCATGTACCTGTTTTCCGCTGTGAATTCGATTCCGTCGCAGGATTGGAGTGCTACCAGTTGTTATCCATACACCAGCCAACGTGTTGGAATATACCTCATTCTCCTCTATCAACCCCTGGCCTTTCTCATGCTGTAAAAGTCCAAAATTACCCATAATTCTCTACACACTTCCTGCATGACATAAAGCCATTCTCATTTACATTGCAGATTCTTTTCCCCTTGAACAGAAGCCTGTTAAAATTAAATGTGAAATGATAAATGCAAGGATCATGCTATTATTGTCGTAATGATGTACTGTCATGTTTGAAGCTGCCCAGCAATTGATAGGAAAAGGCAAGATATTTTGGAGATTATCTGACAATTTACGCACACCTTTCAGTGATGCAGCCAGGTTCTAGTGAAGTGGGGCCAAAGTGGCCCCCAAGTTCTCCAAATAGGGGCCAAATGTATTTTTAGGTGGGTCCTGGTGAGTAGCAAAAAGTACTGGTAGGGATAATTCAAAGCATGCACCCTCTGGCGATGTTTAACTAGCAGCATTTGAAGCTAAATAAAAAACAGGGTTAATTGATATTATATATATATAGATAGATATATAGATATTATCTATATATCTATATATATATAATGTTGACACAAAGAAATCCA
>JAAUYG010134496.1_pt1 | contig 13477 bp, 13 predicted proteins | sample 7278091 | NCBI WGS metagenome assembly JAAUYG01 (sample SAMN14350201, study PRJNA611818) | marine sediment metagenome | isolation source: surface marine sediment (0.6m) | place: French Polynesia: Moorea | collected 2018-08
AAGCTGTGCAGATCAATAAAGGTAATAGGATGCAAGGCATAAATTTTTTTATTTGATTAACCATGAACAACAAAACACGACTGACATTAATCATGTGCAGTACACACGTGAATCATTTCATTTTAATCGATGACCAGTTCTGTGTTCAGTGAGCTTGGACAAGCCTTGATATTTGTTCCAGCAAAATCTGACCTTTGCATCTCCACAAAAACTGCAACTGTGAACACTTCATGAAAGGACTTGTATAAAAAAGAATTATGTTCTTTGGGTCATTTTACGCTTTGGAATCTATGAGATTGGCGTGTTAGCATCTCTGTTTGTTGCACGTAACAATTCCAGGAAGAATATTGCATGCAGTATTTATTTCCCTGAAATATCACAGGTAACTCACGGAAAACTTTGAAAAGTCAAATCGATACGTGTCTGCACTTTTTTTACCAATTAGTTCCAATTTCTGGGTGTGAGTTTCCAATTGAAATGACAAGTAAACCTTGTTATCAAAATGTTTGAGATTGAAACGAGAATCAATGAACCGTTCATCACGGGGTTACTTTCTGGCCATTGCTTCCATATTTTATATCCCAAGAATACAAAAGCTGAAAAAGTCAACTTCGTGTTTATCAAGTTCGACCAAGTTCGTCGACGTCACAGCCGAGACGCAGATTGACGTGCATTCAAACCAGCAAAGTGAGAAACAAGATTCCACGATGACTCAGTGGTGGTGTTTTTCCTCATTGTGAGTATTCCAAAAGAGCTGACACCACAAGGTATTTTTTCGGAGAAAAGGACACAGAAAAAGAAATGTCTCACGAAAGAAAACCGTGGCCTGGATCGCCCATTCTGTTGCCGTGTTCTGACACACTGTGGTCCAACACATAGACGACATCGCTCTGGCATATCCAGTCTTTCAATATTAGATGATTATTATTCAGGGACACGAAAGCAATAACAAAGGGACCTTTCGGGTTTCTTTCATTGCTGCAAATTTTCTTGCCAGAAAGCTAAATGGCACTGTGTGGCTTTGAAGTGTGTCCAATTACAAGCAGAGAAAATTGAATCCTGGCGAAGTGATGAGCTGACACTGTGACACCAGCGGCTGCCACAGGCTCATTAGTTCCAGGAGTAACAAGCGCTTCCGGACTTCCCACAGGAAGCTCAGCGACGATGTCTGTTTTCTGGTTTCACAGGAAACTCCGAGGAGAAACAACTTGATTGCAGTGTGTGGGCAACGGAGGCACTTCTTCATTGCAGACACAACGCGCTCTGTACATATTTGGTAGTGGGTGATTAATTTGGGATGCAGTGTGCTCCACCTGACATCTGTTGGACTGTGCCAGATTCAAGTTGGACCCAACCCCTCCAGTGCGCACTCAACGTTTACGTGTCCAGAAAGACGTGAGCAAGCAGAAGAAGTACCAAAATAGATTTTTTGGCACTTGAAAATTTTCGATTTTAATGACAACAGACACGATCTGACGTGCCTTATTGATGGTGTTCCCTGTGACACAAATTGCAGGACTTGGTGGGCACTGCAGCCAAAATCAATGAGTAACTTTGAATACAGCGAGAATCTAATGGGTAATGCTGCTTGATTACTGGTACCTTACATTCAATTACCACTGCCCAGGCAAGCTTGTATCTATTGACTTAGTGCAATTTTTGTCAATTTGGAAAGGGACCGAGGACCACACTAACAGACCCAGAATTTGAAATTGCAAATGTTACGGTGAAACAAACTTTATCAGAGACTCCGCATTGATTGGCAAAATGCAATTTACTTTGTGGTTTATCTCCGGTCTCAAAACTTGCCGGCAAAGGTTTCACAGGGACGCTCTGCTACATTGAAAATTATGCAGCATCTGAAGTGGACATTGATTTTTTGTAACCCCTGCATCTGGGCAGTGAGAAACAATTTCTGTGCTAAGCATCTCTCCCACGACGTCATTTGCCACCGCTAGTGAAGAATTACTGCACAAATTGAAACGTACAAACGGTCAGAGTCGGCCGTGTATCTCGTGGGCAGATGCTGTTGTCTCAAATGAATCCCGTGACCATCACACCTCCCGCTTGGGAACCCGAGTGAGTTTGCAACACACGACGCCCACTCACTGGGGAGCCTGCTGTCTCGTGCTGGCGTTCTGTCCCAGATTGAACGAGAACATCAAATCGTGCCCCATCTGCTCATTTGATTGTCTCAAAAAATGTGTTTCTTTGGTGTGTTTTACACTGAGTGCTTCTGTGCTATCTAGCTGGCTTTTCAGATTGTGGCCTGTGTTCCTGAGTGTACCTGACCGAGAGCATTTTCTCGTGAAGAAGTTGTTTGGAGGAGAAAGAAGGCACAAAAAACTTGTCGTTTCGGTTTTGGTCGTGTGGTTTTTCAGTGCTTCTCTGTTCCTGAGTCACCCCCTGCCCCTTTCCCAATCTTGCACGAGACAAAGCTGGAGACCATCCTTGCTTTGAAAAACATTGCAGATGCAGAATTTCTGAAAAAAACAGGATACTTTCCTTCTGTTTTTAGGCCGCGCACTTGCTTCAAGCGGAGCCCTTGTTGCAGGGTTCCCACCAATCAGGTAATTCAGGGAAATCAGAGAAAAATCTGAGAACGATTTCCAGTCAGGGAAAAATGGGTTTTGAGCCTCAGTCAGGGAAAAAAAATTAATCAGGGAAAAAATTTTAAAAAATCAGGGAAAAACAGGGGGTTTTTAGCCTCAATCAGGGAAAATTTTGAGTTTGATGTCAAAAAAGAAAAAAAAATGTTGTGATGTACCTCATTGCTAATCTGCAAAACTTTATCACATGATAATGGAGAACAAACTTCCTTCCCCACAAATATTTCATCAGCAATGTTGTGAGCTATTCCCCAAAGGGGGAGTTCATTGTGGACATTTATCAGGGAAATTTGTTTTGAAATCGGGGATATTTCAGGGAAAAATCAGGGAATTTTGATGGGCCTGTTAAGTGGAAACCCTGTGTTGTCATCGTTGTTGTTGTCTTTCGAGACACCAGGCAGGTGCCCTCCCACACGTATTTTCGCCACAGATTGCCTGTTTTTGATCAGTTATCTTCTCTTTTTTCATGTGCAAAACACTTTCCAAGCAACAGTTTGAGTTGAAAACACTTCAACGAAATATTGACAGAATGTTTTCCGAAGAATCACAGCAATTGAAATGGAAAGAATATGGGCGTTTGTGCCTCGGAATGGATTTTTGTTGCTTGGTTGTTCCAGTGACGCAAAGCTCATTCAGGGATGAAACCCCCAATTCCATTTGGGAGGCGAGTAAGTTATGTTCAACCATTTCCTAATGCGTCCGTTGAGAGACGAAACAAAAGAAGCATTCCTCCCCTTCTCCGCAGCTTACTCCCACTTCAGGAATGACTGAGCTTTTCACGAGGACAGGCGTGGTGATTTACAGCTAAAATCTCGCATTAAATGCTATTATTTGCAGGGAAGGCTCGGCAATGTCTTTGGAATAGACCCTCCATTATCAAAGCAAGGAATGCCTGTCTGCTGATGTCTTATCCCAGAGAGACAGTTTATGAAACAGAGTGGATTCCAGTGTAAACCTGAGTTTTGCGCCGCCAACCGACAGCCCAGGTTCATTCAAAATGTCTCGCGCAAATCTCTTTGAGAAATTACATTTTAATCTTCTGAAGTGATTTATTCGTACCTTCAGCGACATGATTTCTGAGTTAAGAGGTTTTTTTTGCTCTGGAAGCACGATACAGAATCGTGTCAGTGAAGTCGTGTCGTGTCTGTCGTTGCCTCCTTGACGAATCTCAATGTAAAGTCCAGTGAAACACCAAGGACAAAATTGTTCGCAGTTCACACGCGAGATTGTATCGTTCTGTGTGAAATTACTAATCGGGAACAATGGAAATCGAACTTGCTTTCCTTGTTTTCAGCGTGCAGTTGCTTGTTCCACAAAATGTTTGCCACCGATTGGGTTTGTGGGCAAACTAAATTGTCTCCTGCAAACGCCTGAATCATGCAACCTGCCCAAATCGTATTTTCATCCTTCTTTTGTCTTGTTAGAGATAGATGGAAGCAGCAAATTAGATCATGGTCCACACCGTCTCTTGCTTCAGCACAGCGATATTGTCTTATTACCAGCTGTAATGACTCATCATTGCAATCAGACGATTCTTTCCTCGTTTGCTGTTGTAGACCTGCAACTACAAGTCTCAAAAAATGATTCTCAAGATGCAAGTTTTTACCGGGGAACAAAAAGTTGAACCAAAGTGCATTGCTGGGCTGGTACCTCTTCAGCCTTGGCTATGTTCTGGTGGGATATCAATGTAAGTGAGTTACACGCACCTCATCAAGGTGACTGTAATGGAGAAATTAAAAGTTGCGGAATCTGATCTGGTGTAGCTCGAAGACGCAAGTTAATGAAGCCAACAATTCCTCGTCTATCGACGTTTCTCAGTAAAAATATTTTTCCAAGGCAAGAGGCTGCAGTTTCTTTTTTGCATGTGGAAGTCTTTTTCGTTTGCAGCAAGCTTTATAGGGGTGATTCCTTTTTATCCGGTGACAGAGCCATAGTTTTCTCGTCTTTTATCTTTCATTCACAAAAGACATCTCAATTTTTTGGACGACAGGAAAGGCAGCCAGAAACGATTTTTTTTTCAGTGAAACCTTGAGTGGTGCATCTCTCCTCTGTTCTAACTCAGCTGGGTCAAGAATCTTGGCACCATGGTTATTGGCAGACCTTGTTTCCCCCTGGAAAATATGTGAATACTTTCTGTTCAAACATTCATTGTGATCTTTGATGTGTTGCAGAACAGAGAAACAGACACAGACACAATGGTGCATTGTTTTGTTCTGTGACGTCCTCTGAGCGCTCACGTTTCCGCATGCAACACAGGGATGGTGAAGTGAGCCCATATTGTCTGCCTAATTCTGCTGCGTTCAGAGGACATTCTTGTTCTCTTGGAGACGAATGTCGTGCAAGAACACAGAACCTGGCTCCAAGGTGGAAGATAATATGTGGCGGTACATCCCTGGGGACAGCATTTGATCACTGATTTACATGTGATGTCCCCTGATGAATCTGCACAGGAGCAGTTTACACACCCAGCAGGCACTGGCAGTAATAACACAGCGGAAAAGGCTGCCTGGAGTCACCTTCCTCTTTCGTGCCGTTGGTTCACTTGTTTTAGTTCACAAAGAAAGGCTGTGAATTACGTTGTTTTGAAGCATCAGTTCGTAATGGAATAACATCGTCTGTTTCTCAGACACGAAATCGCAGACTTTAATGGGTTGGGAAGTTAAACCGGGTGCTTGGTTCTACTTGATGCCTTTGAGACACAAAAGTAATCCTCGGTGCTCTTGTGGAGTTCACATACATGAATAGACAGGCAGCTTCAGAACACAATAACTCGACAACATCGTTAAATTTGTTGAAGTGTTCACCGAGGCTTACCAAGGAAAAACGTCAGCAATGAATTTTTTCCCTTTTCGTGACGAATGAAATGTAAATCTGTCACGAATGTTTGATGAATAACTGCATTTGCAAATTAATTTTTCGGTCTTTTTCTTCAACATGGTAACCTGTCGTACGTCACAATGAAAATCTGACACTAAGCTGGCTATTAGTCCTCGACTTTTCTCCGCGTGTGCCGTAAAATGCCTCGGAACTTCTTCGTTCGTATCTCTTTCGAATTTGATGTCAGTTTGAACACTTTGTGCAGAGCTAACATTACCATGTCACTGCGCGAGAAAGGCGGCTTTGTATGGACTGGCTCCGGGATTTGCCTCTCTACATCAGGTGACTCTGGGTAATGACAAGTTGACAGCATAATCTCGATAAAACAACTTCCGCGTATAATAATCCGGGTATTAGTCGCTTTGAGTGAACAATTCCTGAAAGGGATTTGAGACCTTTCCCGTTGCAAATCATTTGCCGACATGAAAGTTTCATGTCGGCAAATATTTGCTCATATTTCCTCCTGTGTAAACTGGATCACCTCGACTCCGGTTTCACGTATTCGGTCACCGAGAAATGCAAGCAATCCTGACGTTGCTTTGGTGATGACAGGTGAATCATAGTGAATTGGACAGCTCGCCTCATATTTAACCTGCTTCTTTTGCATGTAGGACCGCAGACAAACAGGAGCAAAGTTCTCTGATTCACACAGGTTCTGCGCCTTTTCTATTCCAGCGTCACGCAACGTCAGATCAGTCGTCGATGGTTCTTCCATCGCTTCTCTTTTGTCTTTGCAGAACAAAGTCACCCACTCGTGGCGATGATTCCAAAAGGATCTGGTTCACGCAGAATATGCATGTGTCACTTGTGAGTAAATGTCCTCGGTTCTTTTTGCTTTCATTACGCATACCTTTTGAGCAAAGCCGTAAACAGATTAGGGGAACATGGAATGTGACACTAAATCAGTCTGAAGCCTCTGGTGTGTGTAGCCCTCTAAATGAACGCTTCGGACTTTGCAGTGAAATATTCATAAATTTCGCCTTTGCCGGGCTTTCATGAATTATTTGGTGACAACAGGGACGTGGAGATTGCAAAGGAACCTGCGCTATTTGATCTGCAGCGAGGTCGCTTAAAGCCTCTTGTCTGAAACACAATATTAGCCAGAGTTAAGTGAGTGCTTTTTTAGAGGGAAGCGATGCGACTGGTTGTCACTGAATATTTTGCCGTGTGTGAGACACTGGTTGCGTGACGACGGATTGAAAGTTGTGTTGACCCGGCCTGATCTTTTCTGTGTCCCTTGTGTCCAGACATGCCACACGGAAGCCCTAACAAATACAGGACAGTTGGTTCATTAGAATTGACGTTTGAACCCCATCAACTCATTACTGAAGATTGAGGGCCTCAAAATAAATGTGCTCTTTGGGAACAAAACGAAATTGTGCCTCCAACCAAAATATTGTCCTTTTTGAGATTTCCAAAATTCTAGGGTCATGCGATTGTAAAGTGAAGGTCTTCCGTCGCAGGAACTGCTTTGTTGTTTCGGTAAAACGAAAAGCGTGCATGAATTTGCCATTGATGATTTGTGTCTGTCATGCGTTCTCTCTGGAGTCCTCAGAAATGTACGAGAAATGGTCAGAGCATGGATGTTGTGTAAATGGCCACTTTACCCCTCGTGCGAAACATTCACACTGACCACGATCTGTTGCGTCCCATGTGAGAAATTTATTGTCTGGGCTAAATTTCTCAAAAAGGATTTATTGTTTCCTTTTCAGTACATTGTTAATCTCATCAGCGCATCTTTTTGAGTGTCCGAAAGTAAATATTTTTTGACGTTGGGCTCGGAATGCTTAAGTGCGGGGCTCTGCAGCGTCCGTTACAAGCACATTGTATTGAAAAAGAGCGAACTGGGAGTTTTGAAACCTGGTCCAGAAAGAAAAACAGAAAATCTTGGAAATAAAAACGCTTTCTGATGACCAGCATTGGGACAAAATCGAAAAAAAAAATGCCGTGAAAGAGGCTATTTTGGTGGCCTTGTTCACGCTGCTGCGACATGGTCTCTGTTTAGTTTTCATTTCCTGACGAAAGTTGCCTCCAGCAGCTGCTGAGATACAGTGCTGAGACTCAGCACTTCTTTCGCGTGTGCAAAAACTGTATGGATTAGCCTTTGCCTTCCTGTTTCGTGAATCTTCGCGGTTGTTGTGAGCTTGAATTCAGTTGGGAATCTTTTCGTCGTAAATGTTGGGGGCACTGTCGTCAGACGGAGGTGTGTTGCGCTCAAATTTCCGTCACTTGGGCACAGAAACGCATTAAGAAGTTGATTAACATTGGGATGAGAAACGCAACTCCTCTCACAAGAGATGGCATTGTAATCACAACACTATTTCTGGCTGCGCAGAAACTTTAGGAAGTTGAAAACTTTTATGGAATAAAAAGTGACTCCCTCTCTCGACAATTGCCCTTCCATCATGCCTTACATGGAGGCTTTCTGCGCGATACGGGAATCGCCGAAGCTGCAGGTTCTGCATTTGCCTTTTCCTCCCGACTTGTTTCATCTCTTTGTGCAAGAGAGTGTTATTCATGACTTTCGTATAGTCAACAGATCAGATTGCTTCTGTTGCACAGACCTTATTTGTCTCGTACCTGACGCATTGCAGCTCAGTTGCCGGGTGTTGGTGGAGGTTGATTGTAGGTGTCAGTATGTGCTGGTGGAGGGAGATGGTGCCTTCGAGGCTGCAAGGTACCCGGAGAGAATAAAAAAGACTTAAAGGCGAATGGGTAAAGCTGGTAAAGTGCCGTATAAATTTTTAAAAAGAACAGCACATTTGATCTTATCAGTTTTGCTGCAATGGGGGCTATTCAGAATGGCAATGGTGCACTTTCGCGGACCTTTTTTCACACCGACAGCTCATTGTGTCCCTGAATTTTTCATGCAATAGACCTGACCGGGCTTCAGCTCTCTTGTCGGTGGAGAGCCAAACATTGCCACAGCCGTTTTGTGTGCAGAAAATATTGCAGTAAAAAAAATGCAAGTTATGACAGACTTTGCTTCGTGGAAAGTGTTTTGCAATTTGACAAAAAAAAAAAAAAACATCACTCAACATATTGCAAGCGAATGTCACAAGAATGCTGCTGAAAGAAGCAGTGCCTTTTATGGATGTTATTTTGTGCTGAGGACAAAGAATGTCACCTTTTTCAAACACAGACATAACCAGGCGAGGTAATTTGTCTGGACAGCTTTTTAATATCTCGCATCTCCAACAAGTTGTGCTTGAGCGAAGAGAAGATGCCTTGAGGCATCTCCAGTGGGAAGGAGATGTGACAGTAGCTACAATTTACCGGACCCATTGTCAAGTGCTTCCTTTGCAATGAGCTGGTTCTTCTGAAAATTTCCATCATTTGTTCATTGTGTTTGTTCATTCCCATGAGGTTGTGAATGAGACAGAACCATTCGCGAGTGAAAGAGGATTCAAAACACTCGCAATTTGACATCCTTGGTGCGGCTGTACACCCGCGCCCTCAGCTATGGTCGAGAAAGATCACTGCGTCCTTTGGGAGAGAACGGTAATGGGAATCTTACTATTAAGCTGAGGTTATTTACTTAAAAGGAAATGTCTGAGGAGAAGAGATACGGATGTACGTCCTGTTACGCATACCTCAAGTCTGTAATGGAAAGGTAGATTCGATGCAATGAATTTGTCCTGCATATTTAATGTGAGAGTTGGTCTCTCTCAGTTTTGCAAAGGAAAAGGCAGAAGCTTTGTTGGAATTTGAGTAAAATAGCACTTGTCTTGTCAAAGAAACTGTTTCTTGTTTTTTGCCAAGCGGTTTGACTCGAGAGACAGTAGTGGTCGAGTGACTGGACAGACAGTTATGGTCGAGACAAAGAAAGGGCATCTTTAGTCTGATTAACGTGGGGGATATTATTGAATGGCCGGATTACTGTGATGCGAAGATTTGGCTGCGATCAGGTAGCAGAGGCATCCATAACGTGGCGACTGACAGAGCTCGGGGTGGAATGAATCCCACACAGGCCGAGCGCTTGATACCTGTGTATTAGGGCCTGCCATTGAATTACAGGTTGCCAGCCAGGCCGGGTGTATCCAGTCTCATTTGTCTTGCCCAGGATCTTAATTTGAAAATGCCTTGTCATTTGTACATCTCTTGTTTGTAATCAAGAAGCAATTGCGTTGAAATTTGACTCGGAGGAAAGGATGGAACGTCGGCAAGGCAAAACATTGCTTAGCTCTGACATTCGCAAATCATAATTTTGCTTTCATTCCTGCAGGGAAGAATACAACATGGCTCAGCAGGAATGAGTGACGCCTTTTCGAGACGATGGTGTCACCTCGGTAACGTGTGATCCGCCGCACCCTGGTTGTTGCTCCTTCCAAACCTGCATTATGACGTACTTCCTCTTGTCTTTATCCTGACTGTGACATAAGATCCGTGTTTGACATCTCCCACCCACTGACATCCACACATTTCCCAGAATAGAAGGCAACTATTCCGTGAGCATCCGTCAACGGCATCAGACCTACCCAACTGTGGGTCTGCGTCTTTGGCGAAAGAAGGCATTTCGTACCATGAGGGCTGAGTTGTTCAGCATGCCGTGGCCATACAGGGACATTTGGGCTGAGACGAACTGTGAGAAACTTGGGTGATTTCACCACAAGACAAATCTGGCAAATGGGCCATTTTTCTTTTGAAAACACAAGCCGTTCTTTTCTTCGGTCCGAAAAATGCTTTGAGCTTTATCTTGATCTCTCTTATTTTTTCTTCAAGAAAATCGATTCTTTGTCATTTTGTTCTTTTGAAGGGTAAAAAAGTGCAAAACGTTCATACTCGGAAAAACGGATTCTCTCTCTCTCTCTCTCTCTTTATGTGTGTGTGAACTTGAACAGATTTTGTGGATGGGGTTTGGTTTATCTTGGAAAAAAATAGATTTTGTCAGTGTTTTAACCTTCAGCACACCGTTTTGTGGGTTGATTAGGAAGGATGAGAGCCGATGCCGTGAATGTACAAAAACTGCAGTGTCAGAATGAATCTCCCAATGACAACGTAAGGGTCGTTTATTACATAGAATAAGAGTATTTACACCAATGTACATACAAGGATTTTTAAGAAGTCAATCTGCACTGTACAGAAAGAATGCCACAGTATGAAAGAAATGCATTTTGTTCATTGACCGAAAAGGAAGAAAGCAAACTGCAAAAGCGTACAGATCTATTACCCTGTTATTACAAACCATAAATTTGCGTAGAGCAGCTTGCAGTGTTCTTTGCGACTTTGACGAAAAAAAGAGAGACGAAAACACCAAACATTTTGTCTTTTCCCCCTGCAAATCCCCTTGACAAAATCACGCAAAGTTTGTGGTTTGTGGTTTGCTCGAAGCAAGAAGGAAAACAGTGAAGTTGGAATGGCAACGCTACCTCCTACATTGAGCAAATTGATAGGTCTATCAATGGTCTGAAGTTGTGACTTCTTGTTGTCCAAGAGACAGATTGAAATGAAGTTGTCGGTTTTCGGCACAAAGTTACAGCCTGAAGTGTGGAACAAAAACTGATGTTAGACTTGCTTTTGTGTTTTTCTGTTCAAACCGAAAAAAGGCTAGTGCAGTTTTGTGAGACCAAAGATCAGATAAAAATTCTCTCTGGTCTGGTCAAACTGACACAGCATTTAAGCAGTCAAAAAGGTGCGAAGACGCCAAGCAGTACTGATCACTATTTTACCTACACAACTGCAGCTTAGAACTGTATTTCTTTACAATCACATACAAATAGCTTGTGTACATAAATATATCTTCTGGTAATCTGATGAAACTGGATAATTTTGTACATTTCGTTACATATTCACAATTCTCACAGTTCACACAGATCTAAACTTTGCGTTACATGTGCCTCTTCAATAATACTTGGGAATGAAATGACAATCATGAGAAATACAAAACATTACAAGCAAATTTTGCAAGTTGAAACACATGCAACTTTGAAATAGAAAGTTCATCATCTGTTTTCTCACTGGAAATTGAAAACAAAGAAATGCTTGTTGCAAGAACTACTTTTGCAATTGTGCAACTTGAAAGAACTGTATGAAAGGACATTTATGCACTTTGCACTCTTGTTATCTGACACATACATATGCAACCTGTATGCTTGATTCCTCAAATGGAATTTGGAGAGACTCCACTCATGCATGTATGAAACAGAATCCGGGATAAGGGGCGAAGGGAATTATAATATCACGCAAAAATCACGCATTGCAGTTACACATCCAGCAGAATAATTACTTGATAGAAAAAAAAATGCGAGGTTCAATTTGAGCCAACCCTTGATGTATCTCCAAACGAGGTTCATTCCTTGTTTTCTCAGCGCGAGCAAATTTTCGTTCCATCTTGATATCGTGCCTCATCTGGATTCTTGGTCTGCAGTTTGTGGCAGTCCTGTCTGCAAACATGGCGACCAAGATGCTTTTTTCCCATTTCTGTTGTGTTGTGATCATTGGCATCAGGGCATTATTGATGAATCTACTGCGATATGTATCTCTCATCATCATTCATCCGACATTAGTCCATTTGAAATGATTCACAAGAGCTTTAATCTTCAAACAAGGACAAAAAATAGAAGTTAAGTACGCTTCTCAACACCAAGGAACGTTTGATTTGGCATAGCCTCTGAAGAGAATTGAGTGCCATGAACAGTTTGCAGACATGAACAAAGCTTGAAGATCGATGGATGAATGTGTAGTGCAAGATGAAAAAGCTGTATCAGTGACGCTCACGATGCATTCGCCGTCAGGTGACATTTCCGTGACAAAGAATCTCCACTGTTCTGGATTCTGAACTGGGATGCACGCGCGTGATCCTCATGAACCCTCTGGCCACGCGAATGAGATTCTGGTTCTCCAGATTCGTGAAGGCTTTGAACGAGTGAGATCCTTTGTTGTGTCACGGGGCATCTGTGCACGAGTGTTTCTGATGACGGCAGGGCAGCAGTTTTCATCATACGCGTGCTTTCTTGAGTAATAGCAATGATAGCGAGGCTGCGACGAGCCACGTGAAATGCTGTGATTGGCTGATGTTTGTAGCGCTGTTCCCACCAGTTACTCGCCCACTCGCAGGCACTGAAAGACAACAAACGGAGATCTGATAATCAACAGAGGCAAAGACAAAAACGAGAGTTTGGCCACAAAGACTAAGGTCGTTCCTGCCGTTTTGGTGTCGATGGGGGTGGAATGTCCAGGACGGCAGCATGTCAGAAGAGGGTGGCAAGCGAAACACCAAATATATATCTTGTTGAGCTTGATTGGGGCATGTGCTGGAAGCACATTCGCGCATAGCAAATGAAACAGTGAGCCTTGTTGCAGTGGCTTGTCCTTCTTTGGCTGTTCGGTGCTGGACTGTGCAGTTTCGTTTTCGGTGCTCTGGACTACAGTTTCGTTTTCAGAACTAGGTCAACGTGATCAACAGATTGGTTGGTCACCAATCCATCAACCCATTCTCATGAGGAAACCAGCTGGTTGCAGAAAAACAAAAACTTTGTTTTGTAAACGGCAAAGCTTGTTTGAGTTTATTCTTGAGTACGTTCTGGTTTCAGACGAAGTTGTTGTCTGCTGGGCGTCGAATGCAACGCTCCACTGTGGTACAATGGCACATTTAGCAGTGTGGTGCAACAAAGGCACAAAGATGCTGTGAGAAGTATTCACTTCCTGCAGCTAAATTGCTGCATCCTCACAGTGAAGCTGTAATGAGGAAACATTTGGCTTAGGGCAGATCTAAATTGACTGATGTTCGGCATATTTTTGTGGTCTGTCTTTCCTACTTCCAGCACATTAGATGGTAAAGCACTTTCTCTATCACTCTGAGCTAGTTATGGAAGGTGCAGTTTATTTTCTAAGCTGTTTCATCCCCAGACAAGATTGATTTCTGATAGGCATGGCAGCGGGGCCGAGGCACTGCTATGGTTTGTCCCTCAAGCTGCGAATTTGAATTGTTTATCAAACATGTCCCTTAATCATATGAACAAGTAAGGGCTGTTTGTCTGCATTTGGGCCTC
>JAAUYG010066883.1_pt1 | contig 13476 bp, 3 predicted proteins | sample 7278091 | NCBI WGS metagenome assembly JAAUYG01 (sample SAMN14350201, study PRJNA611818) | marine sediment metagenome | isolation source: surface marine sediment (0.6m) | place: French Polynesia: Moorea | collected 2018-08
ATCTATAGATCGAATGTCCTAACCAGAGTATTCTCCATGTGTCCTCCAGAAGCAGAGCTACAGATACTTCAATCTTACTGCACTGCCTTCTATTTTGTACAACACTGGGCAGTTTATACTAAGAGGCAGTATAATACAATGAGAGCTGCTTAAATAATGCTTCTACGTTGTCACAGTGCTAGTGGCATGTTTGCTGGCATGAACATTCTGAGCTTTGACGCGATCAGAAGAAAGTGTATTTACAATTTTATGCAAAGGCTACACAATTCTACCAATGGAATTATCAATGTTTTTATGTCAACATCTAATATGCCCAATAATACGCAATGGGATCACTGGAGGGCATGCCTGTATATCTAATGCTTTACTATTAGGTTTATGCCAACTTTTTTTTTAAATGGTATGCCAACTGTTTTATAATGAACTGTTTTTATGTAATGTACGATGAGTGGTTGATAGGGATGAGGCTTAAAATAAAAGTGAATTGAATTGTAGGCCTACTGGGGTGTCTTTATTATTTTGCTCTCCTTTTTCTGATTCATAGTGCAAAGCATTAATGCGATTATATACCCATATCCAAACAACCATTTAATTGTCTTTCAACTGCGTCTTCTTTAAAGGTCGATCAATGTATTTCATTTATTACAGGATTGACCTGTTCAATATGTATTAACTGATTATCTTTAATTGATAGAAGTTACGGAGATAACACCAAGCACTTGAGAGAAACATTCCTTATAAGTAAATAAAAAGACAACACAAGAAGACAAGAATTTATTTCCAGCGTTCACAAGCGATTTTGGAGTACAGCAAGATGTAGATATAAATAGTTGACATTTAGACATATGCAACTAACGTTATTCATTAGTTCACACAGTCCTTGCAACTTAATTTATACTCCAGCGCGTCGGAAGTTAGCATTAACGTTACTAACGATATATTAATTCTTCTTTTCTAATAGCAGCATAAACTTAGTTCCAATGACCGTGTGGCCTATTAAATATTATATAATGGTCAACATATGTGTTAGACGACAGCTACCAAAGTGATAATCCATAATGTTTACACATAATGTTTACAAATCTATCAAAAAACAAATATTTCTTTGGTTGCTAAGCCTAGAATGATCCGGGACGATAATACACTATAGACGTAACATAACCTTGGCAACAGGCGCAGAAATAAACATTGATATTGGTTTGCAGTATCTAAGCATGTATCGACGAAACATTATAAATTAAAATGTTCAAAAGGTCTTATGTTAACATCGGAATCTTTTCTACTTACCGGGGATGAGTTCTGCTCTCCATGTTGTCGAAATTTCTCGGCTAGGTCAGCACACGCACTGGAACTAGTCAGAGTATCGCCAAACACGTCTGCACAGTCCAGATGAACTTGTACAAAGTCGCAGAACAATCACGTTGCCAATACAACAACTGTGACGTAGAGTTGTACTTTATGACGTTTCAGTACTGAGGGCAACTTCCCTTGATGGTTACGCTCTACCCAAATTTCCACTGATATTTTATATTGGAACGAAAACTAAAATAAAATAAAGGAATAAGATGCTAAAGTAAAGAAAATATAGTATTTATACCGTAGTTTTGTCACCAAGGCATGAGAAAAGTAAGGGTAGAACTCCATATTCATGTTTTTTTTTCATCTTTTCTTAGTTTGAGGGCTACATTGTTGGTGGGTCACCAAGGCAAACTACTAACAAATTCACGGTCTTTGAAGAAAGTTAGCAGTGTTCTAGACAGTTCTTTTACGTAGATGTTTGGCAGTAGTTTTGAGTAGTAGTAGTAGTAGTAGTAGTAGTAGTAGTAGTAGTAGTAGTAGTAGTAGTAGCAGTAGTAGTAATTTTTTTGCATATAGGGGCCATGCAACTCAGAGAATATAACAAAAAATAGACCTGTAGCATGAAGGTCTAGGAACCGCTGTCGCGAAGAGAACCAGATTAATAGTTTGTAAAAGTTTGTTTGCATTTTTTCACTGTTTGTGGGTGTGGTAGAAATGGTCTAGTATGCAATGAGGAGATACTTGGTCTGTTCTTGCAATATAAACAAAATCAATTTCTTCACGTTTGCACCAGACGTAATCCGTTCAAGGCCCTTTTCACACCCACATCGGCAGCCTGTGAAGCCACTCTGTGGAATATCTTTTAATAACTGAACATTTTTTTTTGTCAGGGCAAACTCTTCCACTTGAAATGGGTAGCCTCCATAAGTACTGTGCATCAAAGATATAGCTAGCTTTAATCATTTTGTGTGGACGCCTTTGCAGTCCGTGACAAATAAATAAACATTAAGGGACATGCCATATTATTAATCGTTTGGTCATATTTGCCTCTGTGTGAAAGAGGCAAATATTATGAATGAGCAATAAACAAAATGGTAATAATGTTATTTCTCACAATATAATGCCTCGCTAGACCTTAGTTTTAATTTAATTTATAATAAATATACAGTCTATGTTAACAAAAAGCTGCATTAAGATGTATGGCTGTGAGTAGAAATCGATAGGCAGGAGCTCGCCATGCCGATATTTAACATAAAATCTCCAACACCCACACTTTTTTAAAATTCTACTGTGACAATGCTTCCCCTATTCTCACAGCAAATAACAAAACATCTTGTACAACACAGAAGCGCACAACTACAATACCAAGGGTGCTAGAAAATTAATTGCTAATATGCCTCAAATACAGAGTCCATATTTAATACGGAATATTTTGATTTTTGTTTTTTGAACTTTGGTGTCCGAGCTCTCCAATGTATTTCAACATGGAACACCTGAGCTCAACACATCCCATAAATCACCACCCTAGCCAGCAGTACCAGTTGTACCTTTCAAAGCATTCTTGTGTACTGGGTCTTCAGTTCAAGCAGAGTGTCAAGGCCCTTGGGCCTCTTGTTGGCTGACTCTTTGAGGACCAGGGGCAGTCTATGGGGTAGGTGCAGTCAGTTGAACAGTATCAGCCTCGAGTTCAGAGGAATCTTCCCATGGTTGACTTGGGCCTGGAACGGATCAGCTAGCCCCTCATGCTTGTTTGGCTACTGTGACAGGGTTGGTGGCAGCAGTACTGGTCCCTCGGTGGATGGATTGCCTGTGAATTATTTGTTCAGTTTGTCTATTATTTTAATTACATACCAATTTTTTTTCGATCATAACATACATAGATTAATCCCAGCGTTGTAGAAAGGACCCCCACCCACCCCCACTGCCGTAACTTGGCCGGGAGGACTCTTGCGTCACCAGGGGCAGACGGGTGGCACCACGATGCCGATCTATCTGCAGCTTTGACTACGAGGAGGTGCTGAGTATTCGGCCAAGATACGGGAGTGGGGGTGGGTGGGTGTCCTTTCTACAACGCTGGGATTGCGTCTGGCGAAGGTTGTCCGTCCCTATTAAGTATAAAAAAATTGATGTCCTGCGTTAAAATATCAGTATTAACACAATTTATAGTTTTAATCATGATATGTGTAGAGCACTACAATTAGAAGTAATATGCTTGACTTTATGGACAAAACGTTTTAAACCAGTTAGGTATAGTTTCCTGTATTTGCTGTTAGGTTTTTGAAGTATTTGTGGCATTAGTGTATTTTTTTATTGTGCAAAGCCGTTAACGCCTTATTAACTTTATGCTATACTTCATTTAAACGCTATTTTTAGCCAGCAGACTGAGAGGCCAGTAATGTGTATGTGTACGTTACCTTATGTGTAAGGTATATTGAAGAACTGGAAACACAAGCTGCACCATGCAGTAACTGGCCTGTAATTATAATGGAGTGAAGCACTTTATGTCTTAAACAAGAGGCCCAGCAGCCTTGGTGGTATGCTTGGTCACTTTCCAGATACATGTAGGAAGAAGCTAGGTTTATGCCTAACAGCCAGTTATGTAGCTACAATCCATTTGTTGAGACGACTAATATTAATTTTGACATCTGAAGGCCAAAGACAAGGAATGAAAAATGTTCACTATATACCGACAAATGAGGCACAAAAGTACCCGATATATGTTGTAGTTAGTGTTCCTAAGTCCCTAATTTCACTCTGTTTATATGACGAGTTGTTGAAAACCGGGAATGCATGAATGACTTTAGTCAAAAATACACCTAAGTCTCAAACAAATCATTTTATACACTAAGTACTTACCCCTGAGAGCCAAATTTAGTTCAGTTTCACTCTATGACCAGCCGTTTTCGAGATAAAAGGTTGCCGAAAATCGATAAAATAGGAAACGCACCAAATAACCTCAGAATGACGTTGGACACTTTACGGTCAAATGTACCCTGTATACACAAGTACTTACCCCGAGCTCCCAATTTTGGCCCTTTTCGCTCTACAACTAGCTATTTTCAAGATACAAGGTTGTTGAAAACTGGAAATGCACCGAATGATCTTAAAACGACCTTGAAGACTTAACAGTCAAAAGTATCCTGTGCACATTAAGTATACCTGTAACCCATCAGGCCCATATTGTTGTCCATTTTGCTCTATGACCAGCCATTTGTGAGATACAAGGTTGTCGAAAATCGGAAAAACGGGAAATGCACTAAACGATCTCAAAATGATCTCGAAAACTTACCAGTCAAAAGTACCCTGCTGTGTACACCATTAGTATTTATCTCTGGGGCCCATATTTTTGCCTGTTGCGCTCTAAAGCCAGTCGTTTTCGAGGTACAAGGTTGTTGAAAATCAGAACAATCAGAAGTATACTGAATGACCTTAGAATGACATTGAGCACTTAACTGTCAAAAGCACCATGACCCATATTTCTGTCCATTTCGCTCTACGACAAACTGTTTTCGAGCCACAAGGTTGTCAAATGTCGCAAGTACATGCACCGAATGACCTCAGAATGACATTGAACACGTAGGCCCCTAACAGTCAAAAGTACCCTGTGTACACTAATGGCCAACTTGCCCCTGAGGTCCATATTTTTGTGTTAGCCGTTTAAGGTTTTTGAAAATAAGATGAATCGGAAGTGCACCGAATGACTTCAAATCAAAAATGCCCTTGAACATTTAACAGCCCAAAGTACCTGCGAGTGAGTGAGTAAAGTGAGTGAGTGAGGTTTCCCCTTCCTTTTTGAAAAAAAAGGGGGGGCTTTATTGGTGTATGTTTTTTTGGGTGGGTGGGTGGGTGGGTGGGGTGGGGGTGGGAGGTGTTTTTTTCTTTTTCCCGTTTCTGTTGTTAAATTGTTTATGCGATGGCGTAACCGCTGTGCATGCTTTAAAAAAAGAAGGGGGGGCACCCTGTTAAAAGAAGACGTCAGTCAATAATAAATAAAAAATAAGTTCTTATGTACGTTTTTTTTGCTAAAGCTAGCTCAAGGCGCTTTACATTATTACCCCTGCCAGACATGTTACATCGGACAGCTGCTAATCTCACATATTTATTTGCAACCAAGCGCCCCGTAGAAGCAGAATATACAAGTTGTTCATAACATTCGCAAGACATGCAATAACAAAATACATTAAGAACGCAAAAGATAACTACAACCCAATACAATACGCAAATACATGTAGGAATACCTTGCGTACCATTTATGTGTTTCTCATTAACTGATTAGTGTATAAAGTTTGCGCGGGAAAGTTTGCTGTTATGTTGTTTATAGATTTGTCTTCATTAGACAGAAAATGCGGCAAAATTTGGTGTTATCTTTTATGTATAGGTTTTTGGTGTTATCTTGGTTATTTAGCAAAGACCTTAAATAAACGTCACAAAGACCATTCTACGTCACAATACTGATGATAGTTACGTTGTTATCGTCTACGCAACACGTATTGTCTTTGTACTGTTCCTTCGAACGACGAGGACGCGTTTTTATGTGCTTGCCAGATAAGCCATATCATACGTTCATAAACTTCGCTGTAAATTAGTCTCATTTGCAGTAAAGGTCGAAGAAAGATGGCTGACAGGTAAGACAAGACTTTATTGCTTCTTATTTTCTTCAATTTTACCTCAATATCATCCTATCGGGTAGAAACATTTAGATACATAAAGGGTGTGATAATTTTACTGATTTAAACACCGAGTAAAGGTTTTAGAGGTAAGAACTAGTCTACTCAAGTGAAATCTTAGCAGTTCTTCCAGTTGTTGTTCTTAATTATTCTTGTTCTCCTCATCTGCTTTTTCTATTCTTTCTTTTTCTTCTTCAATGGTACATAATATTACTTTTTAGCAATGTATTTAGATCATAGACTAACGACTACAGAACCATGTATATTTTATTTCTAGAAAAGTTCACCTTCAAGCTGTACTTCAGTCCCCTGTAGTCCAGCGATGTTCCCTAAATCCAAAACCATCGCCAGTTGGCCGCACCAAAAGGTACAGTGTGCATTAAAATACTATTCTCCTTTTACTCCTCATGACTTTTGTTGGTGAGTTTTACTTGTTTGCACAGTAACATTGTATTTTCTACCACCAATTTCCTGCTGAGAGATATATTCCGTAACAGAACAATTCACAACAAATTTCCTTCAATGACTCGCGCCAAAGAAGGTAATTGCAAGCGGTGGGGATACTATTTTAATCTAAGGTAAATATATATAAGGTTTTGTAACCATTTACAAACTACACTAGTGCTATATTTTTAATCACTTTGCGATTGTTTGGACGACTCGAACATTTTTACCGGGATCAAACATTAACAACCCCGAGATACAACTTGAGCCTACAGTTGCTACATATATGGCACAATATATTAGCAGGTGTTGTTTGTATCACACTGTGGCAATCCTAGTGGTGTTTCTAAAAGAATTGTATGTATTCAATATAGAATGGGGCAAACGGAGGTTGAAATAGCAGTTGCCAACCAGAGGGGATGTTCTATTACTCTAGCCTAGGTGAAATGTGCACATGCTCTCGTATCATAACATTGTATATGCAGGGAAATTCATATTTTTATTGTCGCAAGAAAATGGCGGTGATTCGACTTGGGTGATGAATCGCAGACAGTTAAATCGCCCGTAATGATAAACTCTGCTGGACTGGGATTCTTGTAATACCCTTGTGTGTGTATATATGTCTGTGTGGCTGTTAATAATAAAATATCTCAAAGAGTATTTAACCAACCAAGGATGAAGTGATTCCATTTTGAGAAAAATCACTCTGGGATAATTGGGTCAGAAATATTCCCCAATGATAAGATAAAGGTGAATTTTTTCAAGTGCCTAGAGCAGCTAAACGGTGAGAGATATACCTGGTTTCCAATGCATTAGACACTAATCTCGTATATGTGGAGTACAACTTCACCATTAGATTTGATCTTGCGTGACCTTGAAACATATGTTCCTAGTATCGAATGCAACCATCAGATTTGACCTTGAGTGACATAGAACATTCAAAGTCAATGTCACTCAGATTTCAAAGCCATATCTCGTAAAAGAGTCGACTTACTTAAACCATATCAATGATATGTTGCTATTAAGCGCGAATAGAAAATCATGTAGACCCGTATGGGCTGTCCAACTGCATCATCAGAATGGGCATCGAATGTCATTTAAAGATTAAAGTCCAGGTTGTCCTAATTTTGACGGCTTGTATCTCATAAAGCAGCCGAGTTAACCAGTTAGGCCGCATGTTACTATTACACACTAAATTGTACAAATGGGAAATCCAACTGCACCATTATATTTGACCATGAGTGACCTTGAAATGTTGTAAAGACGAGGTCAATTAGGTTTGGAGTGGGAGGAGATCTGTACACAACCGGAAATATATTAACATGGATTTCACGTATACATGCGAATTTGTGGGCAAGTAGAGTTTCTGCTGTAGGCCTACCAGTTGACTTTCTTATTAATTTGCAGTATGACAGGAACGAGTACACGTCTTTAGTTTATATAGCAAACTAATGTATTAGATAGAAAATAAAGATGTTACTCTGCTAACAGGTAAAACTCAGAGAAATGTGAATGATGTTTTTTTATTAAATACGAGCCCTATAATTCGGTATTACGAGCCCTATTTAGGTATAAACTATTTAAGTGCTATTGCGTTTCCTTATATGGATGCCAATTATGGGATATGACTCTCTCCGAGGTTGAACGTGTATGTGTTGCATGGCGCAAATGCGTGCGAAAAGTAATATGTCTTCCATACAGAACTCATAATGCACTGCTGCCGTTTTGTGATGACATTAGCATTATAGAGCAAATTCACAGTTTATTTCTATAAAGTTTCATTATCAGTCTCTTGAGCACGGGTAACAACTGTGCAAACTGTTACAAATTAGCGTTCAGGGGTAGCAATTCAGCACTGTGTAAAAGCTTGAGTTACATTTGCTAGAAGCATATGGTATAAGCAAAAATGAGTTTAACTGTAAACACAAATGTCTATGCAACTACGTAATGTCAAGCAGTGAACATACTAATGTAGGTTTTGCGATTAGAGAGTTTTTAGAATTTAGATACAAGTTAAAAATATTGTCATGCCGAGTACTTTGCTAACGCCGGCGAAATTATTGATTGTCTATGCACAGAGTAATGGATAGCAGATTATTATAGACGACAATTGTAAAATATGTTTTCTCACTGCACTGTAATTTAACTGTAATTAATGTATGTGCATGTACATCTTCGTACGAATAAAGATAATTTTAGGTGAACAGACACCTAATTGAAAAAAAAAATGTACAAATTCCCTGCGTCTTTGGTGGTCATTGCATATCTACATTACTGGCATTGAAATCCCCTTATCTGTATATAGCCGTTAGTCATTATGTGTATAATACCCGGTATATCCTTGCAGCTTTCGTAGCAGCCTGTCTGCCAGCAGTTCTGCACAGACTCCGCCAAAATCACCACTGACACACCTGACTGAGGAGCAGAAGCACCGGGTTATCCCTGGCAGCAAGATCTCTAAGGACAGCAAACCCAACAAAGCTGCAAAAGAGAAGAAGGCACTGAAGGATGTCCAGGAGGACAGGACACTCTACAAGGGAAAGAAACTCACCAATGAAAAAATCAGTGCTTCCATACCAAGTGCTTCTAGGCATAACGGCACGTCCCAGAAGGGCTCGATGGCCTTAAAGGAGAGGAAAGTCTCAGAGGACATCATCTCTAACAACAGGAAGGGGTGCAACAAAAAACATGTCCCGAAGGACATCAGTGTGTCCATTGTCACCAAGGACACCAAAGGTTCAGTGGTCAACAAAGTGTTCAGAAGGGATACTGCTGTCAAGAACAAGCTTCCCAAGGACACCAACACCGCTGAAAAGACGAGTTTTTCGAAGACCTCCAAGATCTGTAAAGGGCGACAAATCTTCAAGGAGAAAAAACCAAGCCCACCCAGTCGTGTTGCCATGACAACCATTCCCACTCAAAGAGGGCACGCTGCGTCTAGCCTGAGAAACAGCCCGAAGGGTCCCACTGAAGACAAACTGTCATTGTCCCTTGGTGCTGACAATGTTATGTCTTACACCAGGAAGGAATGGGTGGTCAGCGACTCCTGCGTTGCAGATCTGGAAAAGATTATGACATCCCCATCAGGATCAGGACCCAAGACGTCCCGATATCTGGAGCAATTGCAGACTATATCTGCTCCAGAGATCGATGCATTAGCGGTGCACGATCCATATGAAACCAATAAAAAGCTGATGAAAAGCAAGATCCATCAGAAGGTCTCACGGTCCAAACCCGAGAGCGACCTGCCACCAATAACATCCACTCTGACAAAAAAGGCAGTTTCGCAGACACTGACTAAACCTTGCCAGGCCACACAGTCCATTGACAGAAACACATGGGCTGACAGGGACAGGTCTGACCAGGGCATGCCACAGGACAAGAGTGATGGCAGCAAGGCACAGAGTGGGAAGATGCGCCCAAATTCCACTCTCAATGCCACTCTCAATGCGAGTATGCAGCGTAGAGAAACCAAATATGTCTAAGAAGGTAAGCAGAAAGGAGAGGATGTATAAAACATAATTTACACCCACCCTAGTACAAAAAAACGATTATGTCAATTTATATGCACAGTAAGAGTATTTCTAATAGCTGGTTGACTACAACAATATAAAGATAAGATAAGATAAGATAAAATTTTATTTAACAACGGTATCACAGAAAAAAAACTTAACACTAGCACAAAAGTGCTATTTACCGACGCGACATTGATGAGGTGAAATGAGAGATATGATCTATTTACAAATGAGGTTTTGAAAATCTTTAGTGACATAATGAGCATACATCTATCAAAACATTTTGACTAGATCTTCAAGAGGTTATGAAGGGTCTGATTTGTGTAAAAGTTCCCGGGTTAGTAAAAATTATATGCTTTTGTATCAACAGGGAGACGTATCTCCTAAGATGAGCACACCAGAGAGGCACCCAAGGGAAAGATGTTGCTCGCATTACCAAGAGCACTTGGTAATGCGAGCAGAACGGGTGATTGCTGGTCGCTCAACATCAAAACCAGCACGGCCAGACCCACAGCAGAACCCAGTGGCACGCACACTGCAGAGGGATCCTCTCAGAAGCCAGTGTAAGTCTGATGGCGCACAGCAACTTGAGAAAACACCTCAGCAGAGACGCCATGGGACACCCACAAAGAATGGAGCCCTGGTTCGACAGACGGCTGAGCCTGCCGAGACAAAGGAAAGTCCTCCCAAGCCAGTCCTAGATAGACGCCGGAAATTGGGTGATTTACAGGCCCTACAGTCAAGAGATGGCAGGCATCCTCGAACACCGACGAAACAACTGAAGCCTCAACAGAAATTGAAAGAGCTGTCGCAACAACCAAGGCAGTCATATAAGGAGGAGAAGAAGGATCAGCAGAATCAGGACCATACTGATGGTAAGCTAGGAATACATGGTTTTTATTCTGCAACCAGCCGCCATCAAACTCGCCACCAGAAATCAGAAAACCGTCAGACAGCATTGTGTCCCTCACAGAAGGCACAGGCGCTCATTCCTTCCAGCGAAGAGATGCATCGACCAAGTGCGCCAAATGGAGTTTCACAGCAAGAGTCAACTGAACAGGAGCGTGAAGCTGAGCTCCTGCAGCAGGTGCAGTATGAGCAACTCAAAAGGCACTACCACCACCAGCAGCTGGCGATAGCTCAGGGCCGTAGTCTCGCTGACCAAGAGATTGTGTTATGCCCTGTTAGTACGCCAGGAAGCAGGGGTATTCAGCAGTCAAACGGCACTAGTAAGCCACAGTCAGGCCAAGTAGTACCAGTGAAAGAACTTGCCTTGTGCATACCTCACCCGCCCAAGGAACCACGACAAGAGCGACGTGCAGGGAGCACATCAAGGCGATTTCCAGCAGCCATAGCCGCGCCTGATAAGTTGCCTGCCAACAAGGAAATGCCCAACACGAGAGCTGAAAGGCCTACAGATACACCAAGTCTGGATATGCCAACTGCTTCGACCAGCGAGAAACCAACAGCTCGGAATGACCATATACGTCAAGGACACCGCATGATCCACATGCCGAGTTTCTCTGCTCTCCATGACCTGGAGGAAGTTCCCGAAGAAAGTAATGAGCGTGAAGGTCTGGACACTCCACTAGAGGAGGACAGCTTCACTGAATTGAACCAGAGCAGGATCAACGGATCTGAAACCCGCTCTAGGTGTCTTGATCCTGGATCCATCCAGAACGGCAACAGCTGTCACCGGTTTGATGATTTTCCAACCTGGATTAATGCAAATAGCCAGACCCCAGGCTTGGGTAAAATCCAAAGGTGGGTGATGATGGACAACTCCCACCGAATGGCTATGAGATGGTCCCTCACACAGCCTCCTTTACCCCCATCCCCTCTAGTCAGAGACATCAAGATGCCTGACTTGCAGACCGAATGTGAGTGTAATTCGTCCTTAGGTAATCTTCCTGGTAGGGTGCCGTTAAGGCCGAATCGTTCCCGATACGAGGAGTCTATGCCGGGTTTCATAACCCAAAACGCGAACAACATTAGACGTTTGTCTGGGCATAGAAATCCCACAGAAGGACGTATGCCTGTCAGCAGGACTAGGAGCCCACCTCTGCCAGACCGTCATCCATATGCTCGCTCCCATCTCATGCACGCTGACGAAAACCCAAGATCTACCAGGGGTGCTATCTTCTGCCAGCCCCCCTCCGTGCCTAGGCAGGAACTTAGTCACTGGGCATCAGATCGGGGGCGCCCAGCATGGGACAGCCAGGTAGATAGGATGGAATCGGATAACTACAAGTGGGGACTTTACCACAAGGCAGTGAACAAATGTTCAGAGATTTTGGACGAGGATGACGACTCGCGCTTGGGTCGCTTTGTGGGGCACAGACGTCTGGCAGAGAATATCTTGGGGCAGAGTGGCATGAACACTTCTCTCTGGAGAGAAGATCTGGAGGAAGAGGAGGAGGAGGAGGAAGGGGAGGAGGAAGACGTCTATAAGACTATGGAGACAACCCTATAATGTGAAAATGGGTGATATATGATATACTAGTCTTACGCGTTTCTCCTTGTATGCCAGTGCTTACTGTCCCCGCATGTAGTGACAATACTGCAATAGAGCAATACCAGGCACTAAAGACGAATGTGTGCTGAGTCACTGCTGACACAACTGTTGTATGCTTATTGTAGTGTGGTATCTGCTAATACTGCTGTGATATATTCTGACAACGCTGTGACGCGCTGCCTTGATGTGAATTGGCAAATATGCCGCCACTTCTGTGATACTAGCATATGCTGATAGTATTTATAGTTTCTGATAAAACAGCGATATATGTCAACATGTATTATCAATTGGAAATAGTACTTTGTTCTGAAGTTCTGAAAGTATTAAAGTGTCTGCAGTACTGTAGTATATACAAGTACTTACACTGCCTGAGTCATATGTACATTGTACATGTACTTGTTATACATATACATGCATTATGTGATAGATAAGATAAATAGATTTTTAACATGTGCTATCAGCTCATGTTTCGAGCTCCATAAATCAAAGTTGAAAGGAACACAGAGTGATGTGTAGCTATGCGTGTGCCTAGTATTTTATACGTAATTTTTTAAATCTGTGCAGAAGCGTCAAGACCGCTAAATGTCTCTATCCAGATCAAGAAGAATCAATATAGAAAAGAAAGCCGATGAGGGATGAATCAATGTTTTGCCCCTGTGTAATTTCAGTTACTCCCACGAATGAGACTGACGTCATGCATACAGTATTGGCCAAAATGGTTGTCATACACATACACAGTATTTTGTAAAAAAAAAAAAAATGTGAGCCCTTATTTATCCGTATTTAACTACAAACTTTGTTAGGAAATCTAATTCAAAATGTACGTCTAAAATTGTACATCTAGAAAATCATGCCTTGATAATTTTTCCCAAAGTGCCCACAGTTTCCTGCACGATCTGCACAGACAAAGTGAACCCCGCCACCCCCCCGAAAAAAGCTTACACGGGGGCGTTATGTATAGATATCTGCTACGGTATCCAGTCATTTCGTCACACGGTCGTTTCGTCACAACTATTTTTGTGTGACAAACTGACCG
>JAAUYG010214284.1_pt1 | contig 13474 bp, 7 predicted proteins | sample 7278091 | NCBI WGS metagenome assembly JAAUYG01 (sample SAMN14350201, study PRJNA611818) | marine sediment metagenome | isolation source: surface marine sediment (0.6m) | place: French Polynesia: Moorea | collected 2018-08
CGAAAGCACGCAGTTTTTGGGGAATCGAGGGTAACCGATCTAGGCACACATCAACGCTGTATACTGGTCACACAGGGAAAGATAATAAATGCAAACCATGTGCCCATAACAGAAGCTTTTAAGCTTCAAGCTTTTACCTGTGTCTACATCTACACAGCTAAAAGTCCGACATATTTAAAATGATTTTCAATAAAACTTAACATGGTCACAACACCCGCAAACAGGCACACAACTTCCAAATTCCACAATCATTGCCACCAATTTCTACTTTAATGGAACTAAACTTTGGATACACTTCCGAACAAAAGTAAAAGAAATTCATACCAAATTAAAATTCAAACTTTCAGTCCGGGAACATCTTCAGATGGAGGCTGAAATCAGAGACAAGAGTACGTATGTTTTACTTAAAATGTGTGTAACTTATGAATGTATAAAGTCTACATGTAAATTGTGCATATTGGAAATCATAAATATGAATCAAAGTACAATAGTATGTACGTTTAACTTAAAATATGTGTAATTTATGAAATTTGTATAAGGTTTACATGTAAATCGTGTATATTGGAAATCATAAATATGAATCGAAGTACAAGAGCACATATATGTATTTTTAACTTAAAATGTGTGTAATTTATGAATATATAAAGTTAAGATACAAATCGTGTATATTGAAAATCATATAGGTATGAATTATAGTCATATTGGCCTCTCATCATCATGTTACAGTTTCACAACATGACCCCATTAGAAATAAGTTGTATAACTTTCACGGGCCATCCTGGATTTTATCATCAGTATATATACGATCTCCTTTTCAATTTCTTTCTAGCATTTATCTATCATATTCATTCATGTTTTATGCTTTTATTGATGTATGTGCCGTGCATTGTATATAATGTTGATGTTATCAAATAAATCAATCAAAAAGAATTATACCTTTATCTTCGTACAACATTCTCTGTTTGCACATTTTGTTTTGTTTTACGTAAATTATCGGCTTCCATCAACGCCTTGCTGGCAGTGATACATGTATCGATATAGTGATCAAGTCCGGGGTACTATTATCATCACATTGCCGGCGCACTGCATCGAAAGTTAGCCACCACATTGTAGGTGGGCCAAATTTCAGATACTCGTCCCGTAGTCAAGGATAATAACTCTACTAACTACATGTTCTTCTCTGTCCCTTTGACCATATTACATGTACCACCCCTACTTTTTGCTGACTTCTGTCAATGGAAATCTTGGTCCAAAATCTTTTTTCATGGTCCTCTCTTATAGATTGCATGTGCAAGCCACAAAAGCTAAATAATTGTTATTATACTAAACAAAATTCCTGCTATACCTTTTTCGGAAAGTATGCTTTGCAGTGGAAGTTTATTCAGCTAAAGGTGTGCAACCCTTTCCCGCCAATATTACTACAGAAGCTCGGATGCACAATGCAGTTACCTTCACGCTAATCGGCAACCTACTTTGACAGTTGAGGACTTCAACTGTCAAAGTAGGTTGCCAATTAGCCACAGGTGCCTTTAATAATTTAGTCTTCATAAACCGCTTATCATATTTATTTTAAACCGCTTATCATTTTCTGACAATAAACTAGATAATGAACTGTATTCAGTGTGGTATATGGAGCCGTTAAAATTGTAGTGTAATAATAATAAACGCAAAAGATGCGCGAGGATTCCAGATATGAAAAAGGTTCACACGTATGAAAATACTTATTTTTAATTCTTTTCATGGCAATCCTTTGATTTAAATTATATTTGATTTTAATTAAACTCTTGAGAAAATGTTACGAATTGGGGTGTTGACTGTTGAGGATCTATGCAGCTGTATAATAAAAGGGAGATGAGTCGGGACGAGCATAGTAAGAAGAAGAAGAAGAAGAAGAAGAAGAAGAAGAAGAAGAAGAAGAAGAAGAAGAGAAGAAGAAGAAGAAGAAGAAGAAGAAGAAGAAGAAGAAGAAGAAGAAGACTGATAGAATTCCTTTATAAACTTTAATAGAATTCCTTTATAAACTTTAATTTATGTCTTTTGGTAAATAGTTGATACTGAAAAACAAACTAAATAAAAATGGTTAAATATGCAACTGCAATTCTTGGTTTATGGCATCTTGATCCTTAATGTTTGTTCATGCTTTTATTTACTGTGTTAATGTATTTATAATTTATTTTTCCACATCCGTCATCGCTAAAGAGTTAAAAATTAACGTCGCCTCATGAACTTCATAGGATCCCCCAATATTGCACCCCCCCCCCCCCTTATAAATCCACGGCGGTTATTGGGCGTGGAGGCAACACTTGCGTCTCATTTTAATGAATGGAAGAAATTTTCGCTTGAAATCACTGCTATCAAGGTAAGTGCAATAATGCTTTCAGAAGGGTTGTTTCTTGGACTCCGCGGGTATAATACTTGGTGAACTTCTCGGCGGACTAACTTCTTCCGGCGGGGGGAGTCGGGGTGGGCATGCATGACCTGCTTATCAGGTAAGCAGACAGCCATTCCTGGCTATAATCTTTTCTGCACTGATGAAGACATAAATAAAACTCTCATAGAGAAACAGAACTCTTCTCAGAATCGATGACTTTGTAACAGTTTTTTTTTAAAGTACTAACTTTGTTAGAGATTTCAACCCAACGGTGGTGAACAGCAGATAAAACTATAGGTGCAGATCTGTGTAGCCGTACACGGCTCTACTGCACACTGTGTGCAGTAGCCTAGAGTCGTGTACGGCCAAGATGTGTGGTGAATTCCAAGGAGAACGAAGCTCACTTAAACACTGTTAAAACTTTGCTATCAGTGGCTAGATCAGTGAATATTTGCCAGTACGCACTGGTACTTTGGGCACCATTTCTGCGCAGATGTCAAAATCTTGCAGTATGCAGAAGTGTTGGGAACCTAAAAGTTTGCATTATGACCAACATCACATGCACAATCGACATACATATTACCGGTAGGGGTACAGATGAGTATAAAATGTGGCAAGATTCGAGTTTTATTTTTAACAGAGAACTATGAATCACAGATCATTATTTAACACCCATCTAATCGTATATCAATATTTAACAGCCATGGTGAGTCACAGATCACTCTTTAACAGCCATGCATGGTCTAGTCGCAGATCATCATCAACCATGCATGCATGGATCTGCAGATCAGAATTTGCAACTACAAGCCGTGGGTCATTATTTTAGCAAGGGACTGGCTCATTAGATCATAGTTTATAGGTAAGCTGGCTCAAGAATTGGCAGTTAGCAGGGCGCCAAATCACTAATCGCTCTTTAGTGAGGAGTGCTGATCATGACTGAGAATGCAAGATAAGAATTTGGTTGGTTCGCCAAAACGGCCGATTCTCGCCATTCGATTTTAACCCATGTGTACCTCTACCGGTAGACACTAGGACAGTTTTCCTAGTTATACATCTAAATATCCAATACAAATACATACCTCAATTTTCAAAATCCCAGTAATATACATGTATAAGAGCAACTTAATTGCTTGGCTGAGCAGGTGGTCTTATAATGCACCTGGATTCTTATTCTGTGATAGTTGTCAGTTTGTATGATCTGGTCATAATCATGAATGGTCGAGACATATACATGATTATTACAATTAAGCGTAAAATGTGTTACCTCTGGTATTATTATTTTACAACAAGTGATATAATGCATGAAATTGTATTTGCCACATTAGTAGCCATGAACGACCCTTTGCGACCAGTAGTTCTGCCAGCCGAGATGGACAGTCACTCAGAGCTAGCCACATATCAGGAATTTTAGTACCTAGCTGTATCTAGGAAGGGGTATCCATTCCAGAATTACAGTAATTACACATGTTTGTACATTTTTGTCAGTTATTTTAAGTCACAATATTTTTAATAAATCATATGCTGAGATGCATATTTCTACCTTATTTAAGTATTGTCACGTTTTGTTGTGACATTTTCCAAAATGGCATGTCCTAAGTGTTTGCCCCTGCAGTGAAGTATAAAATATTTTTCAGATGGCCGCTTGATCCTCTGTTATGGGGAGGGAAACTTGATTGATTTCTTTCCTGGGCACCATCTTCATCCCATTCCATTATGGCAGGTTCGAAACAGCCATGAAGGCCTTGCCCTCTGGGGCCACACAACTGAATCAAATAGGTTATCTGCTCAGTAATTCATTCAGTACGGGCTCTTTCAGCATCCTGTTCCACACAGTGGCGGTCACTGTACCCAGGGAATGGTATCTTCTGGTAATAGATTAAAATTGCCAGTAAGGGATGCATTGCTCCATGACAATTATCCCTTATGACTGACAGTTATTATGTGAGGCCTGTGAATGGAGGCAGATCGAGGCATTCATCTCTGAAGCAAGACCAGCATGTTGAGGATGAATTATAATGTTGAAAACCATATTATAATACTGGTAAAGCAATGCTGAAATACTGTCAGGTGTGCATTTACACCTTAGTATCATTTACAATGGCTGCTGTGATTTATAGCCTATCCATTTCAAGACTGATCTTCCATTTTCAAAAAACTCCTCACTGACACAAAATCTTAAGCATGCACTGACTGGAGGGAGGGAGAGAACAGGATCAGCCTCGGAGTTAAGTATTTAGTTCCTGCAGAGTACTTATTATTGTTACTGGGTAAGTACAGGTATTCATCTTTAGTGCCTGCAGAGTACTTATCACTGTTAAGTGTTCAAGGTCGGTTTGGGGTCATTCAGTGCATTTCCACTTTTTGACGCCCTTGTATCTACTTTTGACTTAAATATTCAGGGATCTTTGTACTGTTAAGTTCATACATTACTGATATTCTTTTAACTAGCAAATGTCCAAGCACAACAAATTCAGAAGGCCCCTGGGCCTCTTGTTTCCCTTTGCTGGGTGATGGACGCTTGCGCCATCATAAAAGCTTTGGTGACAGTCAAGCAGAGCTGAAGAGGGTGTGTGACACGGTCCAGGTAATTCTCTTCCTGTAAGACATTAAAATACTGGGCAGATGTTATTTCCTGTGTTGGATCTTAATTAGGTCGTAATTATATATAAGGTATACGTAGGTCTGGGGCTAGCCACACAGGTTTGGTAATGTTGGGCTTTCGGGACTAGTTTTAGCGATAACAATTAACAGGGACAGACTGATTTGTAAGAAATCTGACTGATTTGTATGCAACAGTAAAATCAGTGTAGAATCCGGCCCGAGTAATATAGGTCTAGTCTGGCAAGGGGCCAAGTAAAACATCAAGGCACCAGGGCCTCTTGTTTTTATTTTTCAAAATTTTTAATTTTTCAATTTTAAGGATTTTTTTCCATTTTCATTAACATTTGATCCTATGAGAGCAAAACATAATTTCTTCTGCAGTTGTTAAATTTTGGAACCAACCTTTTTTACAGGCTCCTAGTGGTAGACCCCATAAAAGTAAGTTGGGGATTTTCATTATCAATTTTTTGACAATTAAGTTTTGGTTTTCATTGAAACCTATGTGAGCTAAAATTGTAAAATGTAATGTACAGTTACTAAATTTTGGCAAAAAAAATTCTAGAAGTGACTAATTGTGGTTGGGAATTTTTGAACCTTGTTTGTCCAATGTTCTTGAAAATTTAAATTTTACATTGTAGTCAACGGCAAAATCATGTATTGCAGTTATCTGAGAAACAGCTCACCGTAGAATGGAATGGACTGAAATTTGGGAATCAGGAAGACTAGTACAGCATATATATATTTGAGGTAGTTTTGACCTTGAACTCTTGAAATTAATTTTTTGGATAATTTGGTGCACATACTTGCAAAGTTTTGAACTTCAGAATTTGAAAACGTTGCTCCTACACTTATTACATGTAGTTAGCTTTTGCAGACAAACTTTGTTCTTTTGCAGGCTGGTGGTGGTGATCCCCATAAAGACATTGGTTGGGGATTTTTGGAATTTTGTTTTTTCTGATTTTGTAGGATTTTAAAAAATTTTGAGTTCACCATGATACCAAAAACTGACCAAATATATTGAAACTAAGCCATTGTACAGCAAAAGGGATTGCAGTTTGGAACTTGGAGTAATAACAAAACTATACTATAAATTCCTTAATGTTTGCGAGGGATTTATTTGGCAAAATTCATGACCATCTTTAAATTGCAAAAATAAATACCCACAAACATAATTCCTGTGTGCCTAGACAAATTAACAAGACGTGCTAACCGCATATATTAATTACCGCGAACATAGTTTTGTCTCAAAAACGCAAACATTAATCCCCGCGAACATTAATGAATTTACAGTAAGAGGTACCTTGACCATGTAGAGCTCAAGGCCAAGGTGGTTTGCGGGTCATTCAGTGTGCTTGTCTCAAAATGGCCTCCAACTGGAGGTGAAAGAAAACAGAGTGAAATTTGGGACCCAGGACACCAGTAACACATATATGGTGTACCTTTGACCTCATAGGGTTCAAGGATATTTTGGAGTCATTTAGTGTACTTGTCGCAAAATGGCTTCTTAACTCCGAAATGGGGTGGCTGTAGAGCAAAACGGAGTGAAGTTAGGATCCTGAGCACTAGTAACGTATATATGAAGTACCTTTGACCTTGTAGTGTTCAATGTCATTTGGTTTCATTCAGTCCACTTGTGTCAAAATGGCCCATACCTGGAATACAGTTATAGAATGAAAAAATGGTGCAATTTGGGGCACTTAAGTAAGATGTATGTGGGGACTTATATAATACCTTTAATTGTGTTGTGGTCAAGGTTATTTTGAGGCCATTTAGTGTACTTGACCCAAAATGTACCTCGAAGATAGTTGGCTGTAGAGCAAAATAAATTGAAATTTGAGACTCAGTAACAGTATTAAATTATCAAGATATGTATATCGTTTAGCATTATGGCTTGAGTGTCAGTATAACGACAGTCGGACTCCTTCAGTCCTTCTTTAAGTAATCCCATGTTAGGATTAGTCGCCTAAACTTATAAGGACAGAGCCTGTAAGCCTTTTTCTTTTCCAAAAATTTCTTATTTTTCTGGTGCCATTGTATAATTTGTATCACATGGAAAAACCAAAAGCTTCTGTTATCTGGAAAAGGAGCCATAATGTAGAGTGAAATGGAGTAAAATTTGGGCCTCCAGGGTAAGTAGTACACACAATGTATATGAGGTACTTTTGACCTTCAATTGTTCAATGTCATTTTGGGGTCTTTCGGTGCAGTTGTGAATTTCCAAAAATATGATTTCAAAATGCTTATCTTTCTGCCTTTATGATCCTTTTTCAACCAAAAAATTTTATAGAAGCCTCCTGTAACAGTGGTGTAAGAGAACAATATTGTAGGTATATGGGGTACCTTTTGGTACATTATTATTATTATTATTATTATTATTATTATTATTATTATTATTATTATTATTATTATTATTATTGTATATAGGGTGATAATCATTTTGAACTTCAAATGTCGAATTTCAGTCTGCCCTTTCAGCTACATAGCTATTCAACATACACCGAACTTGGTATTATCTGGCAAGTGGGAAAGAAATCGGCATCAAGGCCTCTTGTTATATTGCTTCATTTAATGTACATGACTTTCAAATTGCCTCTTGGCTTGTAAGCACAACAAAAATTCTATGTGCTGTTGAAAAAAGCTGCTATGTGAGCATCTGTTGAAGGTCCATGGGCCTCTTGTTATATACGAAGAAAGCCGGCATTGCATTATATGTTTATGTACAACTGATAGTATGGCATTGCATTCAGAATATACTGGCAAGCTGTTGAGCCATGATTATCAAACTGAATTATTCACAAAAGTTCTAAACTTTTTGTACATTGTGACATATGACTTTAAGATGCATACTAGCATTTCTGTTACTCCATGTAAAACATCCGATGATGTCATCTATGAAAATTCACAGCACATCATCACAGTGTTAGGAATAATGGCTTCAAGGATCCTGGTGAATTTTCTTTCAGGTAGTGCATTAGCAGTTCATGATTCATTAGCCTCAAACGTCACTTGGGATATCTGCCTCCCAGTATGCAAAAATAGCACCATTTTATCCTTCACAAAGAACTCCTTTGCATCTTTCCTTTCAGAAACATTCCGTGAGTTTCACCTCTTGACTGCACCATTAAGTTGCATGTATTTCCATCTAAAGGAGAAATTTTGCAGGTGACACCCTAGATGATGGCACCATTTGGAGCCGAGACGCTGATGAGAAATCTTGAGGACACTCTCTGTTCCCATCAGGGTTGGAGAGCTTTTTTTCCCATTAACAAAAACTTCTACCAGCTGTCGGTTCCTGCTGGAAATCGGTGCTGAATGTGGCTCAGTATATAAATAATGGTTCATGAAGATTAAGTAAAACTACCACTACGTGACATAAGTCAATCAGACCTTTCAGAATTCTGTGCTCTGAAAATTGAAATTCTGTGCTCAGAAAATGCAAATTCTGTGCTCAGAAAATTCAAATTTTACACTCAAAACTCAAATGGTGCTCTAACCAGACCGTCCAGAATTCTGCGCTCAGAAAAGGGACATTCTGTGCTCAAGAAATGGAAACTGCACGCTCAGAAAATGGAAATTCTGCATTTAGAAAATGGAAAATTTCTCCAATGCCATGAAAAGTTGGCCTTTCCACGATTTTTCCGTGCCAAATTGGACAACTCCGTGCAATTCTGCCCTGGTGCCACGCTCAAGTCGAATCACACTAAATTACGCGATCGCAGAATCATGGAGGGGCTGGTCAATCTTAATAGTACAAATTGTTGATAAACATGGTTTTCACTAATGTTCAAATGGCGAGATTTTAGTGCAATAATTGGATATAATTTGTTATGTATGTTAGTTTTCTATTATGAATATTGAATATTTGGGGTTGTATCAACCTAATTTAATTTAAAGTCATTGACTGCCATTTGAACTTTGTAATATGTTAATGACTTCTGTTGAATTCTTGAACATGTTACAGTGGTCCCTCTATTTTAAGACCACCCATGGACCAAGAAAATGTGGTCTTATATTGCAGGTGGTCTTAAAATAGAGGTAATTTAACACAGAAAATTGCTCTTTGGGGCCAAATCAAGCGGTCTTATAATCAAGGGTGGTCTTAAAATAGAGGGTTGTAAAATAGAGGGACTACTGTATTTAAGTAAATGGCATCACAACCATTTCACCGGTATATTACATCTCATTCTGTCACAGAGAAGAAAGTACTGCCATACATGTATGTATAAACATCAGATCCAACACAACGGCTGGGGTAGTATTACTACTATTTGTGGAATACCTCTTACAGGAGGAAGTGATATCATCAATTTTTGGAAATGCTAAAAACAGAGAGATCGATAGAAAGTTTATTCACATTTTCAACATATTAATCACCATACAATTTTACATCGAAATGTTTTTATCTTGAAATTGGAAAAGAGGACTCCCATTGTCATCAACTCTCAATGCCATGGGAACTTCTCAGAACTTTGGGAAGGTTCCAGTTTTTTAATTGATTTGTGACAATCTCAATCTTTGCGAGCAACCGGGGCTAACAACCATTAGTGGTATGCTCAACATACTTACACTGCAGGCTTAGATACATTCCTTGATTTCAAGGTATTTTCTCCAAACTAAAGATGGCAAGTGCATGCAGCCCATAGGCAGCTTCAACTGCCTGGATTAATTGTTACACTTTGACCTTTTCTCTTCTCTTCTCATCTGCTTGGAAAGACCTCTCTCTCTAAAATAAATCTTCAGGAACATATCTAAAATAAATCTTCAGGAACATGTTTTAGAGCGACGGCTCTCTGCATGCCAGGAGGGAAATCAGCCATGGAGGCTGCTTTCTAATCAATCCCTCCAGGAATCCACAATTCCATGATCATGGAATTTAGCATGGAATTTTCGACTTAAGCACGGCAGGGAGGAATTGCCAACTTTGCAGACCCTCAATGGTATGGGGAGAATTTCTTATTTTCTTAGCACAAAATTTCCATTCTGGAGCACAGAATTCCAGTTTATGACTGCAGACTTTCCATTCACTGAGCACAGACTTGAATGGCTGTTCTGTTTGGACGGCCATTGCAGTTTTTAGTGCTAAATTTGCATTTTCTAAGTATACACAGTTTCCATTTTTGAGCACAGAATTTCCATTTTCTGCGCATGGAATTCTGGAAGATCTGTCTAATGCTTATAATACTTGATCTTGTCCCACACTGGCTGTCCAGGACTTGGTTTCTTCGGCTCTTATTGTTGTTTTAGTTTTTGATGCATGTCAGTGTTGCAATGCTGATGAACTATGTAAGAGAATGTTTCAACGCCCACAACCTATTTCTTATGGCTTAATATGCTACAGTCTACTCACATAGTAAGCATTCTATTTTACTTGGTTCACAGTTACTGGTAGTGTCATAAAATTTAAAGGTAATATTTTCCTGGTCACAGACATTGCTTTTCCCATAAATGTTTTGCTGATTGATTTGCATCTCTCCCTAATTTCCATAGGCGCACATTGTGAAATATCAAAACTTCATATTCATATAACTTTGAAAATGCTATGTTTTTTGCAGTAAATTATCCATACTAACAGCACAACTAATACCGGTAGTAACCTTATACATGTATATATTTTTGCATTGGATCCCTCAGGGCACACTGTGGGTCACACTGTTTTGGTTATTCCAGGGTTTTCCTAATTTAGTTATGGTACTCAAGTATTTTCATAGTACTCTGTATTTTCTGTTGGATCTGCTACGGCAGTGGCTTCTTCTCTGTAACAGATAGGGATAAAACATACATGTTTATGATGCCAGATCACCCCATGCTGAGTCCTTAAATAAAATACTTGATAATCTATAAATTACATAATTGCACTGCTTTTATATTGCATGGTTCACTGAATGTACCACAGGGTTTCTTTTGGTCTCAGTGCCACCTTAAGCTATATATATATATGGGCATGCCGGAAATCCCGGAGACAACACATCATTATGTAACACACGAACCAAACGGCAATCAAGGAAGCCGCGCATGCAAATTGCAGCCCTTCAGCCCACACAAATAAACCACACAAATCATGTCCATCCTGGCAAATCCTTTGGAGTGTTAATCTAATCAAAGTCGCTCTCCTGGGGAAGGGCTGAAGTGCTGTCCCCGGCTTTCCTTTAGCATTAAGCTTCTCCCTGACTCTAGCCCTAATATATGGTAGCCGCCCTCTGTAAATCCATGCCAGGAATTCCCAACCCTAGAGCTTGTCCCGTCCCTTGCCACCCATCATCTATCTTCCCTATGAAGATTATGTCCTGTCGTACAGCTAGGAGGAGGTCCTTGGACTCGGGAATCCTCCCAAATCCAAAAGTGCCTGGCCTTATCCGTATCGGAACAATATATATGCTCCCAGGACGACTGGCCCGTTAGCGGTTCTTATGTAAAATAAAGTCCACTGAAATAGAATAAGGTCCGGTGGGAGTTTATTCTTTTGACAGGTCATTTCTGTAAGGACTGATAGGAGAGGCCTGTGACTGCCTAGGGAAGTCTTCCTGCTCTCTGCAGAGATGCTGCCATGCCATAGCGGATGCCCTGGCTATTGTTGGCGCTGCTGGAACTAAAGGACAGCGCTGGAGAGGTCCAGTGTGATGGAGTAGGTGATAATGTGAGACAGATATGGACCTCCAAGTACCAGTTACAGGCTGCCAGGTTCTCCCTTTATGCCGCTTTTATAAAGTGTTTTCAGCACCTACCTCCTGGCAGCTTACTCTACCAGATTGATTCCTCAGCCTCTTAGCCTTGATTCAGGCTCAACGGTTGCTGCCTAAGGCCGGGCAGGAACGTCTTGGGGTAGAAAGTCTTGGGCCAAAGCTGGACGAGCAAGTGTTCATTGCCGTGAGGATTAAAGTCAATCATGGCAGATAAATGTTACAGGATCAAAGTTAAGCTCCTAGAGCTCACAATTCATGATTAAGGCAAGCCAAGAATCTTTAGCAGCAGTATACAGCTTGATAGGAAAGAATGGACTGCAATGGTCAGATGGCTCTGTGGAATAGTTAAGTACCCGTAGCTGCTGTATCAGAAATAAGGATGAACCAAGTGGACTGCATGCATGCAGTGATTCATTATGGGCTTTGGGCTTTGAGTTAATGATGCATGGATCCCTTGTATCAAACTGTAAGGTTCTCATACTCTGCAAAAAGTTCTAAATAAAAAGTGGTAGATCTACTGTATCTTAATCCTCAAGAGTAACCCTATGTACCGCCGTTTATGCACTATTACTTTTAGTCATGCTGTATATATGATGAACAGATGAATATTGCTAGAGGCATTACAAATTAGCCACTAAAATTGGTCAGTCATGCCAAAAGGTACCAAACGCATATTTACAGAAGAGTGTAATGCCCTCACATTATTCTGTCTCATCCATACATAGATTCAGTTGCCTGAGCCCCCTGGTACAGAGTGGGTACCTGTAGGTATTCCATACAGTCCAGGAACCTTGGGTGAGCCTTGCTGAGATAACGACCCGACTTCCCCAGTTTTTGCCTTGTCTGAACCAGATTAGCCTTGTTGCTGTCACCTCACTAGAAAGTTAAGACCCTGTAAGGTGACACATAAATGCCTTGAGGACAGTCCTTTGGCAGGGTGGTGACATTTAGAAGCTGAGAAAAAGCACACATACAGGAGTGCCATGTGAGGTCATATTAGGCTACTTACAGCAGGAGACGGGAAGTCTTAAGTAGCTGTACCGTCACCAAAGAAAAGTTGGGTTTTTGAAGGCACTGTTCAAGGCAAGACTCTACAAGACTCTCTTAGATTATTAATAGATAGGCAGGTTGTGGCAGCTATGAACTTATATGGACAGCTTTATTAGCAGCTTAAGGACAAGCTGTTAAACTACATACCTGTGTGGTGAAATACCCTAAGAAAGCATAATTATTTAATTAATTGATTCATTAACAGAATTTTGCTCAATGTCGTTTAGAGCACACAATTATTCTAAGGATTTTGCACCAACAATGCCATCAAATAAGGTCACAGTTACCTACTGTGTTTATATATTAATCTTTTTTTACATATTAAACTTTAATAGAAAATATAATATAATAATATTTGACAACTAAAATAATATCATTTGGAATACATTTCACAATAAAATACCTGAATAACTGAAATACTGTAAATTCAGTAATGTTCACGGAGATCAATGTTTGCATTTTCGAAACAAAACCGTGTCCGCGGGGATTAAGATTAAGAAGCATCGCGGCTAAGTTCGAAAAGCTTAAAATATTTCTCTGTGAATTGGAGGATGCTGGATTTAGGCCGGATTTTGTCCTACTTTGCGAAATGTGGTTAACTGATATAAATTGTGGGGTCTTCGAATTAAATGGGTACAATTTGGTAGAGAAACAGAGTTCGGTCTAGAGGGGGTGGAGTATGTATATATGTTAGACGTGGTATACGGTACTCCATGCATGAAGATTTGAGCCTATTTCAAGAAGGATGTTTTGAGTCGATTTTCATTGAAAC
>JAAUYG010106081.1_pt1 | contig 13471 bp, 9 predicted proteins | sample 7278091 | NCBI WGS metagenome assembly JAAUYG01 (sample SAMN14350201, study PRJNA611818) | marine sediment metagenome | isolation source: surface marine sediment (0.6m) | place: French Polynesia: Moorea | collected 2018-08
ACCTTTTATGAACCTCATTCTTAATTGCCGTTTTGCTGTAACCGATTCCGGGGGCATCCAAGAGGAGACGACCTACCTCGGCATTCCATGTATCACGCTGCGCAGGAATACTGAACGGCCTATCACCATTACCCACGGTACCAACCGATTATGCCCGGCCCATAAACTCCGAACCACAACCAATCTATTAATGCAAACCATCCCCCCCAAAAAGGATCTCCCTAAGTGTTGGGACGGAAAAGCTTCGGGCAGGATCGTCGACAGCATCGTGGAATTTTTTCTGAATTCTACCCAAAAAAACAATTTATCCGAGATGGAATTATCTGCCGAAGAATTGGCAAAATAAAACCGGTTTCGACACTTTAGCAAGCATTGATTGCCCCTTTATCATTAAAAAGTCATGAAAATTTCAATTATCATACCGTCATTCAATCGAGCAAAGTTTCTTTCCAAAACAATCGAAAGCATAATTCAGCAGGCTTACCCGCGTTATGAAATAATTGTGGTCGACAATAACTCCACCGACGGGACGCTGGCGATGCTGAATTTCTACCAGAGGCAGCTTGGCAAGCGGTTTCAATATATTCATGAACCCGATCGCGGATTCGCAGATGCGGTCAACAAGGGACTCGCGATCGCAACGGGTGATATTCTTTCGATCCAGTCATCTGATGATTATTACGCGCCGGATGCCTTCAAATTCGTTGCAGATGTTTATGCGGCCGATACCCCTCTTCTGGTTACAGGCGACCGAATCGGCGTCGATGAAGAATTAAATACAGTCCGCTATATGCAATCGAAGCGCGATATAAATCTTGCAAATCTCTTGATGGAGGAAGTGGTTATCTATCAAGATGCGACATTTTTCAGCCGTGAGGCCTACCAAAGGGTTGGTCCACTGGCAGCAACGGCCGATTTTGTTGCAGACTATGCCTACTGGATTCAGATCCTTTCTCTGGGGCCCGGCCAGAAAATCGATCGGATCTTGTCCTTTTATACTTCCCACGTTAACCAGCGATCCCGCTTGCAACAGCAGCGGTTCGGCGACGATTATGAAAAATGTGTTTTGAACTGGATAGATTCCGATCTCTATCGATCCATGGCCAATAAAATACCACGCCAGATCCCTCTATCCAGCATTTTGTTGAAAAAAGCCTACTGGTACCAGGCGGCGGGGAAAAAAAAAGAATCCCGCCGATTCATCGAAGAAGCCTTTAAACGCTACCCTGATTGTAAAAAGTGGGCAGCATTTCAATCGGCCGCCTGGCGTAGCGGCGGGCTGCCACTATTCATCAAGCATTTCGGGCCAGGCCTGTTGGCCCGCAAAACCATTAACCGCTTACTGTTCAATAATCTGAGAGCTAAGTCCTCCGCTCAAGGCGCCCTCCCTGACCATCGATGGCTCTGTTCCGGAAAATACTTATAATAACAGACATTTTCTTAACCTAAAACCCAATCAAGGCCGTAGTTGATGACAGGGCTTGACCCACTTAGAATTTTCAATCGCTGTTTCTCACGAGATTCCATCAATCGGAATTGGTTGATGTTGTCCTCTGCCAATATTGGGGCCCAGTTCATCGGGATGTTGGCAGTTATAAAGATCGCACGTTTACTGGAGCCATTCGGTTATGGCCAATTTAGTATTCTTCAAGCTGCAGCCTCGATCGCGGTCGTCATCGGTGGGCTGGGTCTCCGCCAGATCATTATCCGAGAGTGCGCCAGATCGCCGAAACAAAGCGGCGTGATCTTCCGGAAAGCGGCACTACTTCAACTGGTGGCAGCAATTCCCACAAGCTTCGGAATTTACATCTATTTCAGACACTGTGGCGAGATATTTCCAAATGTTCTGACCTTGCTTACTATCAGCCTCTTTGGAGGGCTTCTTTTCTGGCAGTTGGTCGAAAGCGTTGCTTTCGGCCATGAAAAGGTCCATTTTACATCGGCGTTGATGCTTTTGGGGAATTCATTATGGGCTATTTTTGCCTGGTTCTGGCCTCCCATGCAAATGACTCCAGTGGTCGCTTGCACCGCTCTAGTCCTGATTCAATTCGCAAAATCCGGCGCCTATTTCGGATTGGTTGTGCGGGAAAGACTGATTGACCGTAACACTGATCCCGGTCCGCCAATTGCCTTAACCAAATACAGTTTCTCGTTTTATTGGTTGGCTCTTCTGTCGATGGCCACATTGAACGCGCCAGTCCTGTTCCTCGCATCCAATTCGGCGGTCCGCGAAGTCGGCATTTACACCGCCGGTTTGAAACTCGCCAGTCCTGCTTATATCATTATTTTGGCATTAACGTCTTCGATGTTGCCCAGCATCTCGCGCATGACGATCGACAATCACAATCGGTTCGTTTCGACGCTGTACGCGTACATCACCAGGGGCACGATTCTTTTCATCGGGATGGCATTTCTTGTGTCAGTTTTCCGCAGCGAAATCATTTTGATTCTATTTGGTCCCGGCTATCAAGCGTCTCAGGTAGTACTCTTCATGCTCATCTGGTTCGCAACGTTCTGGCTTATCCTTAGCATAATCGGCACAAGTCTTACCGCTGCCAATCGTCACCGAATGTTGGTGTTACTTTCAACGGTACATGCAGGCATTTCGATCCCGACATTATATGTTTGCGCACATTATGGTGCTGCAGCGCTAGCAGCAGGCATGTTCGCTACGGCAATTGCGAGCACTCTTTACCACTGGTATTTTTTCAACAAAAGTCTTTCGTGTGTATTTCCGCTCTCATTGCCCCTATCGCTAATATCCGGGATGCTCATCTCTATGGCTCTGTCATGGATGATTTCTTCAAACCTTTCATTGATATTGCGACTGTCGATTTGCCTCTGTTTTTTAGCGGTCCTTGTCTTGTTCGCCCAACGGCGCCGACCCGGTAAAGAAGCCGATATGACAGCATAATAATCGGCCGGATGGCTTTGTACCCGGCTGCACATAAATAGTTCCGTTGCCAGGGCCATTCTTCGGCCGCGCCCCAATCGCGCGGCTGATTTAGAGCGCCTAACACACATGACTTATCGATCTGAAGCCAAGCATCTGCGTGTTGTCTACTACACCCGACCTTGTTATTTTGATGCAGTGCTGTCGATGCTCCCTTATCTGGCCGACCGAGTTAAACTCCACCTGATCGTGGAGCTTTCGCCAAGCCAATGGATGACTTCGCTTTTTGACGTTCCCCGGCAAGATATCCCGACAGGCATCATTACCGGGGAATCTCTAATGAAGCCCTTTTTTCCGCCTGCCGCGCTAACACCGTTCAAGAAATTGTCCACTTTAAATTTCATTGTCCACACTCAAAGCAGAAGCATACATCCGAATACGTTAGTCGCCAACAACAAGGCGATTGTCCTCATCAAGAAAATTTCACCGGATATTGTCCATTTCGACGATCTGTCGCTTCGTATAGCCCTTTCGCTTTGGCGGCTACGCCGGTTTCGCATAGTGCTATCGGTCCATGACCCGATTCATCGTAGTGGTGAGAAGAATTGGCGCAATACGCTATCACGCAAACTAGCGTTCAGATGGATCAGCGCATTTATCCTGCATAACAACCAACAGCGGCAGGCGTTTCTCGCCCGCTATCCGATCTCGAATAAAAACGTTCGCTCAATAAAACTTGGCACTTACAACGCTTATCGTTACTGGTCCACTTCCGACCTGGCACAACATTCGAACGTTGTCTTATTCTTTGGGCGTTTATCGCGTTATAAAGGCATTGCAACGCTCCTGCGGGCTGCCAAGCGGGTCGATGAAAAGATCCGTAACGTTGAATTTATCCTCGCAGGCCGGTCGCTTCCGGACTATGAATTACCTGCCATACCGAAATTGCCGAATGGCGGGTCGATCCGTTTATGTGACATGTACATTTCGAATCATTTTGCGGCCCAACTGTTCCTAAAGGCAACGCTTGTCGTCTGCCCGTATGACGAGGCAACGCAAAGCGGCGTTGTATTGACCGCCTATGCATTTAACCGACCGGTTATTGCAACACGGACTGGTGGTTTACATGAATATGTTGTCGACGGGCATAGCGGCTTAGTCGTTGAACCGCAAAAGGAAGATCAACTCGCCAACGCGATCGTTGCCTTGTTGCGGGACCGCGCCAAACAGGAAAAGCTAAAATCAGGCATTCAATTGTTAAAGAGGGAGGAATTGAGCTGGGAAACGATATCAGCACAGACATTTAATTTTTATTCCGAACTATTATCCAATAATTTCCTTGAGATGGTCGACAAATAGTGAATCCGCACGCTGCCACCGCCATATTAGGTTTTGCATTTATTGTCCTCACACGCAGGATATATTATCGCAATTTCGAATTATTTCTGTGCCTCCTAATTGTTATTAATTTTGATTTTTTTCATTTGATTCCGCGTATCGGTAAATTTGATATTTACCGAGAAATTGTACTAATTGTTGTATTCTTTTATGCACTTGAAACCTTCTTTATTGCTCGCATCATAAATAAAGGTAGAGAAAACCAATTCAAATTTGGTCGTTTCGGAAAGTATGTTGTTTTTTATTTTTTCCTGCTATTATTTGGTTTGATTGTCGCGACGATAAATGGCCAATCAGTGGTAATGGGGGTGAAAGCTATCAAATGGTATCCATCGATCATCATTTTTTTTATTGTTCTTGCAAGGAAAATCGATAGTGATAAATTTTTACGCTATTTTGTATTAATTGCTTTAACCCTTTCTATACTCGTTTTATGTCAGTATGCTTTATACAACAAGTTTCATTTCTTTTTCTTCTATGACGATTTTGTCGATCATATTCGTGGCATTGGACAGATTAGAGGATTGAGAATTCTTGAAGGCAACTCCGTTATTGTCATCGGGTGTCTGTTATCAATCGGCTTTTTAATTACTAAAAGAAATTTTTTTTATCTGCTTTGTACCGCCCTCATGCTATCCGTAATCGTTATCGTCATGCAAGTGCGGTCACAGATCGCAACAATATTTTTAACTTCGTTTTTCCTCTACTTACTCCACAATGGCATATCTACAAAAAAAATCGGCATTAGCATATATTTGGTCTGCGCTATGATGATCATTATATCCATTATACCGATGCTAACTAAATCGAATATATTTTCCGAAAGCCGGCTCATACAGACAACACTTCGTGACCTGGATGGGATATCACGTTTTGGAGGAATCGGTAACATCAATATAAGGCTTTTGTGTTTGGATCAGTATTGGAATTTGTACAAAGAAAACTGGTTTTTGGGCCGCGGTATCTTAAATATTAACTGGCATGGTAATATTGATTATTATTTCCAACAGAGGTTTAATTTCCATCTAATTGATTTGGGTGTGTTTCATTTTGTGGTTAACCACGGCGTGTTGGGATGGATTTTCATCTTTTCACTAATGAAACTACTATTCAAACAACTCTTGAAATTGAATCGATACCCCATATTGGCCTCGTATTTTATATCGGGCATTATATTAATGCCTATCATAGATTTGTTTTTCCGATTTGATCGTGTATTATTATTCGGTATTTTTCTGGCTTTATTAGAAAAAGCAGTTTCCAAAATAGAGACCGACCACTATGATCGAACTATGACAAGGATGAACACAACAATATTCGAAACACAACGCGGATAAAATCATTGGCAAAATTACAATGCTTTCGATCCACACATAATCAATAATCGATGATCATTCTCATTAATCGGTACGAGTACAATCCAACGAATTAATCGCCATAAAAAAGTTATATTTCTTCTGCAGTCTTTAGGTATTGGAGGCGCACAAGTACAAACGGTGCAACTTGCTAATAAAATCGATCCTAACCGATTTGATATTTACTTAACTTATTTAGATAATGAAAACAATCTTTTTCCCAAAATATTCCAGCCAAACTTAAAACTTATAGAATGTTTCAAGCGAAAAGGTAAATTTGATTTTCGTGTGGTTTATCGTCTTGCAAAACTATTGCACCATATAGATGTTGATATTGTTTATTGTGTTAATGAGTACCCTCTGCTTTATGGTTTTCTCGCAAAACACCTCTTAAGATACCGCCATGAATCCAAACACAATATTCAGCTGCTTGTATCGATTCATCATAGCACGCTATTACATTCACCATGGGAAAATACAAAAAATATTTTATATCATCATCTTTTAAACCAGTGTGATCGCGTGGTATTCGTTTCAAAATTACAAAAAAAACATTGGAATGAAGCTTATCAGATTGATAAGCGTAAATCCGAACAGATCTATAACGGTGTCGATTACGAAATCTTCGATTCGGACATTTACGCAGATTCCATCGACACAATTAGGGCTAAATTTAACTTTAGAGAACGTGATTTTGTCGTAGGTATATGCGCTGTATTGCGCACCGAAAAAAATCATATCGGTTTTATTCGCGCCCTGAAACAATGCAGATTAAGGGGACAGCCGGTAAAGGGACTGATCATCGGGGACGGCCCCGAACGAAAGGCCATCCAAGAATTCGCGGCTTCAGTGAAAATGAGCGCCCATATTAGAATTTCAGGTTTTCAGGAGGATGTGCGGCCCTTGGTTGCCTGTTGCGACTGTATAGTTAATGCATCACACTCGGTGGAAGCCCATTCGATTGCCGCCTTGGAGGCAATGGCCATGGGCAAGACCGTGGTCATGTCGAATGTCGGCGGCGCATCGGAAATGATTATACACGGCCATGACGGATTCCTGTACGATTTCCGCAACCAGACCGCTCTTGCTGCCCTACTGGACCGATTGATAGCCAATCCAGTATTAAACCGGCAGGTGGGCACCAATGCCAAAAAGCGCGTCAGGGAGACGTTCAGTTTGACTAAAATGGCCGGCGCGTACGAACGCTTATTCGAAGAGGTCGCATCTGGAGTTCCGCCATGAACCCGCACTTCTCTTCCTGAAGATTAATCGATTATTCCTGAAACTGTTATCCAGATCTACCCTGATGCGCATACGGTAAACGTCAGCATGGCTATTATTTTCTCCACTAAAGGTCATGAGGCAGATTATGCCGATTAAATCACCGGGAAGAAATAAGCATCTGATTGTGCTTGGGCCCGACGAACGCGAACGTGGAGGCGTCGCTGAGGTTATTCGGCTTATCCGCAAAGGCGGCCTCGACCGACGATGGCCGGCAATTCATATAGCGACCTATCGCGCTGGCACTATGACTCAGAAATTGACAGTTGGGTTGACTGCCCTTTTACGTTTCTTCAAACTCGTGATTCAAGGCGACGTCGGTGCTGTCCATTCGCATACCTCGCATTACGGCAGTTTCTGGCGCAAATCAGTTTTTTTCTTTGTCGCCCATCTGTTTCGGATCCCCTGGATTTTACACATGCATGGGAGTGAATTCGTCACTTTCTACGAATCCACAAGCAGTCTTTTTCGTCGAAAACTTATCCAATTCATTTTTCGCCACGCGAATTGCATTATCGTCTTAACCCGAGGTTGGGGACAATGGGTTACTGAGAATTTTGTGCCACACAGGATTTTAATTCTGCCGAATGCTGTGGTTCTGATCGATATTGAACATCGGCTACGCCATCGATCCGAAATACTATTTTTGGGGAATATGGAAAAACGCAAAGGAATTGCTTCCCTCCTTCTGGCCATTGCCACAATAAAGGAAACTACACCCAATGTTTTGCTGTGGTGCTGCGGTGACGGCGATCAGAGTATCATTCGTCACCATATCAAAGCCTTGCAGATCGAAAACAATGTTCAAATCATGGGTTGGGTCGACAATCCATTGAAGCAGTCTTTATTAAGGCGCGCGGGCATCTTTGCTCTCCCATCGCACAGCGAAGGGTTGCCTTTGAGTATGCTAGAAGCCATGGCCTCCGAGTTGCCGGTCGTTGTGGGGGCCGTGGGAGGTATTCCGGATGTTATTACAGATGGTGTTGAAGGTTTTCTGATCGACCCAACCGATGTAGGACTTCTAATCGACCGCCTGCGCCGATTGGTCCAAGATGACGACCTCCGCCGCCGCATGGGAAGAGCGGGGCGCTGCAAAGTCGCAAAAGACCATTCGCTCCAGGTCGTGATGCAAAGACTTGAAGAAATTTATACTGATTTGGGAATTCAACCAAAGTCGCAGTAAATATGAGCCGATTTAATTTAAGGTCATCCGATGATTTATTATGGATGATCAACCGCTTAGCATGCATGATGCCAGGCGAATTTCCTTATCGGATTCGCCGCATCATACAATCACGATTGGAACAATTTGGACTCGGGATGGCCTGCAACCCGCCGCAACCGCGCATGGGTAAAACCGGTCGTGCCTGGGTGCCGACACTCCCCCGCCAGTTTGATCATCGTATATATACGAAGGCGTCTGAAGACATCCTTGGCGGCCGATTCAACGTTTTCGCGCTCCGCTCCTGTGAGATCGGGTTTCCACCTGAATGGCGTCGTGATCCGCGCACAGGCAAACTGGCACCTCTCGTTTTCGGTAAAGCGCTGAACTATAAAGATCAGCGTCTCGTCGGCAATATCAAATACCTGTGGGAAATAAATCGTCATCTGGAATTGGTGACTTTGGCGCAGGCCTGGCATCTGACCCGAAATAAACGCTATGCCCAAGGGGCCGGTCGTTACTTATCAAGCTGGTTCAATCAAAATCCCTACCCTCTCGGTCCCAACTGGGCCGTGGCGCTCGAACCGGCCATTCGTTTGACCAATTGGGCGATCGCCTGGCACCTGCTTGGCGGTGATGACGGCCTCCTGTTCAAACTGAAGGCCGGCGGCAGGCTCCGTCAAAAATGGTTGCAGAGCATTTATCAACACTGTCACTTCATCGACCGTAATCTTTCACTTTATTCCTCGGCCAATAATCACCTGTTAGGTGAACTTATGGGATTGTATATTGCCGCGGTAACCTGGCCTCTATGGCCGCAAAGTCAGCGATGGCGAAAGCGGGCCCTGTCTGAATTTGAATCCCAAGCACTCTTGCAGAACACCCCTGACGGCGTCAATCGTGAGCAGGCCTTCTATTACCATCACGCCGTCGCCGATATGATGATAATTGTTTGGCGTTTCGCGGAGGCCAATGGCGATGCTGTCTCTCGCGTATTTCGAGGACGACTGGAAGCCATGCTTGCGTTTTTAGCCACGCTGATGGACATCAACGGGAATATACCCATGGTGGGGGACGCTGACGATGCGCTCATGATTCGCTTCTCACAAGAACCGCTTTTCTGTCCCTTTCGTTCTTTACTGGCAACAGGCGCCATCCTCTTCCATCGCGATGACTTCCCTTTAAAAGCTGGTAAATTTGACGATAAAAGCCGCTGGATTCTTGGCGACGCCGCGCAACAATCATATCATGGCCGAAGCATATCCGTGGCAACTGCGGCAACCGGCCCTAAATCACAGTTTGTAGATACGCCAACAAATCCGGAACAAGCACGGCGCAGTTTTCCTGAAGGCGGGTATTGGATTATGGGGTGCCGACTGGATCAACCCAACGAAATTCGAATGGTCATCGACGCCGGGCCTTTGGGGTATTTGCCGACAGCGGCCCATGGTCATGCCGATGCCCTTGCGTTGCACCTTTCGGTAGACGGCAAGGAGATGCTCATCGATCCGGGAACCTATTGTTATCTGGGCCAACCACAATGGCGCAATTACTTCCGGGGAACCTCGGCCCACAATACGCTGCGCATAGACGAACGCGACCAATCATTGAACAGTGGACCTTTCACGTGGCGCAAGCATGCGCGTACAAAATGTGTGCAATGGGTATCAGACGCTAATCATGAACGCCTGGTCGTTAGCCATGATGGTTATCGTCGTTTGGCCGACCCCGTGTCCCACCACCGTGAATTCGTTATGTGTAACAACACTGAAACTATCGAAATCAAAGATAAACTTAATAGCACGCGTCATCATGCCTTGGAGATCTTCTGGCACTGTCACGAAAAGGCGAACGTCGTTCGCACGAACGGAAAAATACTGATCAATCGCAGAAATGTTTTTCTAGAGATGTCTGTTTCCAACCCGATGTTCAAACCTGCCATCGTTTCAGGACAAGTAGCCCCTCCCCTTGGATGGGTTTCTCGTCGCTTTGACGACAAACAACCGTGTCCAGTTGTCATATGGAGTGCAAATTGCGGAGGAAACGTCGAAGTAACCACAGTTATAAAAATCAATATTTCACCCTGATCTCGATTTTATGCCATCCTTCCAAAATTAGGGCCGCCCGTAGTCGTCAAACATAAAGGGCAGCGACGATCACCCGCTTATTTAATAGGTCGAAAAATTGTTTCGGCATCAGCAAACATGATTCAAACGGAAATGAGAGCGAGTTATAATCGAATCGCATTATTGGGTTGCCCCTTGGATCCACTGACCATGAATGCGACGCTGGCGATCATAGCCCAGCGAATCGAAAGCCGCAAATCGACCCGGCACATGGCCATAAATGTCTCAAAAATACTGATGATGCAGAATGATTCGAGGCTTCGACACGCAATCGAATCGGCCGACATTATCAATGCCGATGGGAAGGGACTTGTATGGGGGGGGCGGTTTTGCGGTTTGAATATTCCGGAACGTGTCGCGGGCATCGATCTTTTCCATCGATTGATCGCCCTTTCAGAAGAGCGCAACTATGCCGTCTACTTCCTTGGCGCTCGAGAGGGTGTAATCCGGCAAGTGATAACCAGAATCAAGCGCTTACACCCAAGGCTTCGCATTGCCGGATATCATCACGGCTATTTCTGGGATGATGAAAAACGTGTGGTCGACGAAATTGCCGCATCGGGGGCCAGGCTTCTGTTTGTCGCCATTTCCTCGCCCCGCAAAGAAATTTTCATCCACAAGTGGGAAAATTTTTTAAATGTCGATTTCATCATGGGGGTGGGGGGAACCTTCGACATTGTTTCCGGTCGCCTCAATCGAGCCCCGGTTTGGATCCAAACGATGGGTCTTGAATGGCTTTTCCGTCTTGTTCAAGAGCCGCGACGTCTTTGGCGCCGCTATTTGATTGGCAATAGCGTTTTTCTGTTAGCCCTCCTGAAAGCAAGGTTTTCCAAACCTAAACCCTTTTCCGACCGCTGAATAATGCACCCACGTCTCTATATGCTAAGCACCCTGAACTTAACATGCTGAATGCCCAAGTCGAAATCCTCGACCGTCTTCACCGCCTGGTGGACATCGCCCTTACGGCGCTGGCATTCTATCTCGCCTACCGCATCAAACTCGACTATCTCCCGCAAGCATACAGCGGTTTGCTGCAGGGTCCCGACTACAGGTCCTTGCTATTCCTGATCATGGCGATTTGGTATTTTTGCTTCTGGATTAACGGTGTATATGCCCCTCATCGCCTGCAACCGCTTCCGGGCATCCTGTGGAAGTGTTTCAAAGCGATTACCATCGGTATGCTGACGCTATTCATGACTTTATACGTCTTTAAGATCGAGAACATCAGCCGACTTCTGATCGGGCTCTTCTATCTGATCGACCTGCTGTTGCTCATCCTAAGCAAAACTGGCATCTACCTTTTCGTTCGGTATTACCGGCTTAAGGGATACAATCTACGCAACCTGTTGATCCTGGGCGGCGATCCTTCGGCCCAGGAGGTGATCAAAGCTGTGGCGGAGGAACGCTGGACCGGATATCGGGTGATCGGCTGTCTGGACGACCGTCAGCAGGTACCGGCCGTGGCGGGCGAAGATCTCAGGCGAATCGGCCGCTATGCGGATCTCAAATCCATTCTACTCAATGAGGTCGTGGATGAACTCGTTGTGACCACCGAGTCCGACAACGCCCCTGAATTGGATCAATACATCCAGATCGCTGATGAAATGGGCATCACCGTGCGCATTCTGCCGAAGTGGAGCATTCGCCAATTGGGCTATATCCCCCAAGTCGGCACCATGCAATACGAGAGCTTCCTGGGAATTCCCGCTTTAGTGTTAAATAGCACCCCGGCCAATCGCGGCGAAATCGTGTTCAAAATCCTGATCGACTACACCATCGCGATGACAAGCTTAGTCCTCACCCTGCCCCTCTGGCTGATTGCGGCCGTCGGCATCAAGCTCGTTTCACCGCAAGGCCCTGTGTTCTACAAGCAAAAACGGGTGGGACAGAACGGACGCGAATTCACTCTGTATAAGTTCCGAACGATGATCCCGGATGCCGACTGTCTTTTCGGGCGCTACGCCATGCAAAACGAGTGCGACGGGCCGGTGTTCAAGATGAAAGCGGACCCCCGCATTCTGCCGGTGGTTGGCTCCCTGTTACGTAAATCCAGCCTGGATGAACTCCCTCAACTCCTCAACGTTCTCAAGGGGGAACTCAGCATTGTCGGACCACGTCCGCCCCTGCCCCGAGAAGTCGAATGCTATCAGTACTGGCAGCGTCGCCGGCTGTCCATGAAACCTGGCCTTACCTGTTTCTGGCAGATCCAGCCCAACCGCAATGACATCGGATTTGACGATTGGATGAGGATGGACTTGGCCTATATCGACAACTGGTCCCTGTGGCTGGATATCAAAATCATGCTGCGAACGGCTTGGGTGGTGGTGACGGGCAATGGCCGCTAGCGAACAACCTGACGGCCCTCACGCGCGAGCGCGCCGTGCCCCAGGGGACGTTCGCCGACCATCGTTCCTGCCAGCCGCGGTGCGCGCCTGATCGATCGGACGCCCAAAAAACGCCTTGGCCGGCTCGGAACCGGCGCTTAACCGACAAACATGCCTTTCATTCACGCGATTGCTTATTTGATTCTGGTCACGGTCGCCATTCCTTTCGGCGCCGTACATATATGGGTGTGGTCCTTTTACACGTTACTCATTTTCGCGGCCTTCGTGGTCTGTTTAGATACGGCGTCACCGGATTCGCGGGTCCGACCGGGAAAGACCTTTTACCTTTCGTTGGGTCCCTTTTTCGCGGCGGCCTTTTTTCTCTGCCTACCACTGCCACCCACCCTGATCAATTATCTAAGTCCTTTCCGTTTCCAGGTTCTAAGTCAGGCCGCCGATTTGTTGGGGGAGCCGGTCAGATGGCACCCCTTGAGCTACCGTCCGTTGGATTCGTTCGCCTGGCTGATTTTTTTACTCAGTCTGGTGCTCTTTTTTATGGTGCTCAAGGTCCATTTCAGCAAACGGGGCCATCTGATCCGCACGGTCGGGTTAATCTTTATCCTGGCTGCCCTGGAATCGGTTTATGGCATCATCCAGGCACTGGTGCCCAACCTCCCCGTTCTGTGGGCCACCCACATCACGGCCTATCTGGGCGATGCGCGCGGCACATGGGTCAACCGCAACCATTTTGCCGGCTTCATCGCCATGGTCCTGCCGCTTTGTCTGGGGCTAACGCTCTCTCAGGTGTGGTGGCGGGAAAAAAGCAAATGGCCGGAGTTTATTACCTCCGATCGTGTCCACCGCCATTTGTTGCTCCTGGTGGGTCTGGTACTTATGGCCTTGGCGCTGCTGTTTTCCAAAAGCCGGGCGGG
>JAAUYG010007323.1_pt1 | contig 13465 bp, 11 predicted proteins | sample 7278091 | NCBI WGS metagenome assembly JAAUYG01 (sample SAMN14350201, study PRJNA611818) | marine sediment metagenome | isolation source: surface marine sediment (0.6m) | place: French Polynesia: Moorea | collected 2018-08
ATAGATAGATAGATAGATAGTTTATTCGGGGTTAGAACAGGTTCAATATACATGGTACCATTTTAAGTTCTGTTTGTTCTAGACCCGCAGGTCGACAGCAGAGCCTCCTAGACTGTACCCACCCAAAATCAGTGTATTTAGCAGAGTATTCAAATCAGTAACATTAATGGGGTGGTTGCTGCCGACCTGTAGGCAAAACAACATTGCTGTATTAACCGTCAATCAGTCGCATTTCAAGGTCTCCTCTATCTTTAAATGATCTGGTGCCATCTCAGTGCTGATTGGTAAGGTAGTTTGTTTGTAAATACTATACCACGTATCTATTCCTTGCACTGATTTCTCCTCATCATTTGCCATGCTTTATTATCATATGATGAGGCATCGGTGGGACATTATATTTCTCTATCCGAAAGGCATTTTCATGGAGATGATAGAAGGCAAACAGACTAAAAAAATAGTAGCAGCACAGAGGCTTGCTGCCTTGGTAGTACAGGATCAAAAGTAGAGAAAGTATCACGTATCCATATATGCCGGGAGATATAATAGGACCCTTTAGGATATATTTGCCTTCATTGTGTCAGTTGTGCAACTTTAGAGGAACACCATGCCAGGAATATCAATACAAAAACATAATTGTGTACTAAATTTTACATGGTATTGCTTTTCAACAAGCCAAAATGTGTATGAGTGATGGACACTGGAGGCCCATTGATACCAAGGTCAATTAACCTTTGGCATTACCAGTATAGCTTTAACGCAAAGCGGCTTTGACACTGATGTGCTACCATAAACCAATCGTCGATGCAACGCTGTCGGGACCCTGATAAATTGCTAAGCTATAGAAAAACAATCAGCAACGCAAAATATTGATCATTAAAGAGCACATATTCGGAATGCCGTATTTATGTAGCAATCGCAGGTTGCTTTTTACAGGTATGAGGAACACTACTGCTTTCATGTTTTTAGGTGTTTCTGTGTTATTAGCAGTTGTTCTGATCATCGTGAAACACGACACTGTAATTGCCATGCAGCGTTTAACGGGGAACCTCCCAGTCGGTGAAAGTCTTGTGCCGAAATCAGCGAAGGCTTTGCAGACGGATTATCATCATGGAGATTACAGCAAGGACGTGGCTTACATCGAGGAGCGTGTGACGCGGTCATACAGCATGATTAACTTCACCGATGACTGGGAGTCTATCGCAAACGACAGCCTGCCTGAGGTGTTCCTTTCACCGCAGGACATCTCTGACAAGCCAACTACGGTGCTTATTTACGTCCTAAGCTCACCAACGAGTGCTGGAAGACGGAGCCTCATCAGGCGGACCTGGGGATCCAAAGACGCATGTCACAACTTACCATGGCACTTTCAACCGATCGTTTTGTTCATTTTGGGCGTCAGCTTCGACGTTGCAATGAATCCATCCCTGCTGTCTTCCCTAGCTCACGAGCACAATATCCACAACGACATCCTGCTCTTCGATTTTGTCGACTCGTATTCGAACTTGACCGCCAAGGGATTTCTGGCGCTGTCGTGGATAGATTCTCACTTTGAAAAGGTCAAATATATTTTGAAAACAGACGACGACATCCTCCTCAACATCTACGAGTGGCTGTATCAGGTTCATCTGATGGAAGTTGAAGGCTGCGAAATATGCATATGTTGCAGAATTCATCGTGTGTATCACAACCACTATCCTCACTGCAAAGGACGAGGTTACCTTATGTCTCGGGGTGCTGTTCGCAAGATGTTGTCGGCGTACAAAAGAGAGTCTTGGAACCCGAAGGAAGACCTGTTTTACACTGGTTATCTTGGCTACCACCAAGGTATCTTCCTGCGTGACACAGCCAACTTATCATCTAAGGAAGCAACAACTAATGACCTTGCTCCTGAAGTATACGACCCAAAGAAGTGGATGACAGCGTGGGCTATAAAATCTGCGCCCTACCAGCAACTGTACGCGAATGGCTCAGTTATTCTAATCGAGAACTGAAGAAAGAAAACAGATCATATACTTATCATCCGGGTATGGAAATTAACACATTTATTTAGTTCTTGGTCGTCATGGCCAAATTACTCACAGTACCTCATAACCAAGAGATCGTGTGTTGGAGTCCGGCTGATCGCTAGACAAATCAAAATTATTCAAGCAAATTTTAGCGAAAAAAGACACAATGTATATTCTTTAGGTATGGTAGCATGGTAGTTGGAATACGTATCAGGGTTACATTGCTTATGTGTTTTAGAACCGCAGTGCCATATGTCTGCTTGTCAATCAGATAATTATATAAAATAGCCCAAACCGGGTAACATTTGGAAGCATACCATGCTTTGACCGATTGAAAGGAAAGCTGTAACGATGTGTAGGTGCGTGCTCCACCCCCAAAATTGGCAAATGTTAGTAACATGCAGCTGCTTACGGTAAAGGCTATACCTGCTTTATCCCCCGAAGTGCAAGTTCACACAGCTAATCCGAAAACAATCGCATTATGACCAGATGTAATCCCTACGGGAACAGACACAAATACAGGTAGCGTGACAGGTGTGTGCTGATATTTTTGTGTAGGTTCTATGAATATATATCGAAAACATAAGTTTGACTTTGCTACCGGAGGATTCACACATTCGTGCACCTTAGCCAGAAATGAGTAACATAGCTAGTCTATAGCCGTTGTTGATCTGTGGACATAAATACAACTGAAGCTGAATATTCCCAAATGCTTAGTTATCACTAATACGATTTCTTTTATTCAGACGGTCACTACCAAAATGACCACTAACATATCTTTATGACATTCAATCTCATTTCAAGAAATGCTTTAAAGTTTAGCAATTCTTCTCCTCACTTCATTAAATACAGATACATCCATACAAATACCAAAAGTTTACAGTGGCCTTTCCATTCCCTGGGAATGTTCAAAGCCACTTCACAATGTCGGGATTCACAATACGTGTACAATTGTATTACTGATTGAAGTGGGACCGGAAAAGGTGGGACTTCAGACTTCTCTTAAACGAAATTAATATTTTTCATCGTCTGATATCTTGGGGTAGGGCATTTCAAGGAGAAGGTGTTGCAAGCCTGAACGATCTGTTGCCATAGGTGGCAGTGTTTGTCGTTGGTATCTGTAGCAAAAGTTTGTCCTGTGATCGTAGTTTCCGTGGTGGTGTATACAGGGTAACCATGTCAGAAATGTATGAAGGGGCTAGTCCATGGAGGGATTTGAATGTATAAACAACTCCGTTCTGAAGATCCAGTGAAGCGTCTGGGTTTGGTCACAGGTCTAAACTGACAAGCAATTAAAAATGACAATGAAACGCCCCAAGATCTCTTAGTAGTATAGTTTTGCTAAGTCGAAGATTGCTTTGCTTTTTTGTGTGCCTCCAGCAGCAAAATATCTCATTTTAGTACTTCATGTTAGTGATTTTAGTGCGAATCTTCGCCAATGAATGGTACCATCAACTTTCTGAATTATATTTATTTATTATTTATTTATTTATTTATTTATTTATTTATTTATTTATTTGCTCAATGATCAGATGAAAGATCACATTCAACATGATCAAAGTCACTCGTATTTCTACTCCCATATCTCTGAAAAGGGCAGAAATAAGGTAAATATTACTACCGGAATCTAACAGACAGTCTCAAATGTTGAGTTCATCTGCAAGTTTAGAATGGTGACCCCTGTGTCAGGTAAAACTGCTTGAAACATTGATTGGCTTTGAACGTAACCATAAAATATCATTCATAAATCAATATCTTATATCTCAGAAACTAGTAGCGTTAGGACGTGCATTTGATATTGAACACGAACATGAAGTCCAACATTAAGAGTCCAACTGCACAATTCTCTTGTGACCTGGGAAGATTAAATGTGATTGCTCATATTTTTACTCTTATGTCAGCCTTCATACCTCGGTAAAATTAAATGCGTACTGAGTATCAACAGTGGTACGATATTGAGGGTGCGCCGAATATTCTGCATCTCCAGGATCCTGTCGAGCGACCAGATTTTTCGCTAAAGGTCAATCTGGTGCTAAGTGCTATTCGTTGAGCTCCGTATAGACGGAACATTTATTATTATGGATTTGTATCTCAGCACAGTTACTGTTCGACACGATTATTTACTTCAGGAGTTTATTTTCCACGTTTGCCTATAACAATTGAGTGCCTCTGTTCGTTAATTTTGTTCTTTGTTTGTAACCGAGACTGATTAATGTTACCCTTGCTCTGGTGGCTTTATCTGGAACTAAACTGCTGTTGGCAATTCGTCATCGTTATCTGGTCATAATAGTGATCGTCGGAAGGAAGGCTGCTCCTGATATTACTGTCACGGAAGTTATATGGACTACTGAAATGAGCATGTGAGTTCAAAGAGGGGACCTCAAGAAAGATCATGAAACATCTACCGTGGACAAGCCAGTTGGTAATCTGAGACTGCCCTTGGATTTAATTTGGCCACAAGCTCATACATTGATGACGCTCCTAGCATAGGTTCCCGACCTTGGTTTACACTTCGAAGCTTCGGCCTACCGTCGAAAGATACTATATCATGCGCCCCGCACTAATGTGTTGGCGAGACGACCTTCTAGGCGAAAATTGCAGAGACGCATCCCGAGCGTATTAGGCGGGGTTCCTTTGGCTCCTGTGCAGAGAAAACCCCTTACTCCGGTACCACAGTAATCGCTGCAGCATTGTGATCCAGTGGTGTCATTATGAATGACTGACGTGGGTCATCCGCTTGTGGGTCAATCTACAGCATTCTTTATGGCATTCCGCTCACGGAGTGTCCTTTTTCGCCAGAAGCACAGAAGTATCCACTCTTGCCAGAGTCCTACTCACGTCGTCTTGCCCTTTTATATAACGCCATTGTTGGAACATTGGGCCTTGAACTTCATCAAATACCCAAAGCATTCCGGGAAGTTTCATGGAAATACATGTACTTTCGACACAAGGCGATTATGCAGGGCATTGAATCCCATCAGTAGTGGTATCCTCCATTGGAGATTTAAGGGCTCGTCACAAATTGAACACCCCACGCGCCAGAGTAAGTATATCACGTCTGTGAAAATGGGGTTTAGAAAGAGCTTTACACTCGTGTAGGGCTCTGGGAAGGGTGAGCAATATGTATAAGACCATATATAATGAGAACATTGTCTAGTATAGGCGTATTGTCCTTAGCCATAACCTATAAGAAGGAAACGTGTGTGAAAGAGTTCTTGGGGTGGCATATGAAAAGGACCTACTAATCATCGATGAAGGAGGGAGGGTGATGCCAATTGACCAAGCTCTTAAAGAAGGAAAATACAATGTCTACCAACTGGTTCAGTGGACGTAACAACGTTTTTATATATATTTTGATTTTTACAGGAACAGTTCAAGAATTATCTCATGCAAACTGTGTGAACTTAAATTTGCTGTGTATGTTAATGGTGTTATTGACTTCTTATCCTTCTTCGTACTTCTGCTCCTTAGTCCTCATCCATTATCCTTGCCTCCGATTGCCCTCGTGTGGATCAAGTGAGAATAAAAGTGCCCCAGTCCGTTACATCATGTGACCTGTCTTGTGAAAACAAAGGATTTCACTCGCACTTTGCAGCTGAATAATAGGTCGTTCAGTTTTACTGTTACGTCATGTAAGCTAACCTGCCTTGCAGGATAACTGATTTGTTCACCTTGAACCCATTTCTAATGGAGCGTCACGCGAAACTTTCATCCCAGGTGGCACCGATATGTTATCTTAATAGAGATGGCCGCTAGCTTCACCTGAGATGCTTCGTCTGTCTGTTAGAAGCAACAGTTCGAAAGGCGAAACATATCGTCTTCTACTGTGTGAATGACAAGCGGTAAACCATTCATCATTGCAGAGAGCATGCAGTAATTGGTCCCTGCGGGGTCAATGGACGTCTTTATCACATGGAAGACAGGTAAAGCAAACTGCAGATACAGGTTGCATGTTATCATCCCTAACAAAAATTCTGCCATTTTTATTTCAACCGAAAGAAAATTATGGAAACTTTTTTTGTAGCGTGAATTGCCGCTTGAGTTTAAGGGCGTCGCCTTTCGGGTAGTTTCTGCAAAATGATACGCAGTTAATGCTTCCTTGTTCGAGTTCATAACTCTCCACCTGCCAATGTGCAAATTCGATCTCGTAAAATAGAAGCAGGTCTTAAAATCCCACCGTTAGTGCGACCCCAACATGCATTATGTGAAAAGAAAAGCTAAGAATATACATGGAATCTGTCACAATGTTAAATTTAATCGGTGGTCTACAGATGTGTGTATTTATGTTTGTTTTTTTTTTGCATTTATGTATTTTGTTTATTTGTTTTTGTATTATATTTTCTGTTCAACTTTTTGCTTCATAGTTTTGTCCTTCTGTATTTTCTTGTGTCTGTAAGCAGTATGTTTGTGTATGAACGAAGTTAAAGAATACACATTCATGCCTCTGCTAAGATATGTATTTGTTTAGTGGCATTTGGACCATCGCACGTCTGAAAATATCCAAATGCAATGGAGGCAGAACGAATTTTGGTAGCAGATTTTACTGATGGTACATGTAGACACAAGAAAACAGAACACACCTGTCCACTATTAAAAGATTTACGCATATACACACACTGATTCCACTACCACTTAATTAAGCGTATACTTGATATTGTTCTTTTTGTTGTTCGTTTTGTTGTTGTTGCTGCTGCTGCTGCTACTGTCGTAGTTGTTTCTCTATCCTGTTTGTGGGTCTGTTTCCATGTTTATTTTATTTTATTTTTTGTTTGTTTTTATTTCTTTCTGTTCCCTGCTTGTAGCTACGGCAGATGGGGTTAACCTGAGTTTTTTTAGGGCGACCTTCTTTTCCTTAACAAACGGCTGAAAGGACACACATGGAAACAAAGTGCGTGTTCCGCCACGGATGGCCTGGACAGACGCTGTCGCCAAGGATTAGTATCCGCCATTACCATGGGCTCCATAGGACACAAGGGTAGCATTAAGGAATGTTTATGCTTTCCCGCTTTCCTGTGACGGTTCTGGTGGCAGTACAAAACACCCTGAATGGCACACTACATCACTTACTCTAAATGTAGCGTAGGTCGTACCGTATACAATTTTTTATATTTATTTCCCGTGCGGGTGTATTCTGGACAAATTTGAACACTAACAGTGTGTTGAACAGTGGTGATTATAGCCGGTCTATTTGATGTAAGGAACATGTCCGGTTTTCCATCCTATGGCAGTGATTCCACCCCTTCATTGACAGCTAAACAATCTTTATGCTGTGAAAAAAAAGTGGAACGCGACCAATTTTTCCCAGTGCAAGCGGTCTTTAACTGTTTTCGGTGGACTGTTATGTTAAACCAACCTCATATGCGCCTTTTGATGGCGAATAAAATCTTGCTATTATGTGTGGCAGTGCTTGAATCCTTCACCTTAACTCTCGAGTGGATAGTACATAGCTACATGTATCAAAGTAGAACTGCTACTTGCGTATACCTTTTTTATGTGTTATCTTGAATATTGTAAAAACAAATCCTTTTCAGTAATCCCGATTAACCAATTTCTGGAGACATCTCCTTCATTTTATGCACTTCGCGACACCACAATGGGTCATTTGTGCATCACAAACAGTGACAATTTCTGAGAGTTCGTAGAACTATTCACTCTCATGTGGCATAAAAATACATTGACATCAGTTCTGTTGCGAGAAGATCCATTCATTGCGGAAAAAACATGTTTCGACTCTTTTTTTTTGGGGGGGGGATTACTGCTGGACATAGAGGAAAAAATTCATCAACAACGCAATTCAATCTGCTCAATGTTTCGTCAGCTATTGACCAGCTCTCAAACACGATGGAGTTTCTGACCTTTGAGAAGATTCCCCCAAGTCTATATAAGTTATGTCTATAGCTGTATGGCGTCTCTGTTCTCCATTGTTAGCGATGCCAAGCAAGAGAATGATGAAACCTGAGAGCCGAGGGCAAAACTCCAATCATCGTCCTCTCCGGCTCGAGAACCATTTTCTCAAAGAGACGGTGAAATACAGGATTGGAATTAGCAGCATATGACACCACGGGGAGGGTTTCTGCTACGCTTGACATTTTAGCAGACAATAATGGATGGAATCTCTGTTGGAAAAACTGTCATATTTGAGAAGTAAATATATAAATATATTTTTTCTGAACTCACCGCAAAAGCGGGGGAACCTGCTTGGCATTTTGGAGAGACATAAATATTGGGCTTTGATGTGTTGGTTGGTAAATCTATCATATTTGGAGAGTATCACAATTCTGCGAGCTTACCACAATCTAAAAGCTCGAAGGATATGTTGTGTATGATGATTCTTTGAGTTAACGTCCGGAATACACTTTTTCATCCGTGAAGTCGAGCGAAAATGCACATTACACTGAAAATTGCCCCAATATTGAAACGTCCTGTTTTGTCCATATAACATTACGTTACTAGGGTAGACTTTTTAACTAAGCTGGTAATTGAACACTCAATTATCTGTCAGGAGATATGTCTTTAAATGTGTCAGCTACAATATATGGCCTTTAGATACTTCTTTATGGTGCCTGATTTAAATATATTCCAAGAGACAACAACTACAGACCGGTTCTTCGAGACAACCAATCAGTATAAATATAAATAAATATAAAGAGCATGCTTCTGGTTGCTTTATCTAGAAATCAAAGCAGAAACTAATTTGCATACAACAGTAAACGTCACCAAAACACGCAATAAGCGATATAGCTTCACGATCTGATGATTTTGATAGTTATTATTTTCTTTTGGGAAACCGGGTTCTTTATCTGTCTTTTTGTAACTTTATGCACACCATATCGTCGAACACTGTCGATCAGTTTTACCTTTGCCTCAAGCAGATTTGAGAGTCTGGTCTATGAGACATGAGACTATTTTTAGACTATTGGGACTATATTTAGACATGAGACTATGAGACAGTTATGGTGCCGTGCACGATCGCTCTTTAGAATACTTTAATAACCACTTGGGAACACAACATGGTTATTTACCGTATCTGTGACAGTTTGTTGGAGCTCTTCTCGAGTTTTCGGCCATCACTAGCCTTCTTCAGCGGTGATGACGTCAACTTTGGAACATATTTTTCAACGCGTTAAAGGGGGCAGGAACCAGACTAATCCAATGAGCCAAAGTGGCACACTTAACATGGCAGCAATCCCATGTTGTGCGACACCCTAGGGCATCACCATGGAACTTTTACGACCATCATTCCGCTATCAGTGGGCGGCCAAGTAGTGTGCTGCCCTGGGTTTTGCATCATAGGTTACCCGGTTATCGTAAATCCGTTGGAAAATATGGTCGGCCCATTTGACCTGCTAGAGCTTTTAGGAAAATGGGGACACCATATTGAAGTTGTCCATTTTTACATGTAGCTCTGCTTGACTATGCCAGCAGAGCTCATGAAATCGAAATTTGTCTTTCGTCTGTCGTCCGTCCGTCCGTGTCGCAATTATCTCTGAACCTAGTGCACAGATGTCTTTTAAATTTTAGTTGTTGCTTCCCCTGGTCCATACGCTCGGACGTTTTGGCATTTTGGAAAAAAAATCTCATTTTAACGATTTTTTGTATCGTTTTCCTTAACCTGGGACATTATGGGAGCAAAAATTTCAAAACGATACTCCTCCTACAAATCGCAGCCAAAACTTTCCAACCTGTCTTGGATTTTCCTCTCAATGGTCCTTCTAAAGTACGTTAGGGGGATTTTTGAAATTTTTGTTTTTTTTTTTTGTTTGTTTTGTTTCGAAAATTTCAAATGCACCATTGTAACCTATGGGGAATAAAAAGCCACAATTATCTGGACTAGGTTAACTGCATATTATTATTTGACCTTGTAGCGTTTTGGGGTCATTCGGTGCACTTGCGATTTTTCCGAAAAATACGATTTCCCAAAAAAAAAAAAACAAAACAAAAAAAACACTATTTCTTCAACAAATCACAGCGGAAAGTTTATCAAACTTCTCCTGAATTTTAGCGACTTTGTTTTCGTTTTCGTTAACATTGGACGCAATGGGCCTAATGATAAGAGATATGAGAAAACATAATGAATGGTTATGAGGGCTAAACGGTGAGAGATGGACATGTGATTACCATATATATCAATAGGAAACCATGTATGGATAGTTCAATGACAGCATAACATTTGACATAATTGAGTAACCTTGAAAGATCAAAGTCAAGGTCACTCAGATTTCGAAGTAGCCTTAAATCTTGTAAAGGGGCAGAGTTAGGTCATATGTTACATTAAACATTAATAGGAAAGGATATATGTGGAGTCCAATGACACTTTCACATTTGACTTTGAGTGACCTTGAAAGGTGAGTCAAGGTCGCTCATAGTTCGAAACATTTTATCTCATAAAGAAGCAAAGTTAGGCGATATGTTACTATTAAACATTAATAGGAAAGCATATGTGGAGAGTCCATTGATGTGATTATATTTTACCTTAGTGATCTTGAAAGGTCAATGTCAAGGTCACTCAGACTTTGAAGTATTATGTCTCGTAAAGGAGCCGAGTTAGGCCATATTAGATACTACTAGCAAACCATATATGGGGAGTCCAATGACACTATCACGTTTGACCTTTAGTGACCGTGAAAGGTCAAAGTCACTCAGATTTGAAGCATTATATCTCGCAAAGGAGCACAGCTAGGGCATATGTTGCTATTAAACATTAATAGCAAAGTATATATGGGGAGTCCAATAGCATGATTACGTTTGACTTTAGTGACCTTAAAAGGTCAATTTCAGGGTTACTCAGATTTTGAAAGCTTATATATCTCGTGAAGGAGCTGAGTTAGGCCATATGTTACTATTAGATACTACTAGGAACCCACATATGGGGAGTCCAATGACACTATCACATTTGACCTTAAATGATCTTGAAGGGACGAAGTTAAGGTGTTGAAAATGATCTAAAATTGATACATGAATGTACTGTGTGTGTGATTTAACCCAAGATTTCAATTGTTTTGGTCTACAGCAGTGAGTTTTGATAGAACATGTACAAGTCTGCAGAAAATTGCTATTTGTCTTACCGACTGCAGTTGTTAAGCAGAGCTCCAAAGTCCATGGACCTCTTATTGAACATTTTAAGGATTTTTTTCGGCAATTTCAAATTCACCATTGTACCTATGGAGAAACCAAAACTTCAATTCTCTGGAAACCGAGCAACCGTAGAGCGAAATGGTGTGAAATTTGCTACTCGGGAGCAGTACTTTAACATACATGGGATACCTGTGGCCTTTTAGCATTCAATGTCACTTTGGAGTCATTCCGGGCACTTGCGATTTTTGGGGAAATACGATTTCCAAAACACTATTTCTTCAACAAATCACAGCCTAAATTTATCAAACTTCTCATGAATTATCTTCTCAATTGTCTTAACCAAATTACGTTTGAAATTTTTGAAATTTTGAAAATTTAAATTTTAATTACTTTTCTTCATTTTCTTAAGATGGTACACAATTGGAGAGAAATTTCAAAACGTTACTTCTCCTACAAATCGCAACCATTTCAAACTTGTCCTGAATTTTCCTCTCAGTGGTCCTCACCAAACTACTTGGCTTTTTTTTTGAAATTTTGAGTTTCCGAATTTTTACAATTTCTTTTTTCGAAAATTTCAAATTCACCATTGTACCCTATGGCGAAACCAACAATTTCAATTACCTGGATAACGAGCGATCGTAGAGCAAAATGGGGCGAATATTGGGATTCGCAGGAAGTAGTTAATATATACTGTACCTGTGACCTTTGGCCTTGTAAAGTGCAAGGTTATTTTTGGGTCATTCAATGCGCAGGAGATCTTTGGCAAAATACGATTTTCAGATTGCCGCTTTTTCTGCACTTATGACTCTTCTACAGCGAAATGTTTTATATGTGTTCCCCTCTGAAGGTCCACACAAAAGTTATTTCTTGGAATTTTGACATTTAAAAATTAAAAAATACAAAAATATTGAAATTAAACATATGGGAAAATGAAAAACGGAAAATATCCTGGAAATGGCTAATCGTAGAACAAAATGGAGTTAAATTTGGGACTCGTGGAACATATATGGAGTACCTTTGACCTTATAGCATTTAAGGTCATTTTCGGGTCAGTCAGTGCATTTGTCTCAAAGTTGATATCAAGTAACAAGTGGAAATTTTTACAAGTGTTATTCGAATTGCTGTTTTTAAGCAGAGCGCCAAAGTCCATGAACCTATTGTTTTTAGCTCTAATTGACTGTGCCAGCTAGTATAAAATGTTTGGGGTGCCTTTGACCTCGTAGTGCTTAAGGTCCTTTTGGGTCATTCAGAGCACATGTCTCAAAATGGCCTATAACCTCGAAAACGGTAGAGCGAAGCGTATTGAAATTTGGGACTCGGTGGGTACTGGAAGAACATACATGGGTTGCCTTTGACCTTGGGGTTTTGAAGGTCAGTTTGGGGTTATTCGGTGCACATGCCTTAACATGGCCGAAAACGGCTGGTCGTAAATCGAAACGGGTTGAAATTTAGTACTCATGGGTACTAGTAGAGCATATATGGGTACCTTTGACCGCGTAGGCTCAAGGTTATTTTAACACCATTCAGTGCACGTCTCAAAATGGCCGGTAGCTCGAAAAGGGCTAACCGTAGAGCAAAACAGTCTGCAGTTTGGGACGCCGAGGTACTAGTGGAACATGTATGGGGCACACTTGACCTCGTAGTGTTCAAGGTCATTTTGGGTCATTCCATGCACTTGACCTGTAACTCGAAAATGAATGGACGTGGAGCAAAACGGATAACAATTTATGACCCGGTGGGTACTTGTAGGACATGTAATGCATTTGAAGTCTTATTGTTGAAGGTAATTTTGGTGCACTTGTCTCAGAATGGCCTGTAACCGAAAACGGCCATAATGAGAAATGGAGTTATATTTAGCATTGTTAGGACTAAGTGATACTAACATATATATGGGAAACCCTTGACGTATGATATATTTGTGTAATGCTTTCATTGGTCACTCGTGACAATTTACCTACAGCTTGTTGTCGTGGTTGTCAAGCAGATCGTCAAGGCCCATGGACCTCTTGCTAAAGTGTTTGTGTGTCTGTTCCATAAAAATATTTACTAGTTCTACTGAAGCCCCCCCTCTCAAGTACATGTTGTATACACAACTCCCCAATCTCACCATGCAACCGTCTCTACACCCAGACGAACCAAACTAATTGCCAATTAAAAATGTCAAGAATTGATTTCAGTTTAACACATACATTTGTTAAATCTTGGCTTCTTTCGCTTACAGGGTGGTGGAGAGAACGGAGAATGTTGAGGCAGATTGCAATAGTTTCGTCACAGATACAGCTACATTCACATTGGAGGATGGGAATTTTTTTTTTTTTTTTTTTTTTATTCAAAGACATTCACAAGGACGATTACATCGCACAAATGTATCACATAGTAAGACA
>JAAUYG010061848.1_pt1 | contig 13463 bp, 9 predicted proteins | sample 7278091 | NCBI WGS metagenome assembly JAAUYG01 (sample SAMN14350201, study PRJNA611818) | marine sediment metagenome | isolation source: surface marine sediment (0.6m) | place: French Polynesia: Moorea | collected 2018-08
AGCCAAGTTCTTTGACATGATGGTCACACGCCTGCCGCGTCCATCACAAAATGCCAATAGCTGCAGGCGAGCCAGGTATGCCGGCTAGCGAGCCAGGTATTCCGGCTAGTACTCAGTGGTAATACTAATACTACTACTACTAGTAGTAGTAGTAGTAGTAGTAGTAGTAGTAGTAGTAGTAGTAGTAGTAGTAGCTAGTGTACAGTGTATGATATAATTTAATAGGTAGTTGGTTGAGACGGTCCGTGTCACGGCGTGTGACGAAAGCTGACGAACATGCGAAACGACTGGCAACCTCCGCGGCTACAGTATACAGGTATACAGCAGGTATCCAGTATACAGCACAGACTGGCGCGTAGGCAATGTACAAGAGATAACTTAGAATATTTTCAACTAATTTACCAGTTGTTTACCAGTTTACCTGCCCCAGTGGCGGCTGCAGACATGTGTCCCCGGAAATACCGTGCACTTCCGACATTAGTCGCTGCTCAACCCTAACATCTCCAGCCAGCTTCATTCCGTCAGGCTTCCCTCGATCATTCCATAACTTACTTAATTAAATAAGTGCAACTTATGACGAATCTCCGCCAGTACACCAGTAAACAGGAACTCGGGGATAGACGATTCTGGATTTTAGGCTCTTCACAATGCCTCTTCTGTCGAGTCTATTTCTGACATATTGTGGAGTACTGCCTGCTTGCGGTGCGCAGCATACGACCGGTATAAGTATAACAAGCTTCTGGACTATCGTTATCACAGGCGCTTGAAATGTGGATAAATTGTGATATTTTGTCAAATAAAGCAGATCTGACGCGATTTTGTTGTTTATCACCACTGTATCCTATAACAAAGTGTTTTTGTAGGATACAGTGGTGATAAACAACAAAATCGCTTCATATCTGCAACCTTTAATAAGTGGTGTAAAAGATACATACTTGATCAATCCGATCCATGGCCTAATATATATGTTAATGTGTAAGGTACATTTTACGACTATACATACAAATGAGTCACTTATTGTGTAAACTGAAATGAGGCGGACAAAATATATTTTTGTAAGGGTGAAACTTTGTCGCTAATCACGTGTGTGGTATTTGCCTACTGTGTTTTTTATAATGTATCTACTTGTAATTTTAATTTGCCTCCAAGAAATTCTTGAACACAGTTAACAGCCCCTGGCTTTGGCAAATTGCCACACACTGCCTACTTTTCATTATAATATTTGTGTACTAATATTTCTGAACTAATATATAAATAAACTGCTACTACTACTACTACTACTACTACTACTACTACTACTACTACTACTACTACTACTACTACTACTACTACTACTACTACTACCAAACTATCTATAGAAAGGTATAGAATGGTGAGTGACTTGAGCTTCATTAGCATGGATTCACTTTACTCGGCAGATCTTGCATTGCTAAAGTTTACCGTTCTGCCAGTGAAACTTCGACCAAAGTTGGAGGTCAATTGCAAATATCGACCACGTACCGTGATTTATGAATGTGAACTGTCAGTTGCTGCATCTGAAATCCGATGGAATATTATTATAGGAAATATATTGTTTTACTGTTTGCACTGACACGTCATGGAAGTGTCAAAGTCAACTGTAGTTCAGAAAATCCAATCCAATTTGAACAGATACTGGATACGTTACTACTCAGTTCTTCTTATCTGGGGTTGTTTTGGCATGAGGCATATATACCAAGTGCTATATGGTCTTCACACCTGACAGCCTTCTTATTCAAGGTAGAACTGATATATATTTTTACAGGAGCCACACAGCTATGCTGTTTACGGGTGGATGGGCCAGGTTGTGCGCAATGTCTCAAAATTCATTAGTCCGACTAGGTCAATAGACACAGATATAGATTGAATGAGTTTGTGACTTTGTGGGCGGGTCCGGTTTGTGAGCACACAGCAATGTCTTATGTCCATGTTTCATGCTGCTACATTGTAACCTGCTAAACATCGCACTATGCTTCCCAAGTCAAGTTGAAGACTTGTGATTGTGCAATTAAGTTACCACATGTGGAATTTGAGCTACATCTGGGACTTCCCAACTATTGTAAGTCAAAAACAAAAATGTAAGCATTGCTAAATTTGTTTTATGCTTGATTTATTTTAGTTTATGATTTTTATATTGTGTGTGTTTTGTTTTTACATTTGTACCAGGCACTGATTAAAATCCCTGATTCAAATAAAGTCCCTTACTTACTTACTCCCTCTCAGTCTGCTGGTGCTATAGAACTGGAACCCAATATATCTTTCCTATAAATTTTATTGCATTATATTGATTTTGTGAACAACTGATTCGCAAAATTGGAATTGATTTGAGTTTTGATTGCTGAAATGATATAACATTCATATAACTTATGTTAACCTACTGGCATGGATATAAATTAATTTAAAGGAGCAAATATTGATTGTTATGTGTGCATCTAAGCTCAAAATTAAAGTTTGTTTTGTGTAAGAAATACATGCCACAAATATAAATAAATAATAATAAATAAATAAATAAATAAATAAATAAATAAATAAATAAATAAATAAATAAATAAATAAATAAATAAATAAATGAATAAATAAATAAATATATAAATAATAAATAAATAAATAATAAAAATAACGAATGGTTAAATAATATAAATAAAAAATAATAAACAAATAATTAAATAGATACATATAAATAAATAAAAAAATAAATAAATAAATAAGACTTCTTCTATTCTGCAGTGAACGGTAAGCGGTAAGGTGCTATGACGTCATTGAAACTAGAGCTGTGGCTGACAAGGGTGTGACCGAAAATTTTAATTATCCGAAGAAAAAGTGACAGGAGTACTCATTCAGGACCGTGGATGAACTGTTTAAGAAAATGATACATTAACAGGTAATCCATTTTTGTGGTATTATAAAGTGCGTGTTTACCTTGCAGGTAGTAAAATCTTAATAACGGTGCCCATTTCTGGCTTATTTTGTACACCTGTACACCTGGCACTGTGCAGGCATTGGTCACGACAGTCGACTGGTCCGCAACTGATCTGCTGATGGACGTTGTCTGGTTGTGTCTGCATGTGCTAAATTTCAATCCTTAGCATCCCTGTTTTCTGAAAGTCCATATTTAGACCCTATTTAATAACAGATATCTGCACTGTCAGATTTTTGCTGTGTATCAGTTTTTGACTAAACCGATGCAAAGCAAGGGCAAGTCCACATGTGTACTTTTGTGCAGCACTATACTGGTATATAGACTGTAAATCATGTATATCCCAATGTGTAAGTTTGACAGTCACTTCATTTCATGGTCTTTTCTTCAAAACCCACAGTCATTTTGCCACAGTCATATTTCCACTTTGATAGCTGCACTGAAACTAAATGTGAACTTCTTTTCATTTATTTGGCAGTTATGGCATGAACATAATCAAAAGGCCACAAGTACATCACTGTCATCAGTATCTTTTTATGGTATTGCCTATTCATGACCAATACACCCCTGTCCTAACTACAAGAATCACTAAGTTTGAAATTGTCTAAGTTTAAAGTTCTATGCTATATAGTATTCACATGAATAGCCATGTTAACTGGCTATATGAAAAAACTAGTTTCATCAGTGAGTCAGACCTGTTATAATGAGCATGATGAGGGCTCTAATTACTTTGATTTGTGAGCTTGGCCCGTGTCAAAGTAATTTTGATAGAGAAGTCTGCAAAAAGCTTTCAAAATTCTCTTTTATGGTTGAGGATTTTTGGCTGTGTGATGAAGTAAATATATGTGCATGTTTTGTCCCCAATACATTTTCCAAGCCACAAGCACCATACCCCTGTCAGGCTGTGCAACATCAACTACTTGATAACCATCCATTTCTGCTACCTTCTCTACAGAGACCTACCCAACTTCATGAGCAAAGTTATAACCCCATCAACCATCAGTGATATCCTGCATATCGTCACACAAAGTAGGGTGATGAAACGACCTTGTGACGAAATGAATGGCTACCATGTATATCAGGTTAAACCGATGCACTACACAACACTGGAACTGGGATGTCACATCGATATTTGTCAATAAACATGATAAAGTGGCATATTCCTGGGATAGTCTTGGAGGTGTCAAAGTCTTTTTTGTCTTTTACATGTTTTACTTGTGACGCATTTTGGTCACATTGCAGTAACATTGGCTCTGAGTCTTAGCACCTGTATTTTGTAAACCAAGTCAATTTCCAGTGCCGAGAATGAGATAATTACCATAATGACACATACCCATAATTAATTTTTAGAGGAGGGGATACCTGGGTGCAATTATGCATACGCATTTGTGTTAGTACTTAGTTTGAATGCATACACATATTCTAGCATAAGTTTTAAACCTGCGTACTAGTATATGCACAGAATATTTAAAAGGTATATGGCACTTTGAAGATCAGTTACCTCACCAACATTGCCATTATCCATAAACATACTAAAGCTATGTTGGTTTCATCTGGGAAAATGTCAAGCAGAGCATCAAGATGCCTGGGCCTCTTGTTTGCATTTCGCATGATTCTCATGACTTCTTTTCTTACCGGTATTTCATTCTTCATCCTACATGTACCATACTACCATGTGTAGTATGTACTAGGGGAGAACTTGACAAAAAATACTGTGCATAAGCATTAACCATGTTAACAACATGAACAAAGAATCAGGATTTGCAATTTTGTGCATGTATGGTTGAACATGTTGCAAGCTTGGGCATTTTGAGGGGAACTACAGCTACTAATATCCATCATATCCAGTCGCAGCTGCAGTAAAACATCTTGTTATACAATTTTGTGGTTTTCCATTGTCATTAAAGTTGTCTTTCTTGTTTTTGTTGTCATGATTGCTGAATCCCAGTGTTTGCTGCTGTTCCAGAAGCTAAATGCATATACCTGAAGCTGGACTTTAGGATTAGTTTGCTGATCTAGGAAAAACAGACCATGGTTATCATTGGAAAGGTGAGTCTGGACAGTCTTAAAGCATTTCAGGACTCACTGTGGTTAAACATTAACGGTTGCTAGATTCAATTCGAAACTGATCTTATTATCATCTCAAAGCATGTCAAGCACATGCTGAACATGCTGAACTGGAGCATGTGTGCTAGTTCTTTTCCAGATTTAGTCATACACATTATACATGTCATATATGCTAGTGGCAAAGGGTGTTTGCCCAGCTTTCAACATGTTCAAAAGTACAGTTTCCATTAGCACTGATTAGGACATGTAGAAAGTCCTTACTTTGACCATATTGCCTGTCACCAAAAACATACTACATGTACTAGTACTTACATTGTCCAGCAACTGATGAGTCATATAATGCTATATACAGATATATGTCTAGATAGCCATGCGTTTAACACGTTTAATTTTGCATGCTAATTCAGAAATCTGTAAGCCTCAAGCATGTTAAGATACCGATTATATGCGCATCTCAACGCCTCTTTCGGAATTATGATAAGACAATTGCACTTTGGCCCCTACCCTGTTCAGCAGGCTTAAGTGTTGGTACTCGACATGTTCTTCCTGAGATCCAATCCTCTGAAAGGATGTACAGCCAGGGCATAGGCCATCTATTTTAGATCTTGACCGGCAACCCTCGGTGTGGATAAAGCCAGTACTAGCCATGCTAACAGCATGAACGGTGCAGATATGGCTTGGGACATTTAAACATGTCATGGAACTTGTGTCAATTGGATTAAGACAAGTTCTTTTGATAAAATAGAGAAAAGAAAGGTGGATACATTGTTCATGTTAGCACATCATCCTGAGATTTTCTAAGCACGGATCTGTCAAGCAAAGCTTAGTATTGGGCGACCTTGAAATATCTTTGTCGAAAATGTTCCACAGGGTAAGTTGTTGACTGCTGTTGGCTTAGCAGGTACTGTAATTTTATGTATGCCAATAAGATTGGGCTAAGAACATGAGGAAGAGATGATGAGCTACAAGTGTTACACCTAGGTGATGTACAGTTTGTAACACCAGTTTAACTGGTCCAGTTAGGAGCATCTTGTTCTTGTACATACATGTCTATCATTTTGCATATACATGATACAATGTGATGTACAGTTATAATACGGTACAGTAGTCCACCTGTAATAAAGTCACCCTATTTGCCAAGAAATTGTGGCCACATTAGAGAGCTGGCTTTTGGCGAGTAAGAGGAGGAAATGCGTTTATAATAGGCATTAATAGCAGCGGCAAGACATTTTAGCCACATGCGAGATGGTGGCCTCTGTTGAGAGTGGCCACTAAGAGAGAGACTACTACATACCCCTACAGCATGTGTACACCAGGCGGCATGTAATAATGTATAGTACTAGTAACATCATACTAGTATATCCACATTCCACAGGCACAGTATACATCCAAATGTTAATCATTGTTAATTGCATCATCATACTTTTCATGTTTATTGCAGAGACAAATTTAACATGTTAAAGCATGACACAAATTACCATTGAGTTTGCAAATATTTCAGATAATGATGTTAATTTGTCCCCCAGGGTACATGGGCTAACTAGATGTTCCCGCTTGGCACTCTCTGGGTATATTAAGGTTATAATCTGTTCATATTTTACTCAAATTACTTCAAGACAAGCTGTGATTGGAATGATATATGTACCCCATGATCATGATGCTTCTGCAATCTGCAGGTATCAGTGTGCATGGATGCATGCTGCAGATTAACATTTACAACGTTTACTAATTGTTCCCTGTACCGTGATGTACAGTACATCTGCTAGTACATGATCTATGCATACTAGTACGATATACCAGTAATCATGGAATACACAGATACATACTTTATGAAATCATCACAGTGATCTGGTGATCATGATGATACATGTAATCTTTTGTTGTTTCTTATATATGGTGGAAAAATAACCTTATCATGCTTATAGCAAATCTCTTACTACTCTTAGGTCTAAGTAACAATGATTTTTAAATGTAAGATGTTTGCATGGCCTAAGCATTTAGCATGTTTAGATCTTCTGCAACTGGATCTATGTTCAACGTTGTTCAAGTGGAAAACAGTTGTATATTGGATTCTTTCTGTTCTTAATTTGTGTAGCTTCCAACATATGTCCAATTGCAACTGGATTTTCAATTTCAACTTTCAACACCCAGAACACATTATGACATAGTAAAGCTGCAAAGATATTCGACATGTTAGATGCTTTGATTTCATTGATATGCAGGTGAGAACAGAACGATAAATGCATGATACTTTGGCATTCAATGAATGTCATCTTGCTTCAATTTAGGAGACGCGGCCATGAATCGAATCTTTCATCACCCTTTAAACAATCTATTACTGTGAACTGTGAAGTGTCCTCTGTTAAGTCTGTTCATGGCTTTGACAACATGGATCCCAGACGTGTGGCGAAAAAGAGATATGGACCTACACGCATCATGCACATGTGTTCGTATCTCCATAGCACATGTAGCAGCCCTGTATGAGTTCTAAGAATTGTCAATTTTATGTACATCATAAATATGACAGTGTTATTTCTTATCTCATAATATTTTAAATATTCATCTGTTCATTGCTCCTTGAAAAAGAAAACACTGTATCTACTAGTAGCATGCTGTTAAAATGTAGTGTCTCATGATAGTAAGCTTGTTAGTTAGTGGTAAATTTATCTTTATTGATCACTTGCCTCAAGGAAATAAGCAATCAATGCATGAGATACATGTCGTACCACTATCTAATTAGCACATGTGTTGCAGAACTGTAAAGAATTCTCATATTAGGCCTTTGCTATAGGTATTCCACATGTTCTATGCATCACTTGGCATTAATGATGTTAAATATTTCAATTAAACAACCGACATACACATTATATGCAATTATATGTGCAAGGCACATCTGCATGTAATAATGTTGTGAAATAGTAATTAATTAAAACTTATACTATTGTGGCTGTATTGTGATTTATGTGGTCAGGAATCTGAGTCCCCAAAGTTTGACATGTCACATGACACATGTTTCTCTAATCAGTGTAGAAAGTTAATCGGCAATGTTGCAGGTAGTCATACTGATGATTTTGGTAGAGAAAAATGTCAGCTAATTATTATTTACGAACTTGCACATGTTTACCATGTGTACCAAGTATATAAAATTCTACATGCACAGATGTACATGTACATAATGTATGCCAGTATCACATCAATTCAGTGAGACATAGCATAGCATACCATATGCATGTTATGTGTACCGGTACATGCTGTTGTATGGCTACTAAGTACATCATCATCACCATGATCATATGTACACTACCAGTACCAAATAGTTGATACAAATCTGCCATGTATCATTCTATAATTACAATCATCCAATACTACATGTACTAGTACCGGTAGTTACTGATACAGCAGGCTTTAGCATGTTTAGTACCAGGTGAGTACGGGATTTTGCTGTGTCATACTCAGACACTGGCTATTTCAACCTATTTGAAGACTGCTTAACTCAATCAAAAGGCTAAGCAATACCACAGAGCAATACATTAATATATGCATTTACTTCACTTCAAAATTAAAGTGATTTTGGCTTCCCTATAGTGGTGCATAGTTTTGCTTTGTACTGGTGTACGTGTATTAAAAAAAATGACTTCCTAGTCCTTCACCTTTGGGCTTCATGGTGTTCATCATGCACCTAATCTGCCCTAGCTTTGCCTTTTCATAATGATATCTTGGATGACCTGGTTTCAGTGCACTGTACGCCAAGACCTCTGTTCTGCATCGTGTGCATGGATATTTGATTTAAAGGTCTCGTATGGGACTGATGTCTGGCCGAGACCTCTTGATGCGGTGAGGCTGCGGCATCTTGTCACCTGGGTGTCACTCACTCAAGCTTGTCACATGTAAATGAATTGAGGGTTCCCAACTTAGATGTACTGAAATGCCAACGAACTCGGGGTTTACATTTCCTTGTACATGTTGTATTATGACGTGTATAATACTACTGGTAGTATATACATGTATGTCAAAGTACCAAAGGAAAGTTGGGTTCAGCAGTTACTATGGTTACTCACCACCCATCAGGTCATAATGTCTGGTCCTACCGTACACATGGTACATGTCTTAAAGATATCAAAATGGTGTATGGCCAGTTTTCGGGAAACAGTGAAACTGATCTTAACACATGCTTAAAATAATACTCTAAAAGTTGAAATGTTTCGCAGGAATTAATGTTTGTGTTTTTCAAGCATGCACATGTTTGCCATGTTTGCCGGAATTCGCGATTTTGGTTATCCATGAAATTAGTGGAATCAATTCTGTGTGAATGTTTCTGCTTTTGTAGTGTTAAAAATCTTTTATAAATCATGGCTTAAACAAGGAGGAACCACCATGAGGACTGCAGTATTACATGTATTAGTTGCAGCGCTCTTTTTGTGGGAGGGGAGAGGCTTGATCAATCTTGTTGACCTGTCGGTTTTGTTGACCGGTCAAGGTAACACTGCATTTCCCACTGGCAAATTGTAGGTGCATCATGTGCATCATAACATGCATAGGCTTTTCATCATTGGCTATTGCATTGACCTGCGTCTATACAATGTACGTTTTATTGCCTTCCCCAGATAAGAAGGAAGTTTCCCAGTCTCTATACCATGTACATGATATATTATATACAGCAAACTGTCATTGACACTAAACTGTGACAGGTATACAGGTATACATCTGCAGTTGAGTTATTCCATGACTTAATTTATGGTCTTTGGTTGATAACATATACCGTATATATATGGCCCTGATGCTGTTTTCTGCCTCAGTGATATGCAGCCTTGAAGACAAATTTGTCTGCTCAACCGTATCATCTTGACTGCTGCATGAATGTTTTGCACATCATCACGGTAGGCGTGTTTCCGACGGGCGTCAGAGCTTGGTCAGTATGGTACAAAGGCCATCCAGGTGACCTGCCTTAAGGACGATGGCGACGCCTCATTGTCTCAGATATGAGTCATGCTTGGTTGATTGGCCGACCGGCCGGTATGCTACGGTTGACTGACTGAGCAAGAGGGGGAGGGAGGGTGTAGGGTGTTCAGGTATAGGCTGGGCATGGCAGCCGGCAGGCACACCTTGCCGTTTGTGTGTGAATAGGGAGACCGTCCGGGTTTGGCTTCCTTCACGGTCACCCAGTCGGTTGGCCGCCATGCGCGGTGCCGGCCGGCGTGTGATATGACTAAGCTGCTGGGGTATTTGGTTTATGTGAATTGTGTGTATGTAGTAGTATGTGTGCATATGTCACATAAGACCATGGCTCAACTAACCGGATAGGGCATGATCGCGGTTCTTTATACAGACACTAGTATACAGTTATACCCATGACAAAGAATGTTTCCTGTGCCCGTCAAGCTTTGATCGGCACTGAAAGTAAACGGTTGTCAACAATTTTAATTTGTCACATAAGTTCTTGGGGTATAACCAGGCCAACATCAGATTAAGGTTTCAAAAATGTCAAATCTATAATGAATCCTGCATGTTCTGCGAGCATTAACTTTGTCAACTTGAAATATAGATAGATTCCTCAGCCTCCGAAAAAGTTTTTTTTCCAAATTTTTAACAATTACTGGTAAATTTTCACGGCATTTTACACATGTATGCTAGTGATTTACATGTTGCAGTTCACCAGAATTTATAAAGAATACACATGTACATTACACATTGTCCCTTGCACAGACAATTTAACATACTAGTAGAGGTTTGCTATATGTTTACTGCCAAAACTTAATACCCATACTACATCTGTATGTCCGATATGAACAAATCCGATATGCTCAAATGAACAAATGAATACTAGTACTATGCATGTTGGACCTGTTGAGCTGCATGAAGGTGCTTACTTCATGTACTTAGTAGTATGATTAACAGGGTTGAGGTGATAAGATCATGAACATGAAGGTAGGAATGCTGATCATGCTGATATGGATATTCGATAACTGATGTACAGTAATTGCAAATCAGTTACCATGGTACTGGTACTTTCTCATGTGTCTGCACTCAGTGTAATGGCCAAGCTCCAGTCAGTATGGACCTACCTAGCTAGATATACATATATATATTATAGAGAACACGGGATCATTACTGCAGCACTGTCTGCTTGTACAACATCCTTGCACTGTCATGATGTCAACAGCTGTCACCTTAGTGACAGTCATGTACCCACCGACGACATCCATGTCATGTCAATTGTTATGACTGTGCGACTGAGAAGCAATTCGTACTGCAGGCTTGTACCAGTGTACAGTGGGAACATTTCATGTTCGGCATATTATATATATATACTGTGTGTAGGCAAACGTTGGGCACAAAACCATTTTTGTCATCAATACGACCAGAACATGCAACATGTACAAGTCTCCCATGTATGTGTACCATACACCGGTCACATCTTCAATTCTGAGTGTGAGATATAACTTCCTGGCAGTCCCACTGTTTCAAATATCCAACTCCTTTGCATATTTTATATGCACTGGCACATGTAAACAGCATGCATTGCAGCCATGTCTATGTAACTTTCAATGCCTGAAGCTTCCAGACATAGGTTTCATTGTACTGGTGCCCATATAATTAGACTGGAAAGCATGTACATGATGTATGACCCTAGTACATGTGGTAGACATAATCATGTTAATATTTATTAGCATTATCATGGTTATCCATGGTAGCATGGTAAAGTGTTATGCCTATATTACATGAATGGCCATTGGCCAAAACTGAATACCATGATATACATGTGCCAAGTGTATTCATGGGTGTTTGAATTTAAAATTTCCACAATGTTCAACCTACACACACATGATACAGTGATCCATGTACATATAAACATATATGCATAAACATGATCATGATTACAAATGGGTTTAAGCTAACAGGTCCAAGCGGTCATGTGTGTATTTGCCCATAAAGTACATGGCCAGTAGAACTTTTCCTGCAAGACATATAGCATGTATAGTATGTGCTATTACCATCATAGATACATGCTACTTCTAGACAGATTCTACTGTAATATGGTGTGATGCTGATACATTATATAAATGTGCATTGGAGCCTCGGTTTGTACATATTGTAGCCACCTGACCACTTCTCGGCAATACCAGACTAGAATTTGCCATGTTGAATCATGTTAATAGTCTCAGAAATACGTGTAAATCATCCCACAGTACGACCAGTCTACAATGTTCATTGTGGGTGACCTTAATTCTAAGGCATATTTTAAGGTTCCACTGACTGTATTATGTGTATGTGCTGGATATACCGGTATTATGCATGTTATGTGCAATTATGATGATTGTGGATAATGAATAAAGCTTGCAAACAGCTTGGCTCATCAAAGATTTACTTTCCAGCGCCATAACTACCACAGACTGTATCCCTACTAGTCTAGTTTCTGATATGTCATGCATATGTCATATGTTATGTTTACTATATTTATAAACTGGTGTTAGATGTTTCTGAACTCAGGATTCATAATCATGATACATATAATAGAAAAACTGTCATTCTATGTGTTCTACGCACCATTCTCGCAGGGTCTTTTGAAAGCTGAATTATTTTTTGTTCCCAAATTTTTGATGAGCATCTGGCATTCTGGCTGCCGTCTTTTAAGATGGCAGTGGCATATTATAAATTATAAATGTTTACTAGTGGTTTGTTTTTATGTTATAACATAATATCAAGGCTGTGAGTTAAAGTTTGCTGTTCTCTGTGTGACTTCCAGGGTGAACATGTCTGGGTGGAACCGGCCACCAGTGGGGAGTTTGACGTGGCTATCGGCGCCACAGTCAAGGCCGTGGACGGGCAGAACATTTGTCTGGTCGACGATGACAAGAAGGTGAGTACCGGGTATAGTAAATTGCCTATACTGTATCTCTGTGTAACAAGAACTGCAGATTTGCTAGGTGCTTAGGTTTAATCATGGTAATCACTCTGTCATGACCCTACTAGTAAGAATGACAGAGTGATTACCATGATTAAACCTGAGACTTGATCTTAAACTAAGAGAAAACAATGGCTGCCATAGCAATTAGCATGATTAGTTGACCTAAGTTTATTTTCTAAGCTTAAGATTTTCCTGGCTCCTGTTCCTTAAAAATACCAGACTATCTATTGGATTATGAGAGTGGTGGACATTTCTATCTGATATTGTTCGACCAGCTCAACCGGGGTTTTTCAGAGACACCTGACAACATGGACAAGGTGGCACATTTGTAACATGGGTACAGTGGGTGACCTAAACTACCAGTCCTTGATCCGGTACAACAATACTGAGCTCTTTGCACTTACATTAGCAATGTCTTAATATCCTCTGGGGGGGCGGGGGGGCGGCCGCCCCCGCCGGGCCGGCGCCAGCGGTCTGGCGAGGTGTGTGGGGGTTGATAGTGTCGTGATTATAGTATAGTAGATGATATAGTTATAAATTTATGATATTGTTGAG
>JAAUYG010151464.1_pt1 | contig 13463 bp, 11 predicted proteins | sample 7278091 | NCBI WGS metagenome assembly JAAUYG01 (sample SAMN14350201, study PRJNA611818) | marine sediment metagenome | isolation source: surface marine sediment (0.6m) | place: French Polynesia: Moorea | collected 2018-08
GAAACACGTTCTCGTGGTCAGGAAATTTATTTGGAGCCTTTTTGCACAAAGGAAATTCATTTCGAGCCTGTTGCAGACACGTTTCATCCGATATTTATGGAAGGAGACAAGAAACTGTTCCACGAAAGGAAATCTCTGTGCACGACCGTTGTCACAAGCAGTTTTGAGCTTCTTTCTCTCAACTGACGCGATAGTTCCTGGCATTGAAACAAAGAAACCCCCAATAAAAACAAATCTGACATTTATTCCAGCAGAGTATTTGGTACATGTACAAACAGCCCCAAGAGATAAAGATGAAAACAACATATTTTTTGTGTGTAAAACCAAGAGCAAACTGAGCAAAATGGGTGAGCCAGTCATCCACAAATGTCAGAAGCGTCCCCTGTGAATGGGTTGGTGAAGGAAAGTTCAGCAAACAACTTAAAGAGCACCGGGAGAAATCTTGTTTTGACAATGGGGAAATAAAAGCAGCTCTGAAAGTTTGGATGGAACCTGTACAGAAACGAAAGGCAACGAGAACTCTTAATTTTCCGTCACATAACATGTGGTCGAAAAGCATAAAACTTTGCAAGCAATAGTTTCTCTGATATCCAAAACTCTTCGTCCCAAAAAAGTGTCGAAGTGTTGACAAAAATGTTCACTTCAGCCTCCCTCCCATGCATCCTTACGTGGAAAGAACCATCCGTTTCTGTTGGCAAACTGATGTTCCTTTCCAAGGACCTTGTTCTGATTTCTGCGGACATGCTTGGGAATGCTTCAAAAGTTTGATGTCTCATCAAAGGATGTCTCATGACAGACTGCCCAACCAAGGGTAGGCCAATTGACGAAGTTCTGGCTTGTGGCTCGCTGCTCAGAACGGAAACCTGGCTGAAGGCGTGTTGGGAAGCCTGTTGAACGGAAAGGTCGGAGAGGCTCCACTTCCAGGCTGCAAGCACAGACAACCACGGTTCATCAACTGATTTCCTGTGGTACTCTGGTTTTCTACAATGCAAGCTAAAAAAAACCCGCTCATTGCTCACCTGCGCAGGGAATGGCCAGTATGGAAAGGCTGAAACGGGATTCTGCAAAGAAAGGTTGGTTCATGTTAAATGGATGTGTTTGTCACAGTGCCCAACGAAAGCTATTTTGTCCTGTTTGTTTCATTATTCTGGAACCACTAACTGTTGAAGGTCCTGGTCTGGAATACGCACCTGTCCCGAAAATGGCGCACCTCCCCCGGAAGCACTGAATGGAAAGTTGGCGACCATTCCAGGTAAGGCCTGCAGAGAAACAGCATCAGCGCGAGGCACATGAATCTGGATCAAGCGCACTGACCAAAGCTGATATTCCAAAAACACAAGCAGCATAGCCAAATACCTGTTGACTCGGGTCACCGAATGGAAATCTTGCCGCAGCATTTCCGCCTCCGAACGGGAAGGCGGCAGCGACAGTGCTGCCCTGCGGTGGTGGGTTGTTAAACGGGAACCGGGCTGCAGTCCCCGCGGCACTGAACGGGAATGAGGCTGAGACGCTAGTGAGCGCAGACGCGCCGCCGACAAACGGAAACGCCGCGGCGCTGTTCGGAGGCGCCATGCCGAATGGGAAGTTGGCGACGGTGCTGCTCTGCTGCGACGAGAGGGGAGAACCGAAGCCACTGGGAGCGCTGCTGTCCGTGCCGAACGGGAAGCTGGGCACGGGTCTGCCCTGCACTATCATGGAGCTGCCGAAGGGAAATGATGGCAGTGTGTTCCCCTGTTGTGGTCCCTGGGTCTGAAAAAAGCAAGAGGTTGGCGTGAGAAACAAGGCAAAACGACTGCACCTGACACCCACATCTTGAAGAACAAACCAAGTGGACGATCTGCATTTGTTTCAGAGCCGGCCGTCTCCCTCAATCAAAAAACTTTCAGTCTGTTTCTGAGAGCAGCAAACAAAATTCCTGTTCTCTTTTTGCTCATAACTTTGAATACTTCTTTGTGCATGAGACAAACCTCCACTTGAGACGTGAGAACACACAAGTGAGGCTTTCTTACCTCGAAAGGAAACCTGGCCCCGATGGCTGCGTTGAAGGGTGGAACCTGCTGCTTTGCAAACGAGTTGCGGGGAGCTCTTCCCGTGTTGTCCTGCAAAGAAACCGAAGACTGATATGATTCTTCTGCGTGATTCATTTTCCTCTGCAGTTCCGTGCAGTTTCTGCACTGCGATTTTTTGCAGACGTTTGACGCGCTTTGTTTCTGGGATTGAGCATCCACAGTACCCATCAACCGAACCCCCAGCTGGCATGCATTAAGCAGTTTGTGCCCAACTGGTCACAGGGCATGAGAGACCTGTGTCCAGTCCCGCCTATGGGCTGCTTACCGGGTACGAGACGGGAGAGAACGGGTTCCTGGTGTTTCCGACGGCGATCATCCAGGTGGTCGTGTTCACCGAGACCTGCGCCGACTTGATCAGATATTTGGCTGCAGTCAGAGCCTGATAGAAAAACATCGGGAAACAGTCATTTAGGTGGAATCAGCCCTTTCAGGCCCATTCAGAAAATGCCTTCTGCAATTTGTTGATGGCAAATGTGAATGTCATTTGAGGATGGGTTGTTGTGAGGGATTTGCACGAATTCTCTGAATCGGAATGAATCGTAAACACTCACAAAGCATTCATCCACGGGACTCCAGTACACCTGCAGTTTCTGAGCCAGCAGTTTTGTTGCACAGATCATTTCTGAAACATGCAACAGGCTTCACGTGTATTTGTTCTGAGCCAAGCTTAGTTTCTCAAAAGACCTTCTTTTCAGGCACCCCCAATCGAGTTTGAGAACAAGTCTTGATGCCAGAATCTCTGACTGTGCTTCAATACTTGACGCGTGGATCTCTCTTGAACACAGTAAGCGACCTGTATCCACGTATACATGCATGATGTGGGCATTCATCCCGAAAGATCCCGAAAGTCCGATCAACCAACACTTGGAGAAAGGAAGCAAATGTTCTTTGTTCAAGTTAGACGAGTCAAAGGAACTAATACTTGTGTCTTGCGATTGGCTGGCAATGGATGTCGCCGGTTGAATCCAGAGGAAGACGGGTGGCTCCTGGTCGCGGAGAATTCCCCTCACCACCGACTCAGCCAGAGTGTTCAGAGATTCGTACACGTTGAAGTCTGTGTTTGAGGTCTCGCTCGTCGTCAGGGAGAGCCAGGCTGCGTCCACGCTGTTCTTCAATGTGCTCATATCGTTGCAAACCTGCGCGGAGAGGGAATAGGCGATTTTTACCTTCCTATCTGTTGCTGAGCTTCATGCCGTGAACATTAGAACACAGATGTACCCCCGGGTTATGATTCCAGAAATGCATAAATGGTCCTTTGGAGGGGTCATTGACTAAAAATACAGTCACCCAATTTTCTGATGACGGTGCTCTGTTTTCAAATTCCTTCTTTTTCTGTACATAGTCTTTCTTTTTTGCACTTCAAAAAAAAATTCCCAGACAGGATTCGAAAACCTATTGTCTGACCGTCCCTCTTGACCATTTCCGCGGACCTAGGCTTGGTTCACGGAACGCCAAGTGCGTCAGTGTACCTGTTGGGAAGTGCGCCTCAGTTCGTTGCAGTCCTCTTTGACCTGGCAGATCTTCTTCTGTTCTTCCTCCGGACAGGTTCTCGAGACGGGGCTTACGTCACCTGAAGAATTCGTTTCCTTCAAAATTTTATCTGCAATGGCTGGGGTGTTGGTAACCCATTTCTGGCATGGAAGGCTTCAGCCACTACTTTGGCAAAAGCATTTTTTCTCATCCTATGTGCAGTTATGTGTGCCTCTGTAATGACAACTGGTCACAACTGGTCTTCGTTTCAACTTTCTTTACAGTGGAGTACAGCAGAGAGGATGTGTTGTGAGAAATGCAAAGGCGCAGACGTAAGAACTTACCGCCTCCAAACAGATGTTTGATGTCGAATTCCTGTCTCATCTGAGTCATGCGGTAAGTTCCAAACACTTCAATACCAGCTGAAACAGGTACAATTATCCTATCTCAACGAATTTTAGAGTCACACTCTGTTCAATGGTGGTCCGGAAGACGCGCAGCTTCAAAGTCAGAAAACGGGAAAGCTTACTGCGTTCGTTGACCACTTGATCCGGAGAACACTCAGCTGTAGCCTTCAAACAAAATCCTAAACTTGTAAATTTCTTGTATCTCTATTTCCGTGTTTGAAGTTTTTCGTGGACGCACATAAGTTTGGGTTCAAAACACTTCTGGACTGATTCTGTATTTTTCAGTGGATGTAACTTACAGCTGCAGCGAAGTCCTTCAGTGGCGCGAACGTTTTCCTCAGTGTTGATCGCAACCTCTGTTTCAAAGAGAATCAAAAAAGTGTTTTTCTGGTGATGCCCACTCCTTTCTTCTGCAAATGTCTGCGACGGTTCCATCAACAGAAACAAAACTCACGTCTGCCCTGTCTTTCTTGTCGGAATCAGAAGTCAACCCGCGAACCACCGCGAACTGATCACAAATACGACTCTGCACATCTGTTCAAGGCAGAAAACAATGTTGGAAGTCGTTAAGTTTTTGGGGACGTCCGCCATGAAAACAGAATTGGTGCGAAGATTGAATCTGCTACCTTTGTTTGCACCTTGCATCACTTGACCCATGATGAGACTGGCGTTGTTGGGATTGTCCCTAATGCTGCGCACGTATTGAGTTAATCGCTCAATGCGAGGCCCAAACTGAGCTGGACACTGTCAAAGCAGAGCAAAAGAAAGCAGCCAGTAATCCTAAAATCCCAAGAAATAGCTGCAAAAAACTTGGAGCAGCCACAATGGACAATTTACAGTAAAAATTGCTCATGTCGGGCATGTTTCTTTGCAGCTTGCAGCGAAGGAAACAAGGACTTTGTTTTTCGCAGCAGAATCACTGAACCGGAAGGCAAAATTTAGTTTGGAAGACGATTGTCTTGAGTTTCCTTACATCCTCACTCAGTTTCAGCCAGAGATTTTCGGTCAAACAGCCTTCAAACATTGCGTGAGCTATTGGGTCCATCAAGTCCTTCCTTTCAACTGAAAAAATTGTGGAAACATTGCAGAGTGCTCAGCCAAATCATCAGTTTTGATGGTGAGGACATGTTCTTTTGGAGGGTTCTTTCCTCAAAATCAAGATTGGGACAAATGTTTAGAACAAAGTGCATCTCATGCAGAATGTAATGATTCTACTGGCTTTTACATGTGAGAATCCACGCAAAATTTGCGTCCAGAATGGAGAAAAGAGAAAAAAGCATCGTGTTTCCTGACTTCCTTGTTGTTGCTCCATGTCTGCGAAGTTGCCCGTCGCGATGGCGTCAGCTGCGTTCATGATGTCCACTCCGCTCACCTGGGCGGCGAGAGCGCAGTCTGGTGCTTGCTGCAGTGAACAACGGGCAGAACGTTTCCAAACAGAACCACTGACACAATTCACAATCAATTATGAAGCAAAAATTTTTGCTGCATTTAAGAAGGGGTCTTTGGAATCATTTCTTCTTTGGAGTTCGATTCTTGTTGCCCACACAACCACGCACGCTTTTTTGGAATTCAGTATAATTTTGCTTCTGGTACTTACGTGAAGTGCTTTCACTTGCTCACTCACAAGGTAATCTCGCAATGCTTCGCAAAAATTTCTCTGCAGAAAGAAGAGAAGCTGTGGTCGCACAGAAAAGGTGAGAAGTTACCCTCAAAGAGTTTGTTGCAAAAGTGTGGAAGAAAATGATGCTTCATCATTTTTTAGCTTACAGTAGGCATTCGGTGTAACTGACACAGGTACGCTCTCGCATCATCTGGAAAGAAAACCACTCGTTAATGCTGTGACATCTTTTGTGTGGATATCAGAGGGAACTAGATATCTAATGGTATTTCTGGCTTCAGTGTGTGTTGAGGGATCGGGAACGCCTTCTGGGCGATCACCAGAACCTTTTTACAACCCATTCAAGCAAGACAAAGAGTTCGGGCACACAATTGTCCCTGTTGGTTGGGTAGAGTGGTCAATCACCCCTTTTCCCGTTTGATCTTCAGAAAGGTTTAGCACAGTTTTTTTTAACGGAGTGGGGATATTCGGACTGAGGAAAGTAAAGATTCTTTTTTCTTGCCTAAATTTGCTGCCAGCGCTCTGTTTCTTCTCACAGACATACACTGCAATGATCCAAAACGAAGCATGGGTGTTGTTTTAGATTGGAATTCCGGTTCCCATTCACAAAAAAGTGCAGAATGACAATCGACAGTGTATATTTGAATTGCCAATACAAGCCACTGACCTCAGTGCCATTTGGATTGTATTTATCAGCTAAGATTTTACAAGCGCCTTCGAAACGTCTACGGAAAGCAACCACTTCTTCTTCCGTGGGCTTTGTGGATGTTGTTGCTGAATAAAAAGAGGGAAAATGCGAACTAAACTTCGGGGAAAAGTGACGTTGAACTGCGAAAAAAGAACTTATTGCGGTAGTGGATGCTCAATTCGGGGTGAGAGACATTTTAGTTTTCTGGTGTAACTGAACATTTCTCTTTTATGCTTGTCTTTCCCGCAGATGTGCGTATATACCAGGAATCACAGGCTTAGGGGGTTTCCTGGGGTTGGCAAAGGAACTTTTTTTTTTCAACAAAACTAATCTGACCTGCTACACCTGGGGGATATCCAACCGCCAGATAATTTCTGTTTTCAATATTTGTCGCCATTTCTTGCACATCAGGGGACTCCAGGTTTGTTCTTCCCTGTTTGTTCGAAACAAGAAAAAAAAAGCCACTGGTTATTTTGCCTGTGAGTGTTCTCGGATAGCACATCTTACCTACAAAACATCTCCACAATTCGGGATTCTGCTTTTCATGGTGCGCAAACACAGGGTGCAAGGACACGAGCTGGTGTCGGTAAATCTTTGACTGTTGATTGCAAACTTCCACTGACAAGAACTTGTGAAATGTTTCCTTTCTTCCGAACATCGTTTTAAATATGGTCTTGAGTTCATGAGTTAAAGGCGCCTAAGTGTTCATTTCTTCTCACCCATTTGATTTTGCGTTGAATCTGCTCGATGAAGTAGTGTATCACAGAGCCGTATCTTCTCTCCTTGAGAATGCACAAAAGCCTCTTCTTGTTGTCTGCAACACAATCACGCTCACCACTGTTCACCGTATTCATTGAGGAAACCTTTAAACAAGAGGCAGCCCAACAACAGACAACAGGAAATAAGAACGAAGACTGACCTGCTGCTCGGTCGATCATATCCAGGATTTCCTGCCAGTTTGTTCTCTGCTGCAGCTGCTGGTGTTCTGCCGGTGTTATCTCGGAAGAGCAGTCCCCAACAATGGTATCCTAAGTCACGAGAACCAAAAAAAGTTTAGTTTTTTTCCGGTGTCCTTTCCTTGCTTGTTATCAAACCAGAGACAAGAGACATCGCGTGTTCTTTTGGTTCTTGGTGAGAATCTCAAAAAAAAACCAAATTTCACACTTGGAATCAGGCTACAAGTCTTGCTATTGGACTCACGAAATTTTCCTGCAAATACTGTTCCCAGCAGTCTAGCCAGATCTTCATGTTCTCCAAAGCTGTAAATCAAACTTGTCGTAATCAGATTCATATCTGCTGAAACGTGTCGTTTTTCCCAACTTTTTTTTTTTGGACATTGAAGGAAACTTTAAAGAAAAAAGACAATTCTGATATCTCACTTCTTCTGTTGACCATGTCATCCTTGATGTAAGCTTCGGGATCTGCCATGAATTTGTCAAATTCTGTTTTTATTGCTCCGGTGTAGTCAGGATCTATGTCACTGCATCGGGATTCCTGCAATGGAAATCAGAAATAGCCACAGGGTTGGTTTATGAACTGGGGAATTTGTGAACGAACTTTGGGAGGAAACAAAAGTCACCAATTCGTTCCGCGTTGCCAATTCGTGTGGTCTGATCTGGTCTCCAAAAATCTCTCCTATCTTTCTGACAGTACCAAGGTGCTTGCGTCAATTGTCCTGATGCGCAAAATTGAGCAAAGTGTCTCTGATCACCAAGTCAAGGGGAGAAATGCCTCTTGGAGGGGGTGGTTTCAGGCAAAGTTTTGGACGTCACAAAAACTCTGTTAAATTCGAGACAATACTCAAGTAATGGTCACACACATGGCGGGGCCAGCAAGGTGAGCAGAACAATTCATCTGCTCACGAATTAACAAACGGGGGGGGGGGGGATTCTTGTTTCTGCATGGGCACAAGAGATTGGAAACTCTGCAAGCAAAGAGAACTTTCTTTGCTGGGAAGTTTAAATAGGTGCTACTCCACGGGGAAAACCTTCCTCTCCATACTCGCCATGGCATGATGATCTACGACTTTGCTCAGACAACAATGTTCTTGTTTATTTCTGTTTTTCTTCTTCGTAACCTTTTTTCTGCTTATGCAAACAACAAGCCTGACATAAAGGGAAAAATCACCGTTTCTCGTTTCATCATTTCATGGTCTGCTGTTTTCGTCTTTCTGTCTGTTAGTTTGCCCCATATTGATGAACATAGGCTTTCGTCAAAAACAAAAAAAATTCCATAACTCACGCGTAGAAACTTCTGTTGAGTGATGCCGAAATCGCCATAGCTGACCTGAAACACCAACACAGGACCACATGAATACCGACACAATCAGTACTCATTCATGCGATCTGAATCTGAGAGACGACCTTCTCCGCTCAGGTGTGCAATACATGCTCACACCAGTCTTGTCCTCAACAACACTGTCAGACTGAAATCATCGCCATTCAGAACAAGAACACTTTACCTTGCTGCACAAGGAAGCCTTTACTTCAAGCACGTCACCTGAAGCAAAGCAGCCATGAATGCAACCTGTCCTGTCCAAATTTTTTCCCGGGCTTATGTGCCCTTTTTTGGCACGTGGGTGCGTGGCGAATTCACATGTTCAACAGGTGGGAATGGAGTTGGAAGTGGTGATTCTTCAACAGACGTTTCCAATGTGTTTTCCCAAATTAAAGAATTGTGTGTGCGGACTCTCAATCAGCGGGACTGGGTTGTGTTATCACAACAAAGTGGAAGTCCAGAGTCTGATGAAGGAATAACTCACATCTAATTGTGTACGGACTGAAGCAGTCTTTGCTTGGAACTTCGTTACAGAACTCTGGAACCTGAAGCAAAAAAGAACGATGCAAAGCACGCCTTTTTGTCTTTTTTGTCATCAACTTTAGAATCCTGACAACACAGCTTCAAGGCAATTTCATGCATCAGTAAAAATGCAACATTTCCCACCGAAGTTATATAAACGGGAAGGTTGTGAGATTTGCAGATTTCTACCTGTCCAGCAAGTGTTGGAATTATGGCTCTCTGAAAACAGATGTTTTTCTCACTTTCAGCTTTGAATGTCTCGTATGGCAGCCTGTTTCTGTATGCTGAAAGAAAACAGAATCTACAGAAGAATTGGCGTTCAGAATGTTCAGAAACACTTGCATAGATGAAGAGCAATTTGCAGGATTGTCAAGTGACACAAGGAAGCATTTTTTCTCAGCAGTTCAGAGCATCCAAGAGAAGAAGCCACACGAAGAAGCATTGGAAGGTTGGCAATGGAGATGTTCAGTATCTCGCATTTTACACTACTGTGAGGCAATACAGAGATCGCGTTGTTCCAATCGGGTATCTTGCTTCGTTCAGAGAATGAGAAAGTCCAAGAAAGTGTTACCAACTGGGAATGGGCAACAACTAGATATAAAAAGCTCACTATTGTAGTTGGGATATGTTCTCCAGTATGGACATGACTCCCGTGAGATCTGCTGCAGTGTAGCCGCATTGTTGCTGTAGACTTCAGTGATTTTCTGATTCACTGCGCTTCCCATGTTTGCGTCAGAACAGTCAACTTTGACACCCAGGTTGTAGTCTGTGATGTACTGGAACAAAAGCGCAAATTCTGCCACTGAACATGGAGACATTGTTGCGCTGTCACACAGATTTCTTTGACAACCTTTTTACGGTAAAGTTTGGTTGTCTGGCAGGAATCTTTGGGTTTTGAATGCAAAGTTGATTTCCTGTTAGATGTGTCCGAATGACTTCCACAAATGGCGTCTGAAATGGGGAGAACTTTGATTTTCTCCTTGGTCATTTGGTTGAACAGATTCCTTTCAGGTTTGGATTTGACAAGTGGAATCTGTTTCCCAGCTGATTCCTTGGAATTGTGCATTGTGGGGACAGATTTTTTTTGATTCGTGGCAAGCGTAAAAAAGGCTGACTCTATGGAGCGCTCAACCCAACGTTCACCATGTTCCCTGGTTTTGTCAAATCTTGGATGACTCCCGAGCATTTTTATATCAGGGATACGGGCGAGGGCTTCGTGGATCTATTGGCTACCTCAGAACGAGAAGACATTTGAAACGAACCAGCATCCGGGCCATGGTGATGTCCGGCTCCACGTAGCGGCCGTAGAAATCCGCGGCGCCGCCCCGAGCCGCCTCCAGGCACAGCTGCGCGAAACAAACACAACTCGACAAACCTCCGCGCAAGACATCGTGGGATTCATTGCTCACAGGACGACAATCAATCCACGTGCCCCCAGAATCTGTCTGTCTGTCTGTGTCTGTCCGTCTGTCTGTCGGTCAGTCAGTCTGTACGTCTCTCTCACTCTCTCTCTCTCTCTCACACACACACGCACGCACACGAATAGCTACACACGCACTTGTCGGTCTGTTGGTCACTTGGGTTGAAAATTATTCAAAAACACAGCTGCACGACAGACGCAACACAGTTGGTTTCGATCAGGTTCATGCCAATTGTCCCGGACCAGACAATGACTGGGCTACCCTTCCACCCTTCTTGCATTTTGTTGAATGAGTTCCTTGATTACGGAGCTGTCGGAACACAAGTTGACTACATATTTTCACTCTCAGATTGGACATGAAACACCAAAAGACGATCACTTACCAATGCCAAAAACATCAATATTCCAATGAATTTCGCCATTGTGACCCACGACGCTATCCCAACACTCGCACCACACGGACTGCTGAAATTCTTCGGGAAATAATTTTTTTTGCTTCTTTCAAATGCCAGAACCTGAACAGGGTGTCCATTGTTCACAACACGGCGTCTGCGAAATAACGAGCGTCTGTAAATACGACATGGTTGTTGATTTCCTTTGAAATGCTTTTTGGGCATTGAAAGCACATTCCTCATCAGTTTATTTAACCACCATAATCTGTTTATCATGGCACACTTATACACGACCAGGAGATCTTTATCTTCATTTACAGGTCTCAATTGCATGTTCCCTGATGCTGTGGTGCAAGAGTCTTTGTTGGCATGTTGTACCTATTGTGTGAAGCTTTCAGCCGTCGTGAAAGTTACTTTATCCCACCATTCACTGTCAAAACTTACTGAATTACACATCCTGAATTGGACCAGGTGGAAAGTGAAACAAATAATGAAGGAGTTGGTCAGTGTGGCAAAAGTGGCAAAGTACGTGGAGGACAAGGATGCATCTTTTTATTCAGCCCTCTTCTGTTCTGTGTGGTGTGGTTTTCTGGAAGATACTATTGTTTAAGATCGAGCCCAGAGATGTGATTTTCCATTTTTGTGATCAATGCTTGCTTACGTAGCTGCATGGTGACCACATCGGTCCATTCCCTGGTGTGATTGGTGTTTGATGGATTCTGGTCTTGTGAACACAGCATAGCTTAGTGGCTGGAGGCAAGGTTTCTTCAATGATGGTCATTAATTATTTCCCATTTCTATTGTTCTCAGTGTGAAGTTACCTGGGGAGATATTTTTATAGCAGAGAAAGGTACTAATGGGGTTGGCATTAATTGCAATATCTCAGGAAATGTGGGAAAACTTGTTGAACTTGAAAAGACAATGCTAATGAGAGATGAATGGGGTGTAAACAACCAATCAATTGAATTTTCAATGAGTTGTATTGGAAACAAGTTGGAAACAATTGTCATTCGATTGTTTCTATTCACCAAGCATTGTCTAGATTCAACACAAAGTCTTTGGTAAAAAAAACTTGTTTCAAAAACAATTAACTTCCATCATTGAAGAAGTCAGATAACACCCTCAAGATATTAATAATCCAGTCTCAAGGCCTACGGCCTCTCGACTTGATCATTAACTCCTTTCGTGTGTTATCCTATACTTCCCCACACACCGGTAAAAAGCCATGGAAGCACAGGTAACAACAGAGTGTCTTTATTTGGGATAAACAGTGAAAATGACAGTGACCCCAACGCACGCGCCTTGTCCATTGCCAGGTTGCAACCTGCTCTTGTAGCTGTTTGGATGGTTTAGCCAGAAAGCAGATTCAGTTCTGAAGGGGAATTAACAGGTCTACGGACCAGTTGCACAGCCCAATCTCTGTTTCTGTAATTGTTGTCTTATTTGGAGGGTGCAAATATGATCGAGTCGGATGAGCTCAGGTGAAAGACCACATGAAATTGAATTGTTTGACATCAGACAATTTTTGGTTGAGCACTTGAAGCCTCACAGGCAAAAACAATTGCAAGTGTTGTCTTGCATCAAAGCGTGTGTCCCGAAACTTTTCAAGAGAACATGATTTGTCACTTAAAATATTGTGAGTCCCCTTGCCCACTTGATGGAAAGACCTTTTCCCTCTGGTTTCTCTAAAACAGGCTTGCACACAGGGTTTTGGTGACAGGAGTTCATTTGCTTGTTGGAATGGAAGGTCCCAGGGAGACCCTCAGAATAGAGAAGGTGTCCGAAAAGTCATGCAGTGCCCGTCTTCATGAAAGCAGCGAAAAAAATAGCCAGCTATGAATGCCAACAATCATTGTCGCAAAACATCTGTGACCTGCTTCATACAATCAAGAGATTGCAAATTCCGGCAAGTGTTAATTTCTGAGCCAGGAATTGTACCGTTCGGTTCGTCAGTTGACCTGGAAGCAGTTGCCTCAGGAAAACACTTTGTCGTGCACCAGACGAGGTAACAAAACAACGCCACTCTATTTCTATGTTTGAGTTACTTTTTTCAGGTATTTTTTCTTTTCTTTTGTTTTCACATTTTACATGTACGACATCGTTGTTGATCTTGGAGCGAGTTCAGGTCTTCACTGCCTCTGCCACGGGAAGAAGGCGACTGGTGCAGCTGGTTGTGGTGGAGCAGCGGCCTGGAAGCAGTTCACAACCTCTTAATTCAGGAGAAGAAAATCGTGGTTAGGTGGGGCAGCGTTTTACCCGGCGTTTAAATTTATTCATGCCTCCATTTCTCCAAAGAGAAAAGAATAAGTGGACAGCAATGTTGGACGTCCATCCCTGCAGGATCTGAGTCGTGTATATACTGCTGCAGGAAGGGTTCTGTTCAACCATGTTGCTACCAGAATCGTGGTTTGTCAATGGTTGTCATTGCTGACAAGTTTGTGTTTGACATGTCTTACAAAGTGAAGAAAGGAGTGACTCACGTTGAACACACCGACAGCTTGTGCTGGCTGTGCTGGTGCAGCCCCCTGAAAGAACATCGCTTCAGAATTCAACATCAGACGTTTTTCCTGGCATCATGACGCATATGCAGCAATGTGGCC
>JAAUYG010076723.1_pt1 | contig 13460 bp, 15 predicted proteins | sample 7278091 | NCBI WGS metagenome assembly JAAUYG01 (sample SAMN14350201, study PRJNA611818) | marine sediment metagenome | isolation source: surface marine sediment (0.6m) | place: French Polynesia: Moorea | collected 2018-08
GGGGACTGCCGTTGTGGATATAACCACCCGACTGAGGTACAGGGCTACAGGCTCCACACTAGATACTTCAAGGCTAATGCCCTTTGGCCAAAAAAGTGTAGGACAAACCACAGGGATGGAGGCTTGTACTTTGCCTACACTGGGTGAGCCCTGGCTTTCTTCCCCAAATAAACTTAGGTGCCGGTTTTAAAAGTATAAAGAAATAAATGAAAAGATATATTCAGGAAATGTTAAATTTTAAAACTAAATTTTTTTGTAACAAATCGCTCAGAATGCACCACAGAGCACCTCCAATTTCAAAATTTTCCTGGGGAGAACCCCCCCAGACCCTCCTCAACACACGGCGCCTACGGCGCCCACACCCACCAAAATCAGTAAAAAGCTTACACATTGTAACACCTCTGGGTACGCCCCTGGGAAGACTCATGTGTCGTTATACTCGTGAAGAGCTGCAACCACACATATCCGACAAGACAAGACCTGTCTCCTGCAAGATTGGTTCTTTGACATTTTTATGGTCATCCTTCAGAAAATGCAAAAAGCTGCAGGCAAAGTATTTAGTATTCCGACTTGGCTGTCCGCGGCTAGCAGTATGGCTCGCGAAAGGTTCGTTCACGGCTATCACAAGCCTAGCCATGAAGGACCCTTTATGGCTCATGGCTCAACTAAAGGTACAGTAGTATAAGGTAGACAGTCACTTGGGGCTAGGCTCGTGACTCTATCATCCTTATAACACTTATTATCGCCCTATCACTTCGTCATTAGACTGAGTCGTTCACGGCTATGCTCGCGATAGCCGTGAACGACCCTTTATGGCCGATGGCTCAACTAAAGGTACGGTAGTATAAGGTAGACAGTCACTTGGGGCTAGGCTCGTGACTGTACCATACTTATAACACTTATTATCGCCCGTATCACTTCGTCATTACACTGAAAAACAATACTAGATCTTGTGGTGATCTTACCTCTAAGACCAGGATTATTATCTTTATATCTGATCTTTTTAATTTTAACTGATTTGCCACTCAGTGTGGCCAAGATCAGTCGCTGGCGCAAATAATTACATCCCTCGTAAGTAAGCATGTTGACAACGATGTTAATTTACTGCAATCGACACAATATTTTCAAGTAATTAAGATCGACGTTTCGGCAATGTTTTTAACGCCTTTGATAGTGGACCAATTAAGGATAATATGAGAGATATTTTTACTTTTCTATTAGATTATCCTTCATTGGACTCAGCTAATGACTATAAGTCTATTTATATATTCTACATGGTACATCAGTCTATTTAACCCCAACATACAATTGTATTGCTAAATTCAGGGTTGGTGTATAGAATCCTTTTCGTGTATTTAAAATTTCAGTCCTGCATAGAATATATGCACTTAATTTATATATAAAACTTCAACTGCGCCCGGTATATATCAGTGTCAATACATCAAATATGTTTCGGCATATACTGGGACTATCTACATCTACACAGGCGCCGTTGGATGGAGGTGAGGGTATCAATTTACTCTGCATATAATTATCATAATTCCTTATTACTAATACATCCTCATCTCATTCCCATATTCTCCCATGCCAGGATATGATTTAATTTTTTTATATATGCCATCAGTGGTTATATATTCACAAAAATCCGCCCATTAATTGGCACTATGTGGATTATAATTTCAAATTTACTCATTCAGTTTTCATTTAATATACCTCATCTTGATTCCATATTCAGTCACTATAGAGACCTTACATTCACCTATGTCAGCAGCAGAGCTCTTGAAATCCAAATTTGTTTGGCAACTGGAGCTCATCCATCATCTGCGTCGCAAGTATCTCTGTACCTAGTACACAGATTTCTTTCAAACTTTAGTTGTTACTTCGCCTGGGTTATATGCTCAGTTTTATTTGCTTGTTTGTTTTTTTAATTTTTGGGAAAAATGTACTAACAAACGCATAAATCTACCAATTTTTACGACTTTTTTGTTTTCAACAAGAGACCTTTTGAGAACCAGATTTTCAAAATGCTACACCTACAAATCACAGCAAAAACTTTTCCTGAATTTTCTTATCAATGGTCCTCACTTAACTATGTTTGGGATTTTTGAAATTTTGAAAATTGAAATTTCAATGATTTTTTTTTCCTTTTCGTTAACATGGGACCCAATATGGGAGTGGAAATGTCAAAAAGCTATACTACTGTAAGTTTCCGAACTTGTCCCAAATTATCCTCGCAATGGTCCACACAAAACATCCGCACATTTTTTTTTTTAATTTGGCTGATTACCAAGAAAAGTAATAGCATGTATTACACAATGGTAGCGAATGTACTCATAACCTGATCTTTGGATGCGATCAAATGAAAATGGTAGGACTACTGTTGTGAAATTTCCATTGCAGATCGCCAAAAATAGCAACAGTCTGTTTTCCCCCCCCCCCCCCCCCACACACACACACACACACACACACAATTACCATACTTTCCAGGTTTGGTAGAAAATGGATGAAATATGTGTGAGCAGCAGCCTTTTAAAAAATTGAACATCTGAAATTTTGTAAAGGGTACTGAATGACCCCAAAATGAATTCAGAGAATCCAACATGAAAAGTACCCAACATATGCAGTTTTCGGACCGTGACTCCCAAATTTTTATTTTGCTCTACGATGAGCCATTTTCAAGATATTAGACATTTGAGGACTTTCTCATTGACTCCTATGTTAATACTTCAAAGTGCCACAAAATTTTTAAAACTTTGTCAATTGCCAAGAAAGGTAATAGCCTACATTCCACCATGGTAGCTAACGTCTTCACGATCTTTGGATGAGATTAAATTAAAATTGTAGGAGTAGCGTTTTGAAATTTCCAGCCGCCTATATGGCCCTGTGTTAAGAAAATTTTCAAAGCATCATCAAATTTTTAAAATTTGGTAGGTCGCCAAAAAATGTAATAGCCTGTATTGCCCCTGATTATAATACTTTACATAAAGTTTGGTTGCAATTGGATGAAAACTTTGGGAGTAGCCACCGTTTGAAAAGCTTATCAGAAATGTGCAAAGTGCACAGAATGTCACCAAATCGATCTAATAGATGAATAGTGTCGGAGATAATCAATATGATGGACAGACGATGAACATCAAAGGCCACAGCAAGCCCATCCCATACCATGATCTTAGCTAGCTGAGCTAACAACATGGACAAAGAAACCTGTATTAAGAAAGTTACCTTACTGATGTTGTGCATCAAGCAATGCGGAGATAAGGAAGTCGCAAAGTTTTCCCAATCTTTATGTTTATTATATCCCTTAAGAAATGACCACAAGATATCCAAAAGGAAGTTGTACAAAGAGATACCAAATATACATATAAAGTTCCCTTTCGATTGATTTGTTTCTTTCACAGATGATTCTAGAAAAAAGCGTACTCATGACTGCACAGACTACAGAAGCTACTGCAATTTACAGGTTGTGCATAAAACACTACAAGCACTATAATATATAATGTAGTCCAGTAGACATACCGCTAGGGACCACCATATTGCACCACAAGTAACTATAATACCACTTTGTATGGGCATACCACTTTGTATGGGCATGATACAAGTACAACAGTGTTCATGTTCACTGCTGCAATAAACTTTGAGCTGATGTACATACCAGTCTCTATTATCTTCACAGTAAGGCATTCTTCTAGAAAGATATTCATAATCATCATCTCACATGAGCATTGCATCCTTGTCAAAGTGTTTCTACTTTTGGCCTATTATGTTGCATCATTTGTATGCTGATTTTTTCTTTGAAATATTACCTGCTGAGTAAATAGTAGCACACTAGTGTTTGCATTTGGTGTCGCATACGTATACTCTGAACACTAGTATCAATGCCGTTTGTGGAAAAAGGTTTCACCTTTCAATGACCGAGTTTAATTCTATACCAGAAGAGCAGAGAAACCATGGGAGAAACCACAAACATTGGGGCCTATTTCTACGGCAAATCAGTAATTTTGTTTGACAGGAGCTATATGTATACAAACACTGTTAAAATATAACACAAAGCTCTCAGCATGCTTAAGAATGCATATGAATACCCATGACATTATGTAAATTGCATTTAAGTTTTAGAATCTAGCAATTATATACTGCGTGACTGCATAACTGTGTGTAACAGCAAATTACGTATAGTGGTCTTTCTCTTAAAGGACACTCCAGAGAGGTTGGACAGGACAATAAATTCTCAAGGAATAAAGGCATAAGTATTATGAATAAATGTGATGCTCTCTCTCACCAAAACTCGCCTCTCTAATAAGGACAGCATTGTTAGGCAGAAGGGGTGTCCCTAAGAGCGGTATTCATGTGGTTCCTTATGCACTACAAACTAGAAGCTGCATGGGTTTGGAGGACTCCTAAAAGCATATGGCTCACAACCTACTGTACTGCACAGAACTTCACAACAACTCAGTTTTAATACCTCCAAGGGTACCAAAGTAGTAGCACCAAATAATCTCCAGGAGAAACATTCCACACAAGAGGTTTAACTAATTGCCTTTAGTAGTAGTACTTTTATATAATACAATGGCAGAACAAATACATGGATATCTTTCGGTTCAAAGAAAGTCTATGACAAATTTTGAACCATCCTATTTCACATTTGCATTGGCAAATTATGGGGTTACCATGTTCATCCTACCGATAATAGAAGCACAGTGCACAAGTGCAAAGGCTTGGGTGCGCGTATAACAATTTCAATAATGAAGCCTATGTTATCCAGTAACCAGAACACAGTAGTGTATACGCGTATATATGGTAACATGAACCATGTGGACCTTCGTTCACAAGGAAGTGGCAATTTGGGTAAGTGTGGCGGCCAATCAGACCGGAATATCACTCGAATTTTACTGTTTCTTGATGATGATTTTGATGTTTTATCAGGCCTTTGGTGTGAAATTTGTTCTTTAACATATGTGTTACATTTGTCGCTGGGGGTGTTTATTCATCTATTAGGTACTGCGCCTCTAAAAGGATGAACCTGGTACAACTTCATACTTTGCCAATAAGTAAAAATTCTTATGTCCCAATACCATCAGGAACATTGCTAGCACAGCATTTTCTGACCCACAACTGGGAAAACAGAACTTTCTTTACATGATTTCTGTGAGTGCCATTTACCCCAGGCATTTACCCAGGAATTTACCAGTATCTACTCAGCAGAGGTATTCCAAAGAATACATGACACTTATTTTTTTGATAACAGTTGGTACTACTCCCCAAAGACTACATGCACCAAAATATTAAATTAAAATAATTCCCGAAGACAAACCCCACCTAAAATAACACAACCAAAGAAATATAATAAATATGTACAGTTCCATCACAAATGTCGCTTTAGTTCGCCTGCCTGGAGCATATACATGTATATGAGTAATTGTAAAGCATCTACATATACTTCTGGTAATACCTATAGATAATGCATTACACATACATGTATTTCCTTACACTGCAAAAAAAATGCTGATTGCATAAAGCGGCACGAAATACAAAATACTTGAAATAACGCTTGTACACATCAGAAATGCAACCTATGTCAAGCATGCAAACACAAGGAACACTTCCTTTGGTTTTTGGCAACTTGGGGCATAAATTTAATGTACTGGCTGGAAATTGGGGAGGGGTGCTCAATACTGGGTTTTGTTTCAGCTGGCAGGTATATACACGATGGTTTATGTAATGACAGTGGGCGCCGTCCTTCCCGTCAGCTGCTCCAATTGAGAGATCGACAAGGCTATGCCTACCAGTGGTTTCAACATGTCCTGCAACAGACACAAGGGGAAAAAAATTGTGATTAGCTATTGTAACAGCAATACTGTGGAACTCCATGATTAGGAGCACCAATGTCAAGGCCAATTTGATCTTATATCAAGACCACTTTGTCCTTGTTTTTTATATCTGAAACACAACATAGCAATAGTATGTAATGTTTGGTAATAGTATGTAATGTTTGATAATCGTATGTAATGTTAATAACATACGAATGTTAATAACATACGATTATATAGCAATAAGTATGTAACATTAAGCTGTAATTCTGGTGTGGTCTTATTTCCGGATTACAGGTAGTCTTAATGCAGGGGTTTCACTGTACAGTGGTCCCTCTGTTTTAAGACCACCCAGGGCACCTAGTAATATAATTTTACATAGCAGGTGGTCTTAATATCAAGTTCATTTGACACACAGATTAACAATTTGGGAGCAAACCAGGTGGTCTTATAGTCAAGATGTTCTTAAAATAAAGGGTTGTAAAATGCACAAACCACAGTTTATCAGAGGAAGAAAATCATATTAAATATGTAATTGATTAGGACAGTATAAATATAACTATTTGCTACGAACTCTGTATTTTTTGGTACTGCAGCAGCATAGGTAATTCCGTGTAAATAATGGACATGATGCTTCCAGCACTCGCCGGACAAAGAGGTTTTATAAACATTAGTTTAATTAATTAACAAACTGGTATATAACTAGTTACTGTCTAATTGAGTACATCATGTACCAATGATGACCAAAGATACTCTGAATGAACTTTAACCAGGGATATACATGGATACCCGCGGTACACTAATCATAGTCTAGTTGTCTTTGTGGTAGGCCTTCCACTGTACCTGAGCATCCAGACACTGCTTGGCTGGGTCCGACTCGTAGCTATCAATGTACATACGGATGGTGGCCCCGGCACTGCCAGTACCACTCAGTCTGAACACAATACGGGAACCATCTTCAAATATGATACGCAGCCCCTGGGAAACAAAAGAGCAACCAATTAATGGTCATACAGGATGCGTTAAAATATGGTTGTTAACTTGACAACTTTGCAAGCGAAGCCATCTTGAACTCAAGGCCAACCTTTTGTTTAACGGCTTGCTAAAATTATGGTAGACTTTGACAGTGAAGTGATTCTAAACTCCAGGCCTGCTTTTCATTCACTGCTCCTCTAAAGAAGATAAAGGAAGCATAAAGTCAATGAGGTTTGGATGAAACTAGCCCAGAATGCATGCTAACTCATGATGCAACAACCTGCAGCTAAATGCCCTACCATTTAATCTTCACGGAATGATTTTTTCTTAGATCAAACATCGTATGTGATATGTGTGTAGACTGTACTTTATAACATCCTGAAGAAACTCTGATGAGACTAGGTAATGGTTTTATGACACCTAATTACATGTATCAAGGGTTCTTTTTCAACCAGAACCTAAGCAAAATTCCATACATATGTTATGCTATTATCTGTCAGTCCAATTTAATAGGCACATAATGTAAGTTTTCCCAAATATATATCGTAAACACGTGCACATTACATGTAGAAGTAATAAGACCAAGAATACTGTAATTTTGGTTGAAGCTGAGTAAAACCAACAAGCAACTGTGTCACTACCTGCTTTACTGACACACTTCCATCAATAGGATCAGTGTATTCAAAATTGTCTGCAACTGCAACTTTGAAGCTGCGGTCACCACTGGGAAAGGACCGGCCCACAAAACCTGGATCTTGCATCATGGTCTCAATATTTGTCATCATCTGAGTGGCTCCAGATGAGTCTACATTTTCATAGTCATACCTGGAACACAAAATAATCAAGAGAAATGGTCATTCAGAATGAGTTGCAGGAACAAATAACAATGCAACAAATATACTCTTTGATCACAGATTTTTCTGCATATAGAATATCATATATAATTTTGTAAGTAATACTGTGTTTGCTAACATATGATACCAGGTTCATTTAATCTGGTAATTTGATAATTCGGATGGTTATCAAGCCATGTTTAGTTGGTAATGGAATTTGGTCATTGCATTATTACAGTTTACTCTATTTGTGACATAATATCAACCCAGCCCAGCAAATGGGAATGGCAAGCTATTAACTTCTATTAACATGATTAATAATTTGCAATTAATTAATAAAGATATATTGGTATTAATTGCACTTCTCTGTCTGGGACTCGTCAATAATGAGTTAAATTATCTGGATTCAGTATATTGGTGGAAGTGATTCCTTTTCGGTAGCTTCCTTTTCTGCCCCACTGTAGCAGAATTAAATCGGAATGTTGGCACCCAAAAACTGTCGGCCATAGATTGTTCAGCATTACACAAGACAGGTCTATTTCAGCTCATCACACCTACACCCACATATATTTTGCACACACCCGAACCCAACTTACCATCGGTGACATGATCTTGAGAGGTTCAGGCAAACTTTAACCCTGATCCCCCTCACCTCCCTTTTCCAAATGGAATATTTCCTTTACAAATGACCTTAATCCGAGCATAATTGTAAGATACATGTAGGGGTATACATGGGTTAAAATCAAATCGACCGAATCACGCGAATCGGCTGTTTTGGCAAATTGATCTAGCGAACCGACCAAATTATTATCTTGCAATTCACGATCTGTACACCGCACTAACGAGCGAGTAGTGACTTGGTGTCCTTGTTAACTGCCGGTTTGTGAGCCAGCCCACCTGTAAAACTATGATCTGATGAGCCAGTTCCTCACTAAAGTAACAATCCCTGGATTTGCAGTTGGTGTTAAATTCCGATCTCCAAGACCATATCTGTTAAACATTGATCTGCGACTACACCATGGCTGTTAGAAGATTAATCGGTGACTACACCATGGCTGTTAACAATTGGTCTGTGACTAGAAGATTTCTGTTAAACAGTGATCTGTGACTCGCCATGGCTGTTAAATATTGATATACGATTCAGATAGGGGTCTTAAATAATGATCTGCGATTCATAGTTCTCTGTTAAAAAATAAAACTCGAATTGGGCAATATTTTATAGACCCATGTATATACCCCTACATGTAAGCTGGCACAAAAGGTTTTCACCTGGTAAAGAAGTTTCTTCCATATTTGGACCAATGATCCTTGAGTGCTTCTTCCACGGTACAGCCACGATGAGCCAGTATTGACAGCCACGCTAGAGCTGCCCACAATCCGTCCTTCTCCCTACAAAGCCAAAGGTTCACCAGCTGTTTGAACAGAATCAGCAGGCTATAATAATAGAGAGTTTTAGCTTCCCGTATTCAACTTAAAACATTTGGGATTTCCAATGTATAACATCACAGAATTTGTTTATTACATCCTAACGGCGCAGGGATTTTCTCTCGCTGTGCTTCAACTCCGGGATTAATCCATGCGCCGTTATGATGCAACAGGAAATTCTGTGACGTTATACAACAGAAATTTCAAAGGTTTTAAGTTGAACGCGGGAAACTAAAACTCTCTATTATTATAACAGGCTCATTTAGAAAGACACGAGACAGCTTTAGTGTACGAGGATATACATGCACATACAGAGGTTTTTCTATTTTAAGACCAGCGATAATGACCCTGAAAATGTGCTTATTGTGGCCTCAAAATAAACATTTCACTAGTATGCAAAATCCACATTTGGGAACCAAATCGAGTGGTCTTATTATCATGGTGGTGATAGGGGTTGTAAAATGGTCCACCATGCTTACAGTAAGTTTATTCTGCAAATATTTACATGTGGAACATATATACAATTCAATACATACATGTACTGTATCAAGCATATATTGATCGCATCAAAATATTCCCTACTGTGTCACCCTTACATACTAAAACCACTTACATGTACTTAATTGTAAACTTATTTTTCCTACCTAATATTTTTCCTACTTAATATTTTTCCAACCTAAAATATTTTTTCCTACCTAATATGGTCCGAGCCAGTACCAAAACTTTCTTCCCCGCATAGCGATAGGCGACCGGCATCCATCAGATTGCCAAAGAATTTCCAACCAGTGGGAACCTCAAAAATATCCTTCCCCTTTGCTTTAGCCACCCTAAGAAATTACATAGAAAACAATTCAGAACTGGAGCATGTAGAATGAGTCTCTAAATTCTTTATTATGAGCTAAGAGCCTCAATTCTTCAATAAGAAAGTACTGGTATTCATGACCCACATCAACATCTGAAAGGTTAAAGAGTTTGAATGCAATGCGCACGAGCACTGCTGAATAGTGATGTCTCCAAACATTGGCAAGTGAAACTATTAAAATAAAAACACATGCTTCGTTTGCTAAACTGAATGGTATTTTTTTTTGTAAATCCTATATGAGATGGTCCTAGTTTGTGTGCAGATGAGTTGTTTATCATCATAACTTACTAAAGGGACTTTGTATAATGTAACCGGGTGTGCTATAATTTTGTGCCACAGCGTATCTGTCAAAATGTCCATGTCCTCGGTTAATCTTAGATATTCACCAACGTGTCAGATTAAGTATTTGTACTTTCAGCTATTTTATTTGTTACCCATATACCTGCCATAAAGAATTAAGCCTTGCGTTTGTGTAAGCATATTCAACTGATGTCAGCGGTATTACTCTATATATAAGGAACGGGTTCACCTGCTCATAAATGCAGTGCGTACATTCATCTGACCAGCGAGGCTGACCAGTTGTATTGTATCTTGCAGTTGTATCCTCCGAAGAGTTACAAACCTGAATAAACTTAATTTGCCGTACATTGATGTCTTCTACTCTATTGGACGCACCACCACTCAGCAAAAACCAACTTGGGAACAATATGATAAAATCACCATTGTTTGTATTTGCCATCACCCAGCATTCCACAAATGGGTCTCCTGCACTTGCCAATTACTCAGAGATCTACGTCAGGATTTAAACTGAGAAAATGTCTCAAAGGGATTTATTCCCACTGCTGTAATATCTGTTATCTGTAAATAACTGGTATAAGAGGATACAGTTTGTGGTTTCAAATTTGTTTTGCTGTTTTATGAACTTTAAAATGTGTTACTCAGTAACCGAATACCAGTTGAAACATGTTAGATCTCTTTATTTCTCAAGGATACATCATCGTCATCATCATGATCATGATCATGATCATGATCATCATCATCCCATTACCACTAACAACAGTTTTTGCTGTACAAAATAGGGCTTTTATTTAAGCACATGTACCTATCAAGAGCACCACTGGTAGGCATGCTTCTGGCATAGCCCTTGACTCCAGTTCGTTGGAAGTACGGTATAGCCTCCATGTTGTTAGCTATCACAGCCAGGGAGTCGCAGGGGGACACGAAAAATCCATTCTTACCGAGAATCATGTTACGGTCCTGAAACAGAGAATATATCATGAGTCAGTAGCTATAAAAAGAACTGCATGTTCATGCAGTAAAATTGCCCTAATATGGCTACCTCATTGGCCAAGAGCACGAAGAGATCATGGACATACTGTTTAAATGTGGTCTTGCATGAAGGGAGCACTATTATAAACATGAATTAATAGCAAGTGGCAGCTCTGATTGTTGGTCGCATCAGGGAGAGTGGCTTCTTATAAAGCAGTGGCCAGAGATGGCCACAGGAGGATGTTACTTATATCCTCTTTGAGATACACAGGTACAGGTATGTCTCTGATAGTATGGATGCACATCATATACTTGATAAGAAGAGCCCTTATGGTTGAAGTGCCAGTACATGTTCTTGTGTATGCTTTAAAGTTTAAACATAAGTGTGTTTTCCATAACTTCTTTATTCTATCGATTGATTGGTCACATATATGTAAAAACTTTTCAAACTGTGTATTTAAATACATTCCTGGTCCTTACCACCAGCTGCAAGCATAATTACATGTGCTTATTTAAGCTATGCAGTTTACAGACAACCAGGGTAAGGTGAAAAGTCCCATAATAGTATACCCATGTGTACCATGTGATTCATTGTTTGTGAAGGAGGTTTCTATTGGCTAGCAGCCACAAGACCTACATGTAAATGTGTCTTTCTTGTACGTAGACAGCAAATTATTATTTTCTTTACTACTACTGCTGCTGATACTACTACTACTACTACCACTACTACTACTACCACTTCTACTACTACCACTACTACTACTACTACTACTACTACTACTACTAGTACTACTGCTACTACTACCACCACTACTTACACCATCCCCATCAAAGGCTGCCCCAAAGTCATGGATGCCTTTCTTGAGCTCTGTGACGAGTTCGGCTGCATAGGTGAGGTTTGGATCGGGGTGACCTCCTCCGAAATCTGGCAGCGGCTGACAGTTAACAGCCGAGTCTGCATCCATCCCCAGCTCTTCAACCAGGATCTTCTTAACATACGGCCCCACCACTGGATGTGGAGAGAAATATAAAACGTTGGCAGCTCAGGTTGAAAAAACATGGTAAAATAGATATTTATGCGGAATTTATTCACTAATTATACATATCAAGCAAAATTGTGAAATTCAATGTATGGTTCAAATTTTAACAACCACTACGCTATCATGATTGAAACTATGTTGGCAGCAAACTTCAGTTCCCACAAACCTGTGCATGTTTCTTTAAGGACACAAATGTTAATACCTGTGAACATTTCTACTCTGACAGTATTGCAAGCTAGGGGTCAATTATCTAACAAAAATACATGAAATCAGTCAACACATACATATTCACCACAATAATAGTCAAAATCTGTAGGCAAAAATGTGCACATCGCATTTAAAAAGGGCTGAAATTCATTTATCAAAATCTAGATAATGCAGCACCAAAAGTTCCTCCAAATTGTATGGAATGTACATGCAGAAATCAGGCATTGGCTACATGCAGTCATATTTACCTACCCCCATGCATTGCATTGAAGAGACATTTGAGCTTTGGTTTGCCGCCAGTTCCGGCCAGGAGATTCTTTATCCCTTCAAAGTCGAATATAGTTCTCATGTATTCCTGATAGTCCTTCACAGAGTCCAGGACTTCCACCGTGAAGCCTTTATCATTCACAGTGAACTGCTGCGTGCCAACAGTTGAGAGATCGGCGGTCAATGTCGGACATGTTTGATACTGCGTGATGCTGGTGGAGAGTGAGTATATGGCATCTGTCACAGACGCTGGGGCCGGCCCTAGAGCAAACAATACATGTACATGTAAGGATCTAGTACCAACCGTTGGTCCCTGTGATTTAGGACCACCCACTCAGCCAGCAAAACATGGTCTTAAATTGAAGGTGGTCTTAAAAGGGAGTGATATTTATATGTATGTAAAACAGACTTGGGGTAATCGTAATTTGTAATCGTAATCGATTATAATCATTACAGTTTAAAATGTAATCGTAATTTAATCGTAATCGTGACCTTTGTAATCATAATTTAATTGTAATCGTGACCCTTGTAATCGTAATTCTTCAGATTAATCCTTGATTACAACATTGTATCAGCATTCAGTGTCAATCAATAGTCACTGGTTATACTAGAAAGGTTAATTACTTTACTGGGTGCAATACATGGAATAAAATAAGCTGGGGCTGTAGTTGTGGAATTTTATGTTCTCTATTTTCATTTTAAGCAAACTTAACTACCGGTAATATCCAGAGGGCTCAAATCAGTTGATTTATCGTATTAAGTATTTCAAAAGAAA
>JAAUYG010091691.1_pt1 | contig 13460 bp, 9 predicted proteins | sample 7278091 | NCBI WGS metagenome assembly JAAUYG01 (sample SAMN14350201, study PRJNA611818) | marine sediment metagenome | isolation source: surface marine sediment (0.6m) | place: French Polynesia: Moorea | collected 2018-08
AGACCATTATAGACAATTGTAAATACGTTTTTCACTGCATTCAGTATTTGTAATTTAACTGATTAATGTATGTGCATGTACATCTTTGTACGAATAAAGATATATTTCACGATTCGGCAAATTTCACGTTTCGGGCCTCAACATGGTCCATGCATCCTCCGTCCATAAAAAGCGTTTTCTCAGGATCTTTCGACCAGAGCACTAAATTCTGTGGAAAAGGAGCTATCCACCATATCTCCAGATCATTTTTGTGTTGTTGAACATTTTTTGTTCTTTTTGTTTTACGATATCAAAAAGCTACTTTTCAAACAACAGCCACATCCGAATATTTTCAAACCTGACCCGAGTCTTCAACTATACATGGTACCGTTTGGGATTTTGAAATATTGGACTCCTTTTCAAATTTGCAATTGTATCATATGAATAATGGGGAACGAAAAACTTAACTATTCGGCCGGAAAACGAGTGGTGGTGTTAGCGCGAAACGCGTTACTCTTCTTCCACAACGTATTGCCTTACCCAATGCAGAAATTTGATGTTTGTTTTTTTTTTTTTCCATTTGAAAAAAGTGTTAAATGTGTGATTACTATGAGTTATATTGATTATAAATAATTTGGCAAAGGGAGATCCGGGAATCATGAGCATCATGTTTCAAGTTTTTTTTGTTTTTTTTTTAAGTAAGTTTAATTTATTTTCGACTGTACTATAAATACACAATACACAAATACAATATAAATAAACCAGTATACCATGTACAATCTGAGGCCATCACCTATTAAAATATACCGTAAAAGTCGACAAAATTTTAACTAAGTACAGCGGCGAGGCATGTAGCACAAGTATGTGAAAGGCGGTGCAATGGTCATAATTAATACGCATATTGGTGCAGATAATGTTCTGCATGGTGGTTGTTAATTCCTAATGTAAAAAAATAATTAATGGGAAGCGCTTCGGGACAAATTCTGCAAACATATCGACCCGTTTATTTGAGACACTGCTTCTGACGCACGACCCGTTTTGCAACCGACGCAGCGGTAACACCTTGTATTACGATCGGCGGCCTGCTTCTGACGCGTTCCGCCCCAGCAGCTGATGAGGCAGTGGGTCTAGATCAATGTCCTCGCGTGCACACTATATAGATGCACATAGCTAGGTGCAAAAGCATAGAAAACCGACAGCTCTGCCTTGCTGTGTTCAGTGAACTGGGTTCAGGGTACGAGACTGAGCGCTGTACGCACGGGCGGCATCAGAACTCATATTTTGTTGCTCACTCGCGGCTTGGGGGGCAGACAGCAGTGGACAGGCAGCGCGTGACCCAAGTACATCAGCTGATAAAATATCAACACAGACAAGATTGTTTTATATTGCCGTAGCAGTCTGCTGCAAGTAGCCGTATCCTGGGCGTGCTATATAAACTGGTTCACTTAGTGAACTCACTGCATGTTTCACTACCGCCCAGTGAACTGATAGACTATCTATATCGCGAATATTTCGCCATGGCAAGGGCCAGGAGAAGTTCTTCTACTATCACCCAGTGTATAGGAAATGATGAATCTAAAAAGGTAGGTACAATGTAGACTGATTACCCGACGGTTGTCTAGAGACCTACATGCACCCCCGGCAATCGGCGCTTTCTAACGTTGCATGCTATTTCAATATTCCTAAGTCATTATTCGTTATTCCGGGTTGGCTACTGACTGTCAAACTCAAACTGAACGTACGGTCTATACAAGACGAATTTATTGATCAACTGAAAGTACAGTTTAGTCAATACACAAAATACATGCATGCCACACACATTTCCCCTCCATTTTATTGGCCAAAAATATTTCTTAGGACCTCTGCGGCTATTTGCTTCTCCACACCAGCTTATTTTTCCTCATATATATTATATTAGGAGTTCCAACACCGTATCCAATCCGATCACCTATATATATATCTATGATATGATTCGAGGAGCTGGAAGGGTTTACATGGTTTATATGATATCATAAGTTTCACAGGCTTGACCAAAATTAAATTATGGCATATATGTACTCAACTAATTAAGGTTTTTTCTTACATGTATCTAGTTAGAAAATATAATATGGGCAATCATGCATGGTCAGTGGATCAAATTTATTTGTAGATTTGAGTATATGTTGCAATAGAAAAAGAGTACCTAAAGCTCTGGCCCAGGCTTACAACATAGATTAGCTAGACTGCCCTGCATATACGGTGAACCTGTCTTGAGAGACCACTGCCATGAGAGACCACCTGTCTTGAAGGACCACTAGTTTTTGTCAGAAAGTCCTACATTTCAATGTAACTGAACCTGTCACCAAAGACCATCTGTCTTGGGAGACCATATTTTTATGACCGATGGGGTGGTCTTTCAAGACAGGTTCCACTGTATCAGCAGATCAGTGGGATTGTGTTGAGGAATAGAGTTAGGAAAGACAAATAACTGATGCAGCTGGGACAGCGGAAAACCATGCAGGGTTCCTGTCACCTGATCAGCGTATCAACATATTCACTTGAGTTGATTTTTAATGAGCATTGACTATCTCGGGCAGGTTACTATTCCCCAGCTTCCCAAACTGCACACAGTATACAAAATCAGATTAATATATGGTTTAAAGTGTCTACAATTAATATGAAGCTTAGAAAATAAAGTTATTTACTACCGGTACTGCTAGTACTTAATTATTACTTCTACTAATAATAATACTGCTTAGTCTATCAGGTGATCATCTCTGTGGTTGACAGAGAAGGCTTTGTGAGTTATATCTTCTTGTTGGTTTTGTAGAATGTGTATTATGTATTGACTATTTATCAAGTTCTGTTGTATTATTTTGTGTTGGCTGGCTTTCACAAAAGATATTTTTATGCGCTTATATAATGGGTAAAAATGTTCAAATACTCACACTAAAACCATGAAAACTAATTTAGAGGTCATGCACTTCGATTCAGTGCAGTAAAGGATCTTACATGTGTTAAGTATTATACATAACCCACAGAAAAAATACATTGTGATAGTATTTTGAGAAATACATGAATTTAGTAGAATATTGACTTGAAGCAAAGAGTAAATTTAGTATACATTCCTTACATATGATCCATGGTCGTGAGACTGGGCCTCAGATGTATTGGATCAGGTCACTGTGAATGGCAGGCTGTGCAGCTAATTAGAGTAAACATAATTTGACTGTTTGCTTGAACAAGTCGACCTGACCATGCTGACACTGATGCTCAAAATGTTTTCGAATATTCCCTATTGATTTGTTTTCATTTTTACATACATAAAGCGAATGACGACCCAGAATATTGTATCGTCAATTCCTCCCTGACGTCAATGCCTGACTTGTTGATTGTACCCAATATCTAGAAGACTAGAACTGAAAACAGGTCAAAAACAAGTCCTATTGATTTTGAATTTCGACAGTGAGGTCAGTGCCCGTGATGATGAAGGTAGCGGTAGGGTACAACTTCAGCTGGTGTTCAGTGTTTTGAATTTTGAGTTGAACTTTGTTTGTTTGCTTTTTGTCCATGTAAATGCAAGAAATTGAAGGCACAAAAAATTATTGATTGTCAAGCTGATGTACTGGTTACAGTTATTCCGCACTGAATCAGGAGAATAGTAGCAGACACACTGAATGTACCGAGTCTAATATTGGTAAATTTAATATGGCAAAATGTCCACATTATGTCACAAATGTCCACATTAAAAATGTGGGTAACAAGATATAATTTTCCCAAATACAAATGTGCTGAAATATACTGCAAAGGTCCTGGTGTTAAAAATTCTTTGTCCAGTAATTGACAGTCAAGCTGCATCATTAGTAGAATGTATATACCGGTGGTAATTTGTGTTTCAGAGATCTTCTTCGTTGCCTCAGCCTTGAGGTAAACCATATTGAAGTGTGGTATAATTCCAGTTAAGTGAATGGTTAAGTATTGCTGAAATTGAGACTTTTGCCATGTGCTTGACCGATTTTTCATGTGGGAGTGAGGTTTAGTGTCCATCGACTACTATACCACCTCAGCCTATCAACAACGATCAAGGGCCAAACCTGAGAGATTTTGGCATTTCGCTACTCAAGCATCACGAGCATGCTGTATGATGTCATTAACCAACAGTGAATCTGGTCATGTCAAGGCTACAATCAGTTTTTGCTAGTTATTGGTTGTCAGTGTTTGATGATCACTGATCTTTATCACCTTCATGAATATACATGACCGTCAGACATAGGTATAATACAAGATATATAGGGCTCCACGTGGTTCCAAATAATGTATGCTGTGTCACACTTTGCTTTTTATTTTTTTCTTGTGTCGGGCATCTCACTTTTTATAAGATTTTGACATCACTTTCTACAGTTCTTATAAATGCTCACGTCGCATTCTACAACTTTTGAAGTAATCATGTCGTACTTTGTTTTTTGCCGATGTGGAACCCTATATATGTTACAAGGTCTCACTTGGAACAGTGTGGACAGATGTTACTTCATCAGGATCTTGGCTGGTATCAACATGATCAAAGCCTTGTTCCTTTGACTTTGGCCATGTTGAATACACCAGAGCTGGAGTTCAAAATATTCAAGTGCAAGTTTTGACTTAAGTCATTAATTTCAGTGCTTATTACAATGATTGGCTAAAAATCTGACTGTAAGTATAGACTTTAAGTATTTTTGAGAACTCCAGACCAGATTTCAGAAGGAAAATAAATTGAATATTGCACATGTTGCATGTATTGTATCTGCTGATCAACAATTACTGGAACATGTTAATGTTCCTTAACCATGTTCATGATGTTAGCGGGAAAACGTTGCATAATTCCAACATGACTAACCATGCTCCCCGGGCCCTGCTCACCACAGGACTGTTTATCTAGCTCTCACTGATGCATATGTGTCTATTGATTGAGAATAATCAGAACATGCAGCACACATGTATTTTAGGAGATGCCAGTACACGTACTTTAACCCCAGATTGAAGGAAGTACATGTGTACAAATGTAGATCACTTCATGGTCAGTTGCCACGGAGCAGTGGATTGTCACTTCCTTGGTGTGCCCCCCATTCACGATTTCTAATGACTAAATATGCCGAGTAAATCAACACTGATCTATGTGTATGTTGTATTAAAAAAGTAAAGAAATAAAAAGGCCGGGAAAAAAGAAAAATATTAGCGAAAGCAATTAACAAACATTAAACAAAATTAATAAACAAACATACAAAATGAACATTTCATACCATTTATACCATGTATACTGTCTGCAATACTGTCTGCAATACATGTATATCTGTCTACATGTCATTTTTGTAAGAGGAATATCGTAATAATTACTCCTGTGTCAGCATGCTCACTTCAACATACGTTCAAGTTTCAGAACTCCTTATAGTCTGTGAACATGTCTTAAATGTTTGTTTTTGTTTCCAGCAGCAAGCAGACAATGCCTCGCGGAGACGACAGGGCGGTTCCAGCTGGAGTCCCGTCCATCAAGAGTTGCTACCTCCATTTCTGCGGGACAATGAATTCCTGGTGAAGGGTCATCGACCTCAACTACAGTCCGTCATTGAATGCATCAAGTCATCCTTCAAAATGCATACAGAAACCCTGAATATATGGACACATTTTCTTGGTATGGATTTTAACTACATTTACTCCCGTTTACCATGTTTACAGTTCAGCGTATTAAAACAAAATAAACATGATAAACATGATGAAGGTATTTAATAAATTTACCATTGAATATCATTGTATGTGTCATTAGCAACTTATTTAAATACAAGGGATGGGGTAAATGTACAGTTTGAGTCAATTTAGGTGACTAGGAAGAATCTTATTACTGAGTCAATATTTTGTGATAGTTTTTTGTGATTGTCATTGACTGTGTTCTTTTGAAAAGGTTATGTGTACATGTACATAAAGTATTTGTGTTAATTGAATTGTGGTAATTGTGTCATTGAAGAGCTTCCATCCTTTGCTGTAGTCCACAAATAAAACACTGCTTTAAGTGTTGGCAGTGTAAGAGGCATACATTGACATTTATTCTGCTGATTACTGTCCTCTGTTCTGAATTTCTGCAGGCTGTATAATCCTAGTTCTGTCTCCCTGCAGATTGTGTAGGCTGTATAATCCTTGTTCTATATCCCCGCAGGTTGTGTAGGTTATGTAATCCTTGTTCTGTCTCCCTGCAGGTTGTGTAAGCTGTCTAGTTCTAGTTCTGTATCCTTGTTCTATCTCCCTGCAGGTTGTGTAGGCTGTGTAATCCTGATGATCTGTGATCTGACGCTGTTCTGCTCAGGCTGGCCTCAGGCCGCCAGCTTCTCCGCTTTCTTCACTGGTGCCATCTTCTGCCTAGGAGCCTCAACAACATTCCACGTCTTCATCTGTCACTCCGAGAGGGTCAGCAAGCTACTGGCCAAGTACGTGGTTCTAGTGTTCCAGATACTGGAACTAATTTAGAACCAAGTTGAGGTTCATTTGGTACTTAATTTTATATAAACACACATAAGAACATTGTCCCGCCTGATGGCACATGGAATGTACATTTATATCATAAAGCTGCATGAATAAGTGAAAAATTATCCGATACATGTAGGGTTTCTTTTTTTAAATCACTTGACCCGGATCTATCAGTAACCCAATGTTTTCAATTGTGTTGGATCTCTGAGCATTAATGTAAATCACCTGAGAAGGACATATATCCGGTATACATTGTACGAGTGTCCATGTTTTGGTGTTCTGCTCTAATTATATACCATCCCTCCTTGGAATAAAAGAAAATTTGTTGAAAATTACCTGTTTGATAATAATTGATGAATTTTTTGTGGCTGCAGATACTGTAAATTGACAATGTTATTTCCAGACTGGACTACTGTGGAGTGATTTGTCTCATCGTGAGTTCGTTTTACCCCTGGCTTCACTACGGCTTCTACTGTGACCTGACCATCCAGCTGATCTATGCTGTTTCTGTAACTGTCCTTGGCCTGCTATGTGTAGCCGTGGTACTTCAGGATCGCTTCAGACAGCCACATTTCAGGTCACTACGGGCAGGTAAGGTTGGGCTGGCAAGAAGAGTTTTAACTGTGCAAGATAAGACACCATTGAGGAGTTGAGAAGGTGTTGGCGTGTACCGGTGTGACGAGGGTAATAATATGCAAAGCTCGTTCGAGGAAAAGTGCTATATAACAACGGCATATTATTGTTATTATTATAAGACACATGGTTACCACTAGACAGTAACAGGGAATCACATGGAAAGAGTTCACCCGCACCATTAGATTTAACTTTGAGAAGTTGAATGAGCTTGAAAGGTTAATCTCAAAGCCATTAATGTTTCAAGCCCTTATATCTTAGAAAGGAAATAATCACAGTTAGGGTATATATTGCTATTGAATAGCAACAGGAAGTCATATTGAGAGTCCTACCATACTGATAGATTGACCTTGAAAGGCCAAGTTCAAGGTCACTCCTAGTTGAAGCCCTTTTATCTCAGGAAGTAATCATGGTAATGGAGTTTGCCATTGAACATTAATTGCTAGTAATAGGAATTGTGTGAGGAGTAGCTGTACCATTAAATTTAACATAAGGTCAAGTTCAATATCCCATATATTTTAAGCCTTTATGCACTTTTATGTCAAAAAGGAGTTGAGCTAGGCCATATATGTCTTGTCTGAAGCATTAGATTTGATCTCAAATGAAGTTAAAAAGCCAAATACTTTTGGCTACATTTTGAACCCTATAGACTTCATAGTACATGCAGATGAAGTTTTAAGAAGGCCCTGTATGTCTCTAGCATTATGGCTTAGGTAGACTGTGGGGTTTCCTCTGTCCCAGCAGGCTTTCTCGTTACAATACATATGTAAACACAGAGCAGTCCGATTGGATGTACTTTAAGAGACTAAAGTGCACAGGTTACAGTTTTAAAGATAAAGGTGATTGTGTTATACCATACATATATAACTTTATCTTAAGAGCTCTTTTTTTTTGCCGAATTTGCTTTTGTTTTTTACATCCTGCTTGCATCGTGTTGTTTGCGTCATGTGTTCGTCATGAAGAAGCAAGACAGACCTCTTTACAAGTCTTGTGCAATTTACCTCGATCAGGCCATATGATTATCTAGGAAAAGTTTGTAATGACGTGTTCTGACAACAAGAGATACTTGAGTGTGTGCTTACCAAAACAAAAGTAGTACTTCCTTCAAGGATGGATCAGATATGACAGCTGATAACATACAAAATAAAGAGATGTTGTCATCCTAGTACGTGTACATGTAATCTAGATCACATGGTTACCACTAAAGTCAGCAAGTCACATGTGAAAGAATCACTTCTAACTATACCAGTACATAGTACCAGTAGATGTTTATTACCCTATGAAAGTGCCATGATAGGGATCTTTTTATACCGTCATTTGTGAAATTGAAAAAATTGTTCTTCACAATTATTACAGCTGTTTTTAAACTAGAAAACTACCTGTGTGCACTATGCATTGCTATGCATGAGATGACAGAATTTGCCTTCCTTAGCATTTCATGATATTAGCCTTATGTATATGAACGGTGGATTAGATCATTCTCCGAGTACTTAATAAATTACATGTATTATAATTACACAGACATAAATAACTATCGAGTTATTTGATGATGTATCCTAGGTCCAGAAGGTCACTAAGGTGTTCTATGAGGGGAAGTGATGTATGAAAAATTGTGTTGACAATGAAAGATGAGTTCTACAGATACAACCGCATACTGAGATACAGGTTGAAATCACATCTATTACATCATAATTTCACTTATCTATATTTTAATTTCTCCGATAGGGTTGTTTCTGGCCCTGGGGCTGACTGGCCTCATCCCCGGCATCCACTACATTTTCACAGATGGCAGGCTTATTGGCTACTATGAGTGGATGCTGGCCATGGGAGCATTGTATGTGGCTGGTGGGGTCATCTATGCCATCCGCTTCCCAGAGAGATGGTTCCCGGGGATGTTCGATATCTGGGTATGTGTGAACAAAGCTGAACACAGTAAAGTTTACTATAATACCAGTGTATTAAAGTACTGAAACATGTCTTGATTCAAAGTTGAGTAAGACGAAAGCACATTGTGTACAGTATTGATCAAGTTGATACATTGATAAAGTAATTATAATAACTTTTTCGTTTAAGCGTTGCCGTGTAATGGCCTGATTATGCTATAGAATTCAAATAGTATAGTAAAACTTTATAAGTACACTGAACTTGGCTTCTAAAAAGCGTCTCTATCTATATAGCTCCAGCTCGTCCTATTTAGCAGTTGTAGTTTAAACCACAACATAATTTATGTTGTAATATGTGCCTCTATTCAAGTAAACATGGTGAAATAGATAGATACAATTCTCCTTGTGTGTCGAGCATGCATAATCAGATAATTTGAGACAAGCTTTATGTTAACCCTTTCAGTGCCAGAGCCACCAGATTCTGCACATCTGTGTACTCGGGGGAGTCCTGTCTTGCTATGTCGGAATCTCCAAGCTGGCAGCTCATCGGCTTAGGGAAGGACCAGAAGTTTGTAACGTTTTCTAACTTGACTGATTTAAATCCAGATCATGGATTATGTACCATGTGTATCACATGAGGTAACAATGGGTTAATGCAGAATGGGGAGTGCTGTCATGTGACAGGTCACATGACCCAAAATCGACAGCCAATAAGATCGATGCTCTAGTTGCAAGCTTACCTTTACACAAACAGCGTCCCAGTGTTTTCATACTCTGTTTGACTTGTTATTGAATGTTATTTGAATATTATTGTTTCTTGTCGTTTTTGATGTGATCTCTTAAATATCGGTTGTTTTTACGAATGCCCTACTCAGTGAGGCTTTGTTGGCAGCACGTAGAAAAACAAACAAACGGCAGTTCAAGGTTGTGAAAAGGAATATGTAACTGCGTTCTGGTTGTGTGGATCGAGCATCCAGACATGTTCTCAGGTACATTTCACAGGTTATTCTTGTAAGTCACCTCTGACAGCCACAGAAAAAAAACAATCTTCTGTTTTAAAAGTCAAATTTCTCTCTAGTTTTCATCTGTACCACTTGCTGCTATAATATTAACTGTATAAGAACAATATAGTATTATTAGTAGTACGGTACTAGTATACTGAATCTCCGTGAGACATGCATATTGGTATATATGTTTCCGATATACGCAAAGTGCTGCATTGTTCTCTTTTCCTCTTTCCCAATTATGGTTACACATATTTGCATTGAGTGAGTTAATCGCGCTTTACACCAGTGCTTTAACCTATGAAAGATCTTATAATATAATACCGGTACCTGACAGAAACCACTCCATGCTTGACTTGACATGGTTGGAAATGCAACTCCAGCTGCCTGCACCCCAAGTGGATTCTTTAACTCCTACCGGTACCACTGGTACATGTCTACTGAAGGGGCTGCTGTGTATTTAACTTTCAGCCAATCAAGTGTTTAAAATGAAATCTATTAATACATAAGTCTACCAGTAATTAAAGTGTTACAATGATCAAGTGTTCAGTCATATTATGAGCGTTCAGTGATGTTGCAGAGATACGCATAAAATAATCCATGGTAACCAGGATATGATTATGCTTTACATACCTGTACATATACATGTACATATACATGCATTACAGGGGGTTCTAGTCAGTGGTTCAGTATGCAACATGGTCTTTGTATTGTGCTTCAGTAACGACAAGTGATTCTGTCCAGTTACGTAGTTCAGTTGAGTATACAAATGTAATAGCATACACTATTAGTATAAATTTATAATGCAGGATAGCATCATGCACATAATGTGTACCGGTAGATGCGATTTCTGTATAAACAGTTGAGGAAGAGAGTGACCACTTGTAGATTGCGTATTGTGCTGCATACCGGTAGATTATATAACCTGTAACCTGGTATACATGTATGTAATCAGACAGCGCGTTATGTGCAGGAGAGAATGTGGTCTTTAGGCTCTGATTTATCACATTTGCTGTATGGTACATGTTTTAATTAATCCAATGAATATTTCAAGACCAAATTAGTGCTTTTAAAGGAAAAGTGGATGTATTAAGCAGATGTGAATAATTGACTTAAAATAGCATTTAGCTGCTTGGATAATAATGAATAAATGTCAGTGGCATGTTTTTCCTGACTGTCAAAATATTGGGTATGGATTGGCTACTGTAAATTCATTAATGTTCACGAGGATTAATGTTTGCGTTTTTGAGACAAAACCATGTTCACGGGGATTAATATTTGTGGTTAGTTCAGCTCTTGGTAATTATCTAGGTACACATGAATTATGTTTGCGGGTATTTATTTTTGCAATTTAAAGATAGTCATGAATTTCGCCAAATAAATCCTTCACAAACATTAATGAATATACAGTTGTGTGATGAAAACTTTAGGAGTGATGTGTTCTGTTACTTTCAGATATATGCTGTGCTGTGTATACTTGACTTGATGATTTAATAATGGTGGATTTAAAGTTGCTAGCCTTGTGATATATATAATGTGATATATCCCAGAATTCTACATTTATTGAGAAATGCAATGTTCATGATGTTTGCTTTGCCTTGTTTTGGATATAAAGCTTACATCTATATGTGCATTTATAATTTTAATATGGTAAATTCTAACTACGTAATGATGGTTTTTGAGGCCAGTGTTGTGGGACTTAGAATTTATTTTTTCAAGTTAATGGATTCTTCGCTGTATTTACCACATGTGTTGCATTCTTTATGTGCCTTCTTTGTCACAACTGGAATAAGTTGGTCCAGTACAAATTTTTGAAAGCCTATAGCTCCTGACAAACCGCATTATACAACATGCATGTTATACATATAATGTATTTGCTGATGTAACACCGGTGTCTGCGCTGTGGCATATTACACCACGTTGTGGTCAATATTGTCTGTGCTGTGGCATATTACACCACGATGTGGTCAATATTGTCTGTGCTGTGGCATATTACACCACAATGTGGTCGATATTGTCTGTGCTGTGGCATATTACACCACGATGTGGTCAATATTTCTGCAGGTTGTAAAGCTTTTTTGTGCCTGCCACATGCGATCAGTATAAAAGTGGAAACCGGTTAGGGTTTACAATATGCTTAAGTGTGACAACCAGTGTGGCTTAACAAAGTATATGTGTTCGGTGGATGCTTGCAAGTTGTGTTGATTATTATTATGTGTAACAGTTGCAGGTTCATGATTTCCTAAACGAACAGCAAGTGGGTTGCTGCTTAAATGCTTTACTATTACGGGTAGGTGTTTCTTATGTATGCAAATGTATAACGAGCTACTATTTGTAGTATGTAGCTTTAAAAGTTTAGGTAGTTTAAGATATATACCTAATTTATATTCAATATAAATTATCTTTTGTTCTGTAGCATGGATGAAAGAGCTACTAGTATGCAGAACTGTTATTAAATTACTGTCGATTCACCCACCATTTCATTATGGATTTGGCCCAATGAGTAGCTCATGGAATTTGATTTGTTCCACCCTCTACAGCCTGTAGCTGTGCATTACTGCTGAACTCAAATGTTTCGATTTTTCTTCGTCAAAGTGCCCACCTGTGTAAATGCTCACCATCACACATGTAATATTTGGGTGGCTTGACGTATGTTTATGGTATTTCATCACTAGATACTTATACCATGCAGTATATTTTCGCAGAACAAACGAAAATTTGCCAAAATTTATGTTCTGTAAGTAACTTTGAGGTAAACATGTAAATCGGACAGATGACCATGGATGTGCTTTCACAGTTATTTGTTATGTGTTAATGATGCTCTTATCTTCCTATTATAATATATGGACTTATTTTACATTCATGTCTTTGTCTTTGATTTCTAAGACCATTAAGCGAGATTGAATGTATATTGTATTCCTAAATTACTAGGGTTAATACCCCAATCACTGCCCCCACACCCAAACACACACAGAGTACTAAAAAGAAAAGGCTGTGTTGATGAATCTGTACAGCTGGGACAAAAATCTTCCTCTTCCACTAGTTTCCAAACCTGGTACAAAGGGGAAACTCCTGTCATTTCTGTACAGAAGTGACATGCACTTCCTTCCATTAATTTCCGTACACTATACATACAGTACCACATTTATTCAAACAGAGAAGCTCCTCTGCCATAACTTTACAGAAGTGACATGCTCTTCCTTTCATTCGCTTCATCAACACCCCTGCGCCTACAAACCTGTACTAGTGTTACTGCATCTAAAATGTTTATACTATACTAACTTCAGCATTGTTCAGGACCGGAAAGGTTAAAGAATTTAAGCTTTCTTCAGACTGTCAAATTGTGCTCAGCCAAGTCTTTGGGCGTACTCGATTACCATGCCAGAAGACCTTCCAAGAAGAGTAGAGGTCTTCTGTGCACTCGATTTGAACGGAATGCTTCCACAGAAGCTCTTCTAACGCTTCCAACAAAAAGACGGAAGAGACAGAA
>JAAUYG010291663.1_pt1 | contig 13460 bp, 10 predicted proteins | sample 7278091 | NCBI WGS metagenome assembly JAAUYG01 (sample SAMN14350201, study PRJNA611818) | marine sediment metagenome | isolation source: surface marine sediment (0.6m) | place: French Polynesia: Moorea | collected 2018-08
GCTGTATCCTTATTGTTATGGAAACAGGGAATCTTAGCTCAAACTCGCTGGCAATTTTGGCGTAACTTAATTCAAGTTTTAGCGAAAAAACCCGGTCAATTAGAGAGTTATTTTACTCTCTGTGCCTACCTAGAGCACTTTACCGAGTACCGTTTTATCGTCAGGGAACAAATCAAAACTCAGCTAGATAACTATCTGGCTTCGCAACCCAAAGCTGAAAGTGTCGTCAGTTAAGGCGAGCGCCTGTTTTGATATCAAACCAGTGAATTTTATTAGGTTTTATTGCCAGAGGAATAGTTTTATTTTCCCACTGGCGATCGCCTGATAACAATCCCCTAATAGTTATATCAGAGTCAGCGATCTTGACACTAAGCAAATTATCCTTCCCCAACTGTTCAACTAAATAAACCTGCCCCATAATACTTGGCTCTTCTTCTGAGTTAGCTAAATAAACATCCTCAGGTCGAATACCAAATACAACCTGAGTCGGTTTCATAGCTAAATTAGAGATATCTAACTGATGTTTGCCTAAAAGTGCTTTATTGCCCTCGCATTTAAGAGTTAATAAATTCATCTGAGGACTACCAACAAAGCTGGCAACAAATTCATTGGCGGGATTAGAATAAATAAGACTGGGAGGATCTAGTTGTTGGATTAGACCCTGATTTAAGACTGCTACCTTAGTAGAAAGGGTCATTGCTTCGGTTTGGTCGTGAGTAACATATACTACAGGTTTATTTTGGTCTTTAAATAACTGTTTTAACTGCGCTCTTACTTGCTCCCGCAACAGGGCATCGAGATTACTTAATGGCTCGTCCAATAAAAATACTTCCGGATCGCGTACCAATGCCCTAGCTAATGCTACTCTTTGTCTTTGTCCCCCAGACATCTGACCTGGTTTACGGTTGAGCAAACTGGTTAATTCTAATTTATAAGCCGCTTCATTAACTCTACGTTTAATTTCATCTTGGGGCATTTTGCGCAATTTAAGAGCAGTCGCAATATTTTCTCCCGCCGTCATATGGGGATAGAGCGCATAGCTTTGAAATACCATTGCCATATTGCGATCGCCTGGGGCAGTATTATTGACATTTTCCTCACCGAGGATTACTTGCCCCTTAGTAGGAGGTTCTAAACCTGCAATCAGCCGTAGTAAGGTAGATTTGCCACATCCTGAAGGGCCTAATAAAGTCAGAAACTCTCCATCATTAACTTCTAAAGAAATATCTTTTACTGGAATTACATCAGGACGATATTTTTTTTGTAGATTTTGTAATTTTAGTTTTGCCATGGTCTAATAAATAGGTTGTTATAATTCAGGTTTTACAATAGGGATATAGCCGATAAGAGTTTAAATCCAGCTTAGTCCAATGGCAATAACAATACAGCAATTAACTCAATGGAAACACTCAGGACGATCGATTATTTCCCTGACAGCCTGGGATTATAGCCTGGCACAGGTATTAGATGCGGCAGGGGTAGACATCATCCTAGTGGGAGATTCTCTAGCAATGGTGGGTTTAGGCTACTCTAGTACTTTACCTGTAACTCTTGATGAAATGATTCATCATGCCAAAGCCGTTTGTCGTGGGGTAAAAAAAGCTCTAATCGTCTGTGATTTACCCTTCATGAGTTATCAAGCCAGCGTGACTCAGGCGATGGAAGCAGCAGGCAGAGTTCTCAAAGAAACAGATGCAGCCGCCATTAAAATAGAGGGGGGAAATCCTCGTGCAATCGAAACTGTTGCCGAATTAACTGCTATTGGTATTCCTGTGATGGCTCATGTAGGTTTAACTCCCCAATCATTTCGGATTTTGGGTTATAAACAACAGGGAAAAACTGCTAGTGAAGCTAATTTAATTCTCGATCAGGCGATCGCCCTGGCTCAAGCAGGAGCATTTGCCATTGTCCTAGAACATATCCCTAGCGATCTGGCTGCTACCATTACAAATAAAGTCCCGATTCCTACCATTGGCATTGGTGCAGGAAATCAATGTGATGGTCAGGTGCTAGTAACCACTGATTTTTTGGGTTTATCTACTAAAAAACCACCTTTTGCTAAATCTTACTTAGACTTACGGCAGATCATCACCAATGCAGTCAAAGACTTTAAGCAAGAGGTGCAAGAACATAAATTCCCTGCATCTTAGCTCGACTTTATTCATTTTGAGAGAGCTTTTCTTTTGCCGAAAACTAACCAAGGTTTATCAGACTTATGCCAGAAGTGTATTACAGTTACTAGAAAATTTTTGCGCCGACTGTATCTAGACAAAGCGATCGCACTTGAGCTTCAACTCCTACTTTTGCCCATGTTTCCAACATAGATTTAACCACCCGATCTTTATTACTAGGATTAGCTAATGCCAGCAAAGTAGGACCTGCACCACTAATCACCATACCGTAAGCACCTGCAGAAATTGCGGCTTGCTTAAGTCGATCGTAACCAGTAATCAGTTTTTGACGATAGGGTTGATGCAATTTATCTTCTAAAGCAGTCTTGAGCCATTCTCCATTATTAGTTGCTAAAGCTCTTAACAACAAACCCATACGAGAAATATTAAAAATAGCATCGCTACGGCTATATTCTGTTGGTAAGACTGATCGCGCTTCTTGCGTAGACAATTCAAAATTAGGAATAGCCACCACAGGAATAATATCCTGATGCCAGGGGATAGAGCTTATTTGCCAGTTACTTGCTTCTGGGACAGATAACTGACAATTACCTAATAAAGCAGGAACAACATTATCGGGATGACCTTCGATAGCGATCGCCATCTTCATTACCTCTGCTTGACTAAGAGGATTTCCCGCTAGATTATTTGCCCCCAATAAACCACCTACAATAGCTGTTGCCGAACTACCTAAACCCCTTGACAGTGGCACACCTAGCTTAATCAAAATTTCCACATTAGGTGGCGTTTGTCTAATCTGTTGATAAAGCTGGAGAAATGACTGATAAATCAAATTACTAGCATCTGTACTTACTTTATCCGCCTCCTTCCCTTCCACTATAATTTTGAGTTTTGTATCTGTATCAACTGCCGTAAACTGAAACTCATTAGCCATAGTTAAGGCTGCGCCAAGGCAATCAAAACCGACTCCCAAATTAGCTGTAGTTGCAGGAACACTAATTGTAACTTGATTCATGGATTACTGATTTCTGAACTATACGGGCGAATCGCCATTCGCCCCTACCGATTATTGTTGCAGTAATTCCTGCCGTAAACGATAAATAATTGTATTCGGTTCTATCTGAGATAAAATTTCCTTAATTAAAGTCGAAGCTCCCATTTCACCCCAAGTGCAGCCTTGTTCTAAATATACTTGAGCAACTCGACCAATCACGTAAGTCCCGTATCCTGCGATCGCTCCTTGTAAACTAGCAGTCCCTAAATAAAGCGTAAACGCTCCCGTACTCTCAAATCCACTAGTTAAAATTGCCCCGCTTTTGCCCACTCCCAACACCAAAGTACTACCAATCTCACCTAAGAGTAAACCAGCAGAACTAGCCAAAATTCGCCGTAATAAGTTACCTGCCTCATAAGTAGTGATAGGTAGTCCATATAGTTTAGATAAAGAGCGAATTAACGCCAAATCTGCCACACAACCACCAACTAAATCCAGCACAATGATCGGGTTAATGGCTACGGCGATCGCTTTATAACGGGCGTATTTGTCAATAATCTTCTGTGCTTCTTCCTGGCGCAATTCAATTGTCTTGCGAGCAATATTGACTTCAGCATCTCTAGCTTGTACTAGAGCATTTAAAGCAAGTAAAGATTTACCATCTTGTTGCAGAATTTGAGCTAGAGCTTCCTTTAATTCCTCAATTTGAGGTTCTGGGGTTTCCAAACTATTGGTAACTGTGCCATCTATCGATTCAACTCTAACCTGTATTGGTTGAGGTTTGGCAGCTACCATGACAATTTCATTAGTAGAAATAATATCTTCTAAACTTCCCATGCTATGGGCAGCATTTAGCTGTTGTAGTTGTCGATATATCTTTTGACGGTCTCGATCGGGGTAAAGATCGACTTTGTTAAAGACGAGAATTAGAGGCTTTTGGGTACTTCTTAACTCACACAACGCTTCATATTCTGTCCGAGTAATATCTCCAGCTACTACAAACAAAATCAAATCCGACTTTTGAGCTATTTCCCGCGCCATTTGAGCCCTCGCTTCTCCTGCTACCTCATCCAAACCAGGAGTATCAATTAACTCTACGTTCAGCCCTCGATCTGGTAAAGGATTCCAACGAAGAACAGTTAAAGATTGAGTAATGCCGTGAAGTGGCCCAGTAGCTACTACCTCTTCTTCTAAAAGGGCATTGATCAATGACGATTTGCCACAGCTAACTAAACCAAAGGTACTCATACGAATTGCCTGACGGTCTAGTTTGTCTAGCGCACCTTGTAGCGACTGCAAATCTTTTCTTACAGAAGTTTGTAAACGATCATCTGGAGGAGAATTACCATGGCGACGAAAACTAGAATACCAAGAAATTGCCTGTTGTAAACTAGCACGAGCCTGATTAAAATGAGCTTCCTGTCTTGAAGTTTTCTTACTCACGGTAATATTTATATAGATCCAACAATATTTATTCTATTGAATTAAGTTCTATTCTTTCGTGGGTTTGAATCTAAAGCTCCTTTAGGATAGGCGATGCGCTTATGGTTAAACTGCTGCCATACTCGCACAAAAACCTCAGCAATGAACGGTAGTTCATCATAACTTAAACCACTATCCATCAACTGACCATCTTGCCAACGAGATTTAAAAATCTTTTGGACCGTGCTTAGAGCTTGTTTTGGAGTTGCTTCCCGTAGCGAGCGCAATGCTGCTTCACAGCCATCTGCCAACATCATAATTCCCGCTTCTCTAGACTGGGGGATCGGCCCAATATAGCGAAAGTCTGATTCTAAGACTGTAGTTCCTTCCTGCTCAGCTTTTTGTTTTGCTTGATAGTAAAAATAAGCAATTAATAAAGTTCCCTGATGTTCGGGAATAAAATCGCGAATCGCTTTAGGTAAGCCATATTTACGCGCCATTACCAGACCTTCAGTTACGTGTTTTTTGATAATTTCAGCACTAATCCAGGGATCGTCGATCTCATCGTGTTTGTTAGGTCCTCCCATTTGATTTTCAATAAAGCCAAGAGGATCGTGCATTTTACCGATGTCATGGTAAAGAGTTCCTGCCCTCACTAGTTCTACATTACAATTTAATTCCCTAGCGGCAGCCTCAGCTAAAGAAGCCACAAACATAGTGTGTTGAAACGTTCCAGGTGCTTCGGTTGCCAATCGTTTAAGTAGAGGTAGGTTGGGGTTAGATAATTCTGCCAGACGGATGGGGGTAATTAGGTCAAAAAATCTTTCTAAATAAGGAGATATGCCAATAGCTACAATACTCCAGGCTATCCCAAGCATACCACATCTAAGGGCATCAGGTAAAATTGCCGACCAAATAGTAGTAGCACTAGCACTGAGAATTAGATTGGTGATTAAGTAGATTGCTGCTTGGGCAAATCCTACCATAATCCCTAATTTTGCCATAGCCTCGCGCGATCGCAACTTGCCCGCAAAGATAGCAGCAATTAATCCACCCACACATCCTGCTAGTAAATATGGAGAGCCTAATGTCTGATTGCTAAACATTACCAATCCAGTTACTAAGACAACCTCGCCAATAGCCAAGATGGGTGTATAAAAACTGCTGCTTAACAAGCCAATAGCAGGTAAACTAGTGTAGCGAATATCAATAATACCTAATAGAGGCGCAGTTAAACTTAGCAAGCACAATAAGAAATAATCGCGCTGCCTAATGGAACTATCAACTTGTCTTTGAATTAGTATAAATAAACTAATCATCAAAGTAACAAAGATTGCCGAAAACCTTAACCCCTCCCAGTTGATAGTTCTCTGGCTAAGTTTAAACCCATCCAAAAGCACAAAAGCAGATTGAGTAATTTTTTCGTTTTCGGCAACAATAGTTTCCCCTTGTTCAATCTCTACTATTACTGGGTTAATTGCTCTGGCTGCTTTTTCAGCAATGTTTCGGGTGGCATCTTTATCTTCTTCAAGATTGGGCTGTAGTATTTCCAATAATAAATTACTAGCCAAACGCTCTGTGGCTTCAGGTATATCTGGATTAAGTTGTGCTGCAACGGCTTGTTCAAGAAGAGTAGAAGGCATTCCGTGAGGTATTCCTTGGGTTAATAAGCGCTCTACAGCCAAAGAAATCGTTTTTTTAGTAGTTTTCCAATCTTTTTCTGTTATATCCAGTAAGATAATCATTTCCTTGTTGCTTAAACGAGCAATCTTCGTTTGAGCTAACTTTTTCCATGCTTGAGAATATCGATAACGAGTTAAGGTAATTTGAGCAATTAAAGTATTAAATTCAGTTTCAGATGTTTCTTCTCGATATTTCTGTAACTCCGAGGCGACTTTTTGTAATCTGACATTAAAATCTGGTCTAGTTTCTAGAGATAAATTTTGCTTGACAGAAGCAGATTTCTGGCGAAAATTCTGCGCAACTGAAGCCAAAACTGCCTTAAATTCAGATTCTGGGCAAGAACGAATATATTGCTGACTAGGTAAAGACAGAATGTTGGTATAAAAGAAAGGAAAGGGTTCGGTTAGTTTTCTTAGTTGATCGACTTCTTCTAAATATGCAGCGAGTTTATTTTTAATTTCCGCAGTTAAATTTTTATCTTGCTTGAGAATAGGAACGATTCCTGTCTGTACTTCTTTGCGTTTTTCTAGAGTAGTTTTCGTATCTTCAAATTTAGCTGAATAAGGAGCTTTGATAGTCAGAGGTGCAATTTTACCTACAGTCAACTGTGGTTGATTATAAAAACGATAGCCAACAACACTAGTCAGGGCAATTATACTCAAAGCCAGCATCAACAAAAAATGTCTTAGTTTAATAGCGGCGTTTTTCTTACGATAATGATTAAACCGAGAATTGCTCGAAAATTTGGCTGACTTCTTCTTGGTCGAACTTTTTCTCCACAAAAGACCATTGTGATTTTGATACTTTTGTCGCCATCCCTCAAATTGTTGAATTAATGAATGCCAGCTTTTCATCATAGGTGAAGACTCTTGGAAGCTACACGACCTTTCGATCGCTTGGTTTAGTTACAATCGATGGATGTGACAATTTTCCCCAGGAAACTTTATCTGCCAAAGATATTCTCGATCAGACATTTTTAATTTGCTTAATATTACTTAATATTAACAATCTAAAGTCAGGGGACATAAGACTTGCGATATTTTTAACCATTTTAGTTACAACCTTTGATTTGAGGTTGAAATTATTGCTGAATTGTTAATTAACTGATTGATAGTTTTTTGATTGAAATTATCGAGAATAGGTAGCCAAATACCTACAAGAACTTAAGACGATTCTTGAGAAATAATGTTCAGAGATGTACGGGGTTGAATCATATTAGGAAGAGCAACAGCATTAACAGACGAATCATCAAAGAATTGATTATTTTCGGGTACACATATTCCTAGCCAAGTTGTGAATAACTGCTGTGCTGTTTTTTTAGCTTGTTGGTAAGCTTGGTTTTGGTTGCCAAAGCGATCCCATTTCCGAGGAATCCCTGCTAGACCATTATATGCTCCAGACACAGCACCCGTCAGAGCAGTTGTTGGTAAAGCCATATTGTTATTTAGGTTAGCAGCACGTTTAACCGAAAGCCTAAAATCTTTTGGTGTAGAAGCAAAACAATAAAAACATAAAGCGATCGCTGTTTGACTAAGATTTTCCATATTAGATAATTCTTCTGCCAAATTATTTAAGCTGTGACCATGCTCCCAAGCTTGAGCTACTATCTCTAACTTTTTAACTAAAGAAGTTTTTGTTACCTCTACACCAGTTAATACTTGTTTTACTATACTACTGACATTTGTCCGATCAATAGCAAATCTGTTACTTAATGCTAAAGACAGAAAATAACTCCATATTGATATATCTTCCTTAATTTCGGTTATGTTCGGTTGTTTCGAGTTATATTGAGCGACAGTTTGTCTGACTACATCTAAATTATCTAGGTGAAAAACAATTAAAGGCAATAGTATAAGTAAAATGCGATTGGTTACTGCCCAAGCTGTTTCTTTCGCCAAGGCTTCGCCAACGAGATTACCTTGGCTAAGGAGATCGCCCAAATCAACTGATTTTAATTGATCGTTTAATCGATCGCCAAGAAAACCCACCTCTAATCTGTGAGCTTGAATTAAAATATCAGTTATTTTAGATCTGGCTGACAACCAATCTTGAGGTTGATACTGAATAATTTTAGTTCGCTCAGATAGATTTGCCCGATCGGCTAAAGCCTCCCCAATAATGCTTCCTAATAAAGCCCCTTGAAACCGACCTAAAATACAATAATCCATATAACTTATTTGTATTTATTTAGTTACTTTTGACTATAGTTATCTATATATGACATATGACAAATTGAAAAATTGATAAGATATCCTAAGTTCTTATTATCCTGACACAAATGTTAGTCACTACCACCGATACCATTCAAAACAAATCTATCGAAACTTATTTGGGAGTCGTTACCGCCGAAGTAGTTTACGGTACTAATGTTTTACGAGATTTTTTTGCAGGAATTAGAGATACTATTGGTGGACGCACTGGCAGCTATGAGAGAATTTTTGAGAAAGGTCAACAAAAAGCCATTGAAGAGCTTAAGCAACGTGGAGCAAAATTAAACGCCGATGCAATCATTGGTATTGAAATAGACACGGGTACGATTAACGTTGACAGCAAAGGTGTATTACTTTTAATTACCGCTACGGGAACAGCTGTAAAATTAGGCTGAGTTATTAGATTTATTAGTTATCTATCAATTAACCAAAACACAAATTATGTTGACTACAGATAGTAAGTTACCCTCACCTAGAACCTTTCCTATTCTTAGTCTTTATGTTCATCTACTAGATAATTACAGAGATTGGCTTTTAGATAGATTACACCGGGGAGTTGGAACTCATGTTGTCACTCTAAATGCTGAGATGAGCATGATGGCCGAAAAAAACTTAGCTTTGAATCAAGCGATTCAAGCAGCAGATTTAGTTATTCCCGATGGTGCAGGGATCATTATTTATATGCGTCTGCGAGGTCTTAAACACCAGCGTTGCCCTGGGATTGAGTTGGCTGCATCTTTAATCGAAAAAATTGGACAATCATCTTTATCAGATTCTCTTTGTTTTTTTGGTGGTACTCCCGAAACTATTGAGCGAGCTGCTCAAGCTTGGCAAAAGAAGTTTCCTAACTTATCGATCTTGGCTCAAAATGGCTATATTACTGGAGATTCCGAAGTTGACTGGAAACAGACTTTACAAATAAAACAGCCCAAAATTATTTTTGTAGGCATAGGAGTTCCTCGCCAAGAACTTTGGATTAAAGAAAATCGTGCCTTGTGTCCTAATTCTATTTGGATTGGTGTTGGCGGTAGCTTTGATATTTGGGCGGGAAATAAATCTCGTGCGCCAAAGTGGTTACGAAACAATAATCTAGAATGGTCTTATCGTCTTTATCAAGAACCCTGGCGTTGGCGACGAATGTTATCTTTGCCTCAATTTTTCTGGCGTTCTTTATTAGCAGCAAGCCAAAATAGCTTCAACAGTTAATTAATTCTGCCTGTTTATTGAGAGTTAATAAAAGTTTTAATAAGTTCACTTTCAATAAAAGGTTCACTAGATAGTTCTGCTAAACCCACTGAATCTAATAACTCTGACCATTTAGACCTAATCATTGGCTGTTGGGCACTAGAATTTTGGGTTTCTGCTAACACAGCCAAAGCATCATACCAAAAACCCTGCTCTTGATACAGTTCAGCTTTTGCTACAGAATCAGCAGAATTTATTTCTTGCTTAGTAGCAGAATCAATCGCTTCTTGACGCATCCACCCTTCAACCACAACATCACGAGAACGTTGTTGTGAGTCACAAATCATTGATAGATACCAGTGATAATTTTGCTCTGCTTCTAGGAAGTTTGAATGGACATCAGCAGGAACTTCGACACTGACAATGCCTTCGCCTTCGGTAGTTAGAAAAGCCTCATACATCAATTCATCTTGTTCGTTACGTAACACAAATTCGAGAGTTTTTTGATTGTTGATTTTAGGTACGTAAAAAAATAGTTTGGGAGAAGCAGATGCATTAATTCCCACGGTGTTCTCAGGAATTAACGCAATCAAATTACGACTATCGGCATCTGTTATACAGTTATCTCGATCGCCTCTACTGCCTCCATCTCGGCGATGAGTTGGCAAACCATAATCAGAATTGACGGTCTTAGTTTTTCTGGTTGTCTCCTCTGCTTGGGCTGAATGAGCGTAACTTATTACTACAAAATTTAAGAGAACTAATAAGTTTAAAAAACTACTAATATTACCTGATTTTAGTTTCATATTTGACATTATTTGTTTTCTAATAAAATTGATTTTTATTGGTTTTATTTATAAATATATTTTATACAAATATACTAATCTGATTTTATCAAGATTGTCCATATTTAAAACTTTAAAATATACTTGTTATAAATTATATTGATTGCTTTAAACGAACTCAATATTTTTACTGAAAAATTATCTTCATAGGTATATTAAATCAGTATTTTTACTTGAATTAATATAGTCTTGGACAACCTAAAGTATATAATATTTTACTAAATTAAAGACTTCTATGAAATCTATAATTAATAGAATGGCTATCCAATACTTAAGTTTTAAAAAACTAAAAAGTTTTCTAGATACATATACTTTTTCCTTATTACTACTAAGTATTTTTATTACAACAATAGTATTAGGTATTAGGCGTTTAGGTAGTTTACAAGTTTTAGAGTTATTTGCTTATGATTGGATGGTAAATTTGCACAATCAAAATGAAATTGACCCTAGATTATTAGTAGTAGAAATTACTGAGAAAGATATTGAGCAACAAAACAGTTGGCCAATTACAGATGAAACAATTGCTCAATTACTCAAAAATTTGCAGCAGCACGAACCTAAAGTAATTGGTTTTGATCTTTATCGAGAAGTTGCCTATCCTCCGGGTACAGCAACTCTCAGACAACAACTACAAAAAGACAATGTGATTGTGATTGAACTACTAGGTAATGGGGAAAATAGTGTTTCTGCACCTCCTGGAGTATCAAGAGAGCAAATTGGCTTCAACGATATCGTCATAGATGTTAGTGATGATGTATTACGTCGTAATTTGATGTACGTTAAGTTTGGTGAAGGAGAAAATCAGGAACTATATTCTTTTGCTCTGCGCTTAAGTCTTAAATATTTAGCAGATCGCCATCTTCGGTTTGAAGCTCGGAATGATTCTTTGCAGATTGGGAAAGCAATTTTTCCCGATCTCAAGACAAATTCTGGTGGCTATCAACTAGAGTCTTCAGAAACCGCAGGTAAGCAAATTTTAATTAATTATCGTTCTCCTGATATTGCTAAGCGGGTAACTTTAACGGAGGTATTAGCAGGAAAAGTCTCACCCAGTCTGATTAAGGACAAAATCGTTTTAATTGGTACAAGTGCGCCAAGTATTAAAGATATCGTGCCTACTCCTTATCAAGGCTCTCAAACCTTTATGCCTGGGGTAATAGCTCATAGTCAAATGGTTAGCCAGATTTTGAGTGTGGTGTTGGATGATGCACCTCAATTTTGGTTTTGGTCGGAGTGGATTGAGGGTTTATGGATTTGGGGGTGGTCATTGCTAGGAGCAGCGATCGCCTGGAAACTACGACACCCCTTATCAATTTTTATAGTGGGGATTATCAGTATTGGAGGCTTGTGGGGAATTTGCTGGGTTACTTTCTCAATGACAGGTTGGATTCCTCTAATTCCTCCTGCGCTGACTTTTGCTGTAACCACTGCTAGTGTTTTAGGTTATAAAGTACTTTACACTCTCTTTTATGATTCTCTGACAGGACTACCCAACCGTAGTTTATTTACTAAACAGCTGAAAGAACTTAAACAAGTAAATCTATTTAAATCTCAGGGATGGATTGCCATTCTGTGTCTTGATTTAGACCGCTTTAAACTAATTAATGATGGTTTGGGATATCAGGCAGGCGATCGCTTGTTAATTGCCGCAGCTCAACGTCTTAGGGAACATCTTGATACTAAGATGATTTTGGCTCGGGTAGGAGCAGATGAATTTGCGATCGCTTTTAAAACTAATGAAGATACCGCAGAAGTCATTGCAATTGCTAATAAATTAGAACAGAAATTTACTATTCCTTTTAAACTCAGCGAACACAATATTTTTACTTCTATCAGTATTGGTTTGGCTCTTAATCGACTTAATGAAGATTTTCAGCCTAAAGAGCTATTGCGAGCTTCTCATACGGCGATGTATAAAGCCAAGGCATCGGGAAAAAATCGACATCAAGTATTTTTTGCCACTAAAATGCACGAACAGGCTTTGAAAAGACTGCAATTAGAAGCAGACTTAAACGAAGCTATTCTCAATCAAGAATTTGAACTTTATTATCAGCCTATTATTTCTCTGACAACAGGTATGATATCTGGATTTGAAGCTTTAGTTCGTTGGCAATCTCCTACTAGAGGTTTTATATCTCCAGGTGCTTTTATTCCTGTGGCTGAAGAAACAGGCTTAATTGTACCGATGGGAGAATGGATTTTAGAAACTGCTTGCCGTCAGATGCAGCAATGGCGACAAAAATTTGCTCATGCTGAATCGGTGATGATGAGTGTTAATCTTTCTAGTAGACAATTTGCTCAATCTAATTTGATCGAACAAATTCAACAGACATTAGCAATTACGGAATTAGAGCCAGCAAATCTCAAGTTAGAAATTACCGAGAGTATGGTGATGGATGATGTGGAAAATACTATTGTTTTGCTCAATCAGTTAAAAGAATTGAATATCAAAATTAGTATGGATGATTTTGGCACAGGATTTTCTTCTTTTAGCTATTTACATCGTTTTCCTACTGATACCCTCAAGGTAGATCGTTCTTTTGTCAGTAATATGAGTCAAGGGAACAAAAACCTGGAAATTGTTAATACCATTGTTATTTTGGCTCATAAACTAGGGATGGATGTTATTGCTGAAGGCATCGAAACAGAATTAGAAAAAGAAATTTTGCAAAGTTTTAATTGTGAATATGGACAGGGTTATTTCTTTGCCAAGCCTCTAACTAAGGAAGATGCTACAGAGTTGTTAGACAGCAATACTCGATGGTAATTTTATCGCAGTACGTTAATCGGTTAAGACAAGTTGATTAGATTTCTCTAGGGTAATAAGCATTGGTGACAAGTTAACGTTGTGTGTTGTTTGTCAACTAGCTCTTAGCTCTTAGCTCTTAGCTTTTAGCTTTTGAGGTATAATGAGTGATTTCTAGTTTATAAAATGTCTTGCTCGGCGATTGCAATATTAATTAGCTTGAGGCTGTATTTAGTGTTCAAA
>JAAUYG010035888.1_pt1 | contig 13459 bp, 11 predicted proteins | sample 7278091 | NCBI WGS metagenome assembly JAAUYG01 (sample SAMN14350201, study PRJNA611818) | marine sediment metagenome | isolation source: surface marine sediment (0.6m) | place: French Polynesia: Moorea | collected 2018-08
AATTTTTTTTTTTTTTTTGCTCGTTTTAACCGGTCGTTTTGTTGCCTCTTTAGGCTCTTTTCCGAATTGCGCCGCGCCCCCCCCCCACCCACCAGTTTCGAGCCCCCCCCCGGGGGGGGGGGCGCCGGTGGGGGGGGGGGGGTCAGCCAGCCAGGGAGTGGGGGGCCCTCCATGACGATGCAGACGTGACTCCAATGGGCCGCCCCGACTTCGTTGCGCTTGGCCATTCCGGGATTTGTTTTCAGTAAAAATCTAGCATTTCCCGTTTGATCAGTTTGGAAATCCAGTGGACATCCAAACATTTTCATGCTGCAACTGACACTTGACTTGTGTCTCTATCACGTTGAATCACTGTTGCAATTGATTTACAACTTCGCAAAAGACGTCGGGTCGAATCCAGATGCACACCTGACAGAAGATAAGATCTCAGAATCAATGACGGCCTTCAGGTTTATCATCTGAGAGTCAATGGCACATTCTCAAAAGCCTGGAAATCATGTTCGCGCTTTGCTCGTCCGCTCATTTCTGTTATGAAACAAAATTGTTCATTTTTGTGATGAAATAGAGTTGCTTCTTTGTTTCATAAGAATGTTCTTCGTTCCTCAACAGTACCTGAACTTGAGAATGAGAGATGTGCGCGCAAGATCAAAAGCTTTTGGAATGTGATCGCTTGTTGGTAATTGTCTCCCTGACGTGATCTCTGCATGAAATCTTCGAAGACGTTTCGTCATCTGCCACGATTAATCGAGCGAGCTGACTGCAGATTTTCCTGATGCCATTTATCATCTGCGATTCTCGCCTCCTTCTCAAGAAAAGATTTTTGCTGACTGAAAAAGCATTCCTTCTAAATCTGGAATTTCAAATAGACCAACAAAACACGCAATCTTACAAGAAATTTCACTCACAACGTTGACAAGTGCACCTCTGGATGCTCACCCTGCCCTGATAATGAGATTCTGTGATCCTGACTGGTGGCAGGAATTTATTGCTGAGCGTCAATGTTCACGGAATTAATTTGCATTCACCAAAGCAAACCTGCCTGAGTTAACACAATACAACGGCGATTGACGGATTTCCCATGTAAAGTAGAAGGAATAGGTGTCGCAAAGCAACTAAATCAAATCAAGTCAGTCCACAGAGTGAACTCGCCTCCAATCGTCCAGCTTGAGGCAAAAGAAGAAGCACCGACTAGGAAGTGCAAGAATCCATGCCACTCAAGGCTAAATTTTAATTTTCAGAACATGTTTCTGTGAACCATTGAAGACTTTGTTGCTGTATTCGCAGCAGCAGCAGTGCAACCAAGAAACTGTTAGAAAATTTGAGCAAAGAAAAAAGATTCAGTTTTTGTGTCAACAGCTTTTCTCCACACTTTGTTTGGGTAAGCACCTCTTGACAGCAGCAATCGACATCTCTTTCCTTTCAACACCGCCATTTTCTCACATCTCTGAAGTCAATGCACCAAAATCATGTGAGCTGCAACCAAAATGTTTTGCACACCAAACAAGGCAGTGTTGTCTGCAATGGCCGCAAGTCAGCATAAGGTTCACAACTCTTTGAAATAAAAAAAGTGAACATTCTTATCAGAAGGGAAGGGTCAAATTACAACGACGACCAGTTCCTACATTTTCCGAATCAGAAAGCATTTCAAAAGAACCTTGCCGAATTTGAAACAGAACCCGTCAGTGACAATGCCAACGTTTGTCTTCTGCTGTGAGCGGAGCGAAGCTAAAAACAGCTTCAAATCGGTTACTTGCTGCATTTTACAACACTCGAGAACGCGCTGTGGTGTGGGGTGAAGCGCAATCTTTTCTTTAAATTCAATGGCCAACAACGAATTTGAACTGCCGACCAGAAGAGCGGCAATCCCGACCAAACACGACACCACCGGGACTAGGGCCTTCAGTTCGCTGTTTTCTGTTGAACGGAAGTGCAACTCCACACAACACACCGTCATTGACAGAGGTCCTTTTTGTTAGAAAAGCCACAAGCCACATTTGAATTGTTCTTCCTTCATCCGTTTCACACAAAAGCTAAACCTGGCATCACATCATCGTCATATTATCCCATTGAAACTTCTCAATAATATCCCGGATGCTTGATAACATAAAGTATATATATTTTTCTGTTGAATGACAACTTGTGTTAACACCACAGAAAACATTTACCTTTCAGGCATTTTGTTGTCAAGACCTAAACACAAAATTCTAATCAACAACCATCCTTCAGCCGACATATTTATTCCGACTTTTGTCCAGAGGAAAAAGCTTCTCTGACACAATGCACAACTTCCCATCTTGCCATGGGCAATGCGGCAGATGTATTCAGAATCAGAACAAACCAGAAATGCAACGGAAATACCGCGGTTGTGAATAGTTTCCACCTGGATCTCACAATACTGAGTTGACACTTGGCTTGTGATAACTTTCGCAAAGGGTGCAAATCCTCACATCCAAAGGAAATATTCAGAGGAAGTCAATGACGGCGTTGTTCCGTTCATTACCATGCAGAAAGAGATTGAGGCGACTTGCATTCCCGTGCATTCCATGCAAAGAAAACAGTGACATTCTGACACAATGAACCACACCACCCAAAAGCGGGGTGCTCCTTTTTTGGGCACGTGACCAATCGTGAGAGTTCAAGTGGCCTTTTTTGGCCAAAGCCATTTGGCACTCGTGCTTCAGTGACAAGAACACCAGATATTTCCCCCACGCGACACCAGACATATGTCACCGTTGGTGTAATCACCGCCATCACTTGGTTCTGCTGTTCCACTCCAGAAGAAAATCTTTTCTTTTATTAACACAACCAGACGGCACGCGGTGAAAAGGATGCGGGTCACCTCGAAAACGGCACCACTCAAACATTGGAACTTTTGTTCGCAATCGGGAAACTTCGCACAAACAAACAACAGGAAGAAGTTCAAAGGATTTGCAAAAAAAATTGCATGCAAATCTGCTTCGGCAACTTGAACTGTGCCTTCGCTTCCTGAAAATGTAACGGAAAGTCTGCACTTTTTTCGTATTCTCAGATTAAACCGATCATGAAACATATTTTTGGCTTCACGCATTGTGTGAAGGAAGTGCCAAATCACGAACTGACAAATTCTTTTCCTCGAGCTTTTTGAGATCCCACAAACGCGTGAATGAAGGAAGGTGTCTTAATTGGAATTTTCTTAAAATTCTTTCGCTTCTGTGAGCACAAGAGCTGCTTTGTGTTTTGCATCAAAAGCAATGACAGCACAAAGGCATCTATTTCATAGTACAGCTGTTCATTAAAGTAATCCATAAGGAACTGAGGTTACATTCCACCTGTTTCGAATCGGTTCATGAGAGGGCATTGCGTCACTGCAGATGAGGAGAAATTTTACTTTTAGAAGATTCTTTGTGGTCGTGTGGTCTTTTTTCAACTCCATTAAATGCACGTTGATTACATGTCCATAATCCATTTTTGGGCTGCGCGTCTGAAAGCGAAGTGGAAAAATGGATCACCCTGCCGTCGTTGACGATTTCGTGGACCGTACCACCACCTTCACTCCTGAGCAAGACCGCAAAGGCCTCGACGCAGATAAGCACACTTTTCTGTGGACTTCTTGCTGTATCTCAAGTGTCTTCCACGAAACAGCCTGATCACTGCAACCCAAAGCTGAAAGTGTGTGGGCCTAATTCCCATTTTCCCAAACTTTCTTCGTTTCAGGAGCTAACTAACGTAAGCACAACAATGGGCTTACTCAGGTGGAATGAGCTGCGAAACTCAAACAACATTCATTTGTTTCAACTGCAGCTACAATTGGCAAAAGAATGTCCAGGTTGGAATGTTCCCGTGACACATGTGCACGCAACACTAAATGACATTGTTCTGCAAAAATTTGTATGCAATCTTCGTTCAGCCCAAACCAAATGTCAAATAAATGAGTGCTGCAAATCCCAGGAAAACACATTCTGTATCCTGATGAAGTGACACTTAATTGCTGACATAAAAAGTAAATTATATCACACCCGGACAGCTTTTCCATCGTGTGCAGTGCTTTCTATTCACACATTGCTGCCAGCTATTTCTGTTCCCCTCAGAGAGAGGATTGATAAAAGCCTCCTGCAAGACTTCCTGTAGATTCAACATGTCTTTACTCTTCTTCTGGCATACCATTTGCCAGCATCAAACGATTTTGTGCGTTGTTTCCGGTTCAATTCTCTGCGCTATTAGGTCTGATGCCTTCACACTCAAGAAGAAAGCGTGTGTGAATAAGGACAGGAAATTTGCTCACAGACATGAAACAATCTTCAGAATTGTTGCGCTTACGTTGGAAAATCCATCCCTGAATGAATATTTTCCTCGATGTCTACAAACAAGTCAGTTCCATCGCAGTTGCACACTGATATCCACAAAGGTTTTGCTCCTTTTGGCAAACATTCTGTGGACTAATGAAAAAGACACAAAACTCGACCTTTCACTGAAGATTGAACAACAACCATGCGTGTTTCTAAAAGGACCTCAGGGGACCTGTGTTTGAGCTGAAAATGGAAACGAACCCGTGTAACTTCAAACTTAATCGCAGACCTCCTATTTCAGTGGAGAGCTTACAGAATCGGCTCGGCTAAGCTGATTGGCATGAATGCAATCTCGGATGAATATGGTGGAGCGCTCTCGGATGTCTGCCACCAAAAGCCCAACAGACAAGCTTATTATTACCCCAGCGAAATGCGAGTCGTTTTATTCATTCTTTTCCATACAGACTCTGTGTGAGGGATGGTTATCAGCCTTCACAGAACGCGGAAGTCTCATCTATTTAAAATGCCCTCGACAAGCGAGTTGCCATGGATCATTAAAAGATGTCTGCCATTAGAAATCGATCTCTGCACCCCTTTCAGACAGTGCTCATCTTTCATCCGAAAAGGGCAACATTATCTTTGGAATAGTCTTGCAGCTGTCAAAACACCTGAAGGGATATCCACACCGTCGACGAATTGGAATTCGTCAAGAACTAAGTTGAGGAATTGTCATACATTTCAATGGAAATTCGTTTGCTCAATTCGGGATGAATGCCAATTCGTCTCCGGTGTGGATGGGCCCACCTTCCTTTTTTTTAAAACGAAAACCAAACGGGCCGCTTTTCTCTTGAACATTCCCGTGTGGAAGTACGAAGTTTTTGAAGCAGTCTTGTGAGACAACCATGTACTTGATCCCCTAGGAGACACAGGAAGACACCGCGTGCGATGCCCCCAGGTTGCCACAGCGCTCGTTGGGTTAGGCGTGAGCAACAGACGGTTCTACCTTTGACAGAGCTCTCAAAATAAACCATCAAGAATTCCACAAACCCCATCTGAGGTGATGCAGACATGATGCTTTCTACATGGGGCGTCATTGCAGTTCTCGCTTACTTCTAAGGAATTGTTTCTGGACGATTTCAAGCACATGCACGTTGCGGAAGATGATTCTTTTTGGACAGAGAACAACGACCACCCAGTTGTGAATTTCATTTGATGTAACATGAGCTGACGGGAAACACAATTCTGTAAAGTGATGCCGGTAAATCACTGGGTTAACAGTGATCGATGGTGCGGACATGACACTTGAGCGAGGCTTTACCGGAGAACGCTAATGTGGGTTGCGTTCAGCTCTCATTTGTTCGACACTGTATGCCAGTTTGTTTGGTTGACAGCCCGAGGAAAAGGCTGTAATTCAGCGCAGGGCCATCGCAAAGCTGTGAAAAGCTAAGCTGTCATTAGTGGCGGCAAGAAATGCGGTGGTGCACTGCAATGGAGGGGAAATTGATTGTGACTAGAAAATTCATCATAGACGTGTTATATATGCGTCTGGTACATCGCCTTTTTCCAAAAGCAGGAAAAGGGACAATCCAGACTGAAGCCATTTCAAAGCTACGTTTTTGACAATTCTTTTCTTCATCCCAGACCACATCATTCACCTTGGGTCTATATATTTCTTTCTCAAACACAGCAAAAGCAGGTGCAAGAAATGGAAAAGGGAAAAAGGAAAGTACACGAAATATTGCTTTCTCCCTTTCAAACAAACGCACTGGTTTTAGAGGTTTCAATTTCCTTTGGTTACTTCCGCAAAAAATGCTCTTTGATCTGCGCTCACTTTCATCAAGGGGTCTACTAAATTTGGACAATTCCTCTGAAACACAATTCACACAAAATACAATCCTGCAGTGTTTGTCTGCTGAATACTAGTTTCACAGAAATTGCGCAAACTGCAAACTGCGCAAGTGCCCACTTTTTTACTTAGGCGTCCGTTTTCAACCAGATGTGTGAAGATTTTGTCCACGCAAGGCAGTTTTGAATGCTTTTCCTCCATCTCTGGTCCAGAGCTGCCTTCCGCCCTTCCGCATTGACTGCCATGTTTGAGTGATCCAGCCAATGAACAGGGGGACATTGGCTTCAGTTTTACAGACCATCCATCAATCAGTCTTTTTTGGTTCTTATTAACAGCGCTATCCTGAGCTAGTTTCAATGGGGAGTGAAATTGTTCGGGTCTAATCTGTTTCTTGTGGTGAATTGAAGTTGCAGACTTTTTGATTTGCCTTTCGCGTTAATGACACAGAAGGACTGTGTAATCGCGGCTGTTCCACACGTTCGTCTTTCCTGCCGCTTCCTGAACAACAGACGCTTGCGGTTTCAAGAAAAAAATTGATTGGCCTTGAGTTCCAAAAAGCCGCATTCATCACGAGGCCACAGTTTATTCTGAACAATGTTTTCATTTGCTCAGGTAATTTCCTCTCTCAACAAATAGCAATCTCTAATCGCTCTACTCGCAGCTAAATTTTCCTCACTCACACGGAAATCATTTTGTCAGTCACTGCATCAGTTTCGTGTTTGATCGGGTCGCCAATGGCCAAGGTTAAGTTCCAAGCAGCACTTCGACGGCAAAGGGAATGTCTTTTGTGAAAGAAAGACTTTACCCATCGTTACTTTTCTGCAAACGTCTAGCGGCACAATGATGTCACCAAATCTCGAAGAATGGAAGAATCAGTTGCAGGAAACAAGACACCAGAAAAACTGAGGATCTTTTGCTTCAATGCAAAAACTGGATGAATTACAATTTTAATTCACACAAACCAATGTTGAAGAGAGTTTCTTTGCGAAAACACATTCCCTTGTCATGTTTCTGGAAACCATCTGAAAACTTTCCCATTGTGCTGGACATTTACTGGAACGAAAGAAACCTGATTTGGTGCACGGACATTCTGAGAGACCCACTCGAAAGAAAGTCTGTTCTGGGCAAAATAGCTTCATGCCGTGTGGAAGAATCCACCTGATCCCCAGGATTCACATGATTTCACTGAAAAAAAACAGCAGATGTTGTGCGTAGGGGTGCTGTCGAAAGAAAACGACACATTTGTGTAGGTCTACGCTACATTCTGAGGAAACAACCGAGACATGGCACTGCAATTTGGATACCATACACTTAGTCTGTGAGAGAAAAGCAATATTTAGGTTTCATAGCCAGCGAAAATGGCAGTTTACACGCCCTTCATGTGACTGACACAGAAAAACTGCCCAAAATGGCCAATTCATCAGACCACTTTGAAGCCGGAATTTTGGCACGTTCATCATCCACAGCAGCCACACGCAGAACAAAACGTGTCGAATTTTGTTTTTGATGGATCCTTTTTTCATTCACATTCTTTCCAGACACATGGCGCTTGAGGACGATTACACAAACATCATTTCTTTACCCACTACACCAACCATCATGCATGGAATAGAGACGTGGAACTTGGAAAATAAAACGAAACCGCACCCTAATGGAGTCCCATATGCTCAGTTCACATCACTCGGCAATGAACATGAAGGGAAAAATTGCAGTTTCTTCAAATGAGAACTTCTGAAGAGTTTTCATGCCACGAACACTTGGTGGCGTTTCGTGTTGAATTAAACGATGGCTGCTTCTTGTCAAGAACAGGTACACACCAGGATGCTAAACACCTTTTTGTGTTTTGAATTGGGAAAGTTGTTGGGTGAGACACGACAACTTCTCTGAATGAGTCCCCAAAATGACTCGATGATTTCGTATGCAGCCACAATAAAGAGAAAAATGGATTAAGCTTCACAGCTTTTGTCGATAAAATCAACACTATATCTTTCTGCCATTAGCGAAAATTTACTTCCATTGTAAGTTCGACGGTTGTCAATATCGGTTTTCCGGGTGACTGGCTTCACGAGATGCCACAAGCAATCATACACATAAATTTTGTGCACCGGGGAGGGGACACTAAAGCATTTTGTCTGCTGTTTGTGTTTCTTTTTCCATGGGAAAAGTTTGCAACACTTGTGTTGTCCACTCGTTTTCCATCCAACTTGAGGGTGAAGAAACAAAAACACGATGTCACGGAAGGCACATGTAAAGTTCTGTAGACAGCTGGGTCATCAGACAAAACCTGAACTAAACTTCTTGGTTTCTTCCACATCAAGTCTTCACCTTTGTCGCCCTTTGGCCGTCTTCAAGCACAAAAGGGCTGTTAGCAGTCCATTTCTTGCTTCTTCAAAGAAGCCAGTAAAAATCAAAGCATGGGTGTTTGTTCAGATCTTCTCTGCCACGAGAAATGACTGCAACCAAGAGAAACTCCATCACGTTCCAGTAGTGTTAGAAACATGAGAGATGACCGATCTCCCCCCCCCCCAAAAAAAAAGCCAAAACGCTCTCAAAAAGGGATGAACGATGTGAAAACCTGTTAACATCAAGAACACCATGCACCCCTCTTGAGCAGATAACTGATTCTTTCATTCAATCTGAGACGGCAATGATCCTCAAGGATTCTCCTTTTTTCCAGCTGGAGGGAATGTAATCTATTAATTAAGCACCTGCATTTCCTATCTTGCAAGGAAAACAGCTCTCCAGTGTCTACAATCATGGTAGCCGACAGTATTTCCGTGGTGAATCCCATCAACTTCCTGTGGTGTTACATCCTTCCTCAGCAGAAACACCAGTGTCCTTGCGTTTCCTTTTGCTTTCTGAGTCTGTTATGTTTGCGCTCCCTTCTGCGCGAATTCCTGTCTGTGTGACAGACTACTGCTGCTCAGTTCACACTGCAGGCAGCTTTGTGGCAAACTGGTTGTTTTTACTTTGAGCTTTTGTAAGTTTGAGCACAAACATTTTTTCAGATTGATATAATTTGATCAACATACTTTGTCAGCTCCGGGTGGACATGCCTAACAGCCTTGGTAAGTACTTCAGATGGAAACTGCCTTCATAATAGGATTAGGGGCAACTGTCTGAAGAAAAACCACAGTAATACAGCCGTCTTTCAGGCACTTCCGTCCTCAAGCAAAATGAAACAACTTTTCATTGCTGTTCACAATGAACGCGGCGAGCTGCCAACATAAATGCTGTTCATTTTTGGTCAAGCTTCAGGACAAGAAGCTTTTTGTGGGGACTCAAAAGAATCGAATGGACAGTCAACACTGCCTCTCTCTGTCTCCTGTGTATTTGGTCTTTTTGCAAAACAGTCTTCTTTTCTGAAATGAACGCACTCAAAGTCAAGATCTGCAAGTCCCTTGCTCAACATGATGTCGAAGCAATGGTGTCTTCAAGCACCAACCATTCTGGAGTCAGCCGGCTCGTCCTGACAAGAAACAGAACATTTTTGGGCACAACACCATGCTGACTTCCTGTCTGTTGCAAAACTAGGTCAAATGCTTGACAAGAAACACACAATCCACCTGCTGCTTCAGAGAATTCCATTGAAATTTTCTGACATTCAACAAGAACAATTGGTGAAGACACCTGCAGACCCAAACGGTTGGCTCACGTGGAGATCGTGTTCATCAGTGTGTGGCTGCAGGACTGTCTTTCTTGGCTTTTTCAATTTCATCCTGCAATTTCAATACAAAACAGAATGTGGCCGTGTTGCCACCTTTTCTGTTTTTCTTTCAGTTCAGATTCGTATGTTTTTCGGCAAAAAAAGTTACAAAGAACAGGTACACCAGTCCAATCCTGCTACAGATCATTACGTTGCTTGTTATCGAGACAACAACTTCCTTTACCCCTTAATGAACTAAATAATCACGCCTGAGCAAACCCATACATCAAACCAGATGATCAGTTTGCCCAACATTGACTCCCGCAATCATTATCTCTAGAAAGAAGAATCTTTTGACAATTTGATCCACAAGTCCAAAGGAATTCCTCAGAAACTTGAGGGGCAGGATATGTGAAAAGGCGGAAGGGCTGGATGCACAAGAGGGTCTGTTAACACGAGCCATGTTGGGTAAAATGATTACAGCGAAGTGCTTGACAGGTTCAAGATCTCTTGCAGCAAACGTGATTATCTTCCCTCCGGACATGTTGATGTGCCTAAAGATGCAACTGAAAGAACTGCTTTTAGAAGGATTCATTCTTCTGTTGAATTCCCTGAAAACTGATACCAAATACCGTTTGCATCGTTAAGTTTGATCTGCATGAATACTTACCATTAAAGAAGTCTTGATGCACCGTTAAGTAAAGAATCTCCATTTCAAGGACACCGTCTATAGAAACATCAGTACCCAGTCCAGAATCAGCCGTACTCAGGTTGGTACTGACAGTACCCTCAACAACGCTCCCGATGGTACTGGAATCAGTACTACTTCCCATGCTCTCGCTCTTGCTGCCTCGTTTCAGGATGGGGGCTCGGCTCCTAAATTTGCTTCCCGTTTTGGAAGGAGGGGGAGCAGGGTTACTGTTGCATCCACCAATTCCATTACTCACTCCATTCTGCAGCGAAGATTTGCTGGAATTGTTTCGAGAACTTCCACTGTTTACGCTTATGGACCTCTTGTTACCTCCTAAAAGGCCCCGAGGAGGCTTTTCCACTTGGGTTTCCACCACAATTTCGTCTCTGGCTAAAAGTCTGCCTTCTTGTAATGTACTCATGGTGTATGATTGAGATCTTGGCATTTTACTGCTCTTAGCTTCGGATTTATCCTGGAATGAATTGTTGTGACAGGAAAAGCTATTTACAGATATGGAATTGGGGATGGAAGGTTTGTATTCATTACTTGGCAGCGGAGAAGTATTGGCAACATCAGTCCGGATTTCATTGCTATTGTCTTCATTTACATCAGTAAACGAGAAACCAGAGCTATCGTAATTGTGAATCTCAGGTTTTACAATGATCTGGTTCCTGTGGATGGAGTTGGTGGCGTTGGCTGATTTATCATCTACGAACATGTTATTGCTATTGTGGGGCGACAGGATATCACAGTGACCAGGGTCACACTGGTAATGAAATTGTTCCGCGTCCGTCTGACAACCCGCGTTGTGCGACCCCATTGAGCACGTCACGCATGTCTCAGAGTAATGGTGAGCACAGCCCTTCCCTTCCTTGCCAACAACAGCTGCAGTTGTACATTCAGCGGCCGAGCAGCTTTGCCGCACTGCTGCATCAGCTTCCACTGAAGGAGAGACATCCACACAATGGTAATTATCCACTAACGAGTGCTGACATTGCTTGTGATAATGAGTGTCTCGTACATTAGAGCCTTTTGACTCCTTCGATGTGTTAGAATGTCCCAGCTGACCAGGTCTTGTGCCATTGGTCACAAGGCAGCCGGAAGCACATTCATAACTGTTTTCTCCGGGGCAGGCTTCAGCGTTTTGGGAATCATAATTTCTTTCAGTGTAGCCATCTTCTGCTGTGTGATTAGATGCAGCTGCATTATTCGCTAAACTACTGGCAGCGGTGCACCGACTAACTTGGTAATAGTCGCCTGTTGGCTTGTTCCGATTTTGATGTACGGCCCCTTCCTCGCCATTTCTTCTTAATAAGCGTTCCTGCGCCTGGGTAATGTCGCTGTCACTGAAACAGCATCTCTCAGTCGAGGAGCCAGCATATTCGCAATCGCTCTCAGTCGTGGCGGCACTGTTAGCAGAAAGCGTGGAGTTTTTGTAGCAGCCGTGGTGAGTGGGGGTTGGAGGACATTTGTTTCCATTACCCTCGTCGCTCGCGTTTTTCGCCATCGCTCTTCGCCCGTTGTTTTCCTCGCTGACAAGAGGCTGGTATTTCGGGTTGGAGGCAGATGACGTCGAACTGGAATCTGTACTGGTGGAAAGAGAAGGACAACTGACACCCCTGCCATCTCCACCACTGTCATTACCACCCACCATGGAACTGGTGGTTAAAACGTGATAATGACGGGCGTGACAATCACTGCCGCTTTTGTAATTCCCGTGAGTGCAGTTCATTTCATGGTGTGAATCGCAGTTGACTCGGGCCTCTCCAGCCTGACTGATTCGCGAGCCGGCTTCTTCTCTTTCGATCAGCAGGGCACCGCCACCCTCCTCAATGCTGGTGTCGTAAGTCTTTCTCAGATCACTGGGCCCGAGGGGAGACTGGGTGACTCCACTGCAGCAGACACATAAAGACTGGGTCGCGTGACATGAGCTATTGTTACTGCTCATAGCGGATACAATGTTCTTCTTCGAAGACTTTTTTGATCGAGTCCTACGTGACTTAAGCAGAATCCCCTTGCTGGCTTTCTCCGTGGGTGATGCGTTCCTAAACGACGGTACTGCGGTCTGTGAAGCGGAAGGCACATCTGTCTTGTGTCCACAGGCCGCCTGTCTCACTGCAGACAGTTTCTCTGCAGAGACCTGACAGTAGGGCCTGATAGTGTGGTAATAATGGTGTCCTGTGGGGTGATGGGGCTGGACCGTCGTTTCAGGGTGAATCTGGTTCTGCTGTCCCGTGGAGTGAGGTCTCCTATTAATCTCACTGGGACATTGCCCCGCACTGCCTCTGCTATCTGAACTCGTGCAGCTACAGGTACAACTGCTGCCAGCTGTAGATACGCCCTTCACTGAATTATTCGTCATTGTCCCGTTGATTCCATATTGCAGATTGGGCAGGGAAGCGTGAATAGTTGGCCTGGTCCTGTCGTCATTGACCAGTCCCCTCAGGGAATTCTTCACGACCTCCATTCTGGATGTATCAGTCCCGGATCCGCCCTGAGCTCCGTCCAACGCACCAGGATCACCATCTGAATTCCTGCCATCTGGGTTCCCAGCTGGCTGGCGCAATCCCAATCCCGGAGCTACTTCCAATTTTTCGGTCTCAACCTCCAACAATGACCCGTCATTGGACAACGTCACCCGAATGCGGGAGGTCCCGCTGATACTAGTCACGGTGGAAAAGTCATTTTCAGAAGCGGATTGCTTAAACAAACTCCCCTTTTGAGACTGCTTACTTGTACCTGCCGATCCAGAATTGTACGAATTCCTGCTGTAGCCGTGTCTTGAATTGCCTGTGTCCTCTCTCCCTCTGTCATTCCGAGAATCTCCATGCGTTGTACTACTCTGTGCTACTTTTGCTGATCCACAGCCCATTTCATGGGCACCAGAAAAGGCCCAGTCTTATTTCCAAAACGAAGTACACAGCTGCGACGCAGATGGTCTCCTGTTGGCTCTCGGGCGTGTGTAGTGCTATCCTTGTTCAAGAGTCTGTGTCAACAGAATGTCAACAGAC
>JAAUYG010197472.1_pt1 | contig 13458 bp, 5 predicted proteins | sample 7278091 | NCBI WGS metagenome assembly JAAUYG01 (sample SAMN14350201, study PRJNA611818) | marine sediment metagenome | isolation source: surface marine sediment (0.6m) | place: French Polynesia: Moorea | collected 2018-08
AAGACTGCCTCCCGTGAGAGTAACACTGCCGGGGAGGCTGTGCTGCTTCCCTGTGAAACTCCCAACCACACCTCCAGCCAGCCCAGTACCAGGGCAACCAGTTCAAACTTTGAAGTCTCCTCCTCCAGCTACGAAGGAAGCTCTCATAGTGTCACAGGTGAGGACTGCAACCGATCTCTCTCTTGCTCTAACTGGCTCTTGTTCTCACTCTCTCTTCCCTTCTCTCTCTATATATATAAGTTTAAAGGTTGTAACTTCATATTTGCTGATTCTTAAATAGCTTTGAGAAAAACACCTCCAGTAAATGTAGAGCAAACTCCTTTGAAACTCTTTTATTTAAATGTGTGAAAAATGTTAGCTTCAGGAAAATTAGCCACATGACCTTAATTTGCATGCAGCCCAGGTAATTCATATGGTACAAAAAATCTGGGAATTTTATCAAAAATTTTAATATTTTTACCATACTGCTTTACCTAATGTTTAGATAATATGTTTAGCTAATAAATATAGTATGTAAATACTGAATATTTTTTTTTGTATGAAAAATTATCCCGGCATTTTAGCCATCTGTATGACATGTATTGTAGTGTACCTGAGAAGCAGTGTATTTTTTGCTTTCCATTCCATGGTAATTCTTTTTTCTTTTGTGCTGGTACCTTTTATGTTTTAAGATCATACAAAAATCAAAGCCTGTGAAATGTTAATATTCTTATGATGTTTTTGGTGAAATTGATGGGACATAAGGGCTCAGGGCTCAGCAATATGTAACTGTGGAGCGTATGGCTGTTGTCAGAGATAAGAATATTGAAAACAAATAAATTTACCAGTAGTGCTAGAAAATTTAGTGAAATTTAGGTATGAGTATAATGTTAAAAACAGTGCCTATAGGCTATATAGGTGCTGGATGTATTTATAAGTGGTTGATATATACATTGTATCAGAAACTTACAGGATGCATGAATTGACACATGTACCACAACAGCACTGATGAGATTCCATTCATACATGTATATAGCGCCCTTGAAAAGAACTGCTAAACTTGATTCCACCAGTTTAAAGAACCGATGTCCATGCACGTTCAAATCTTTAAGAATATAATCTCCCAGATGTAATAATGACCAGCAAATTATCGCTGTAGTGCATAGAGCAAACTTATCCTGAAAAAGTAACCAGTTTGGATAAAGTAACAATTAAAATATCACTTCCTCAGCAACTTCATAAAAAGGCCAGAGTCATACAGCCGTAGCGAAATGTTATGTGATTCAACATGGCTGAGACCAATAATAACATCTAAGCATGAGTTTACTTAAGGGGTATTCCTTTTCCACCCATCCCACCTCCACCCCACCTTAATGTTGCTGGTAAATACTGAAATGATACTTGTTTTACAGCCTGTTGGTACCCATCGTAGCAGCTCTATTATTCGATCAGTTTATGCATGTTCGTGTATCTGTTGATTTTAATCATATTTAATCATACATGTGTACATGTACCAGATGTACCGATAACACATTACATTATTCCACCCATTCCAACCGTGATGTGATGATGTACCTATGTCATATTTGCTAAACTTGACAGATATGCTGACGGAGAAGATTATTCAGTGGTTTGGTAAGCCATGATCATGTTGATAAAATTGTAGACTTGTATGTTCACAAAGTCATAGATTTTTTTTTTGTACCAGCAACCAATTTTGTGAGTGGAAAATTTTTATGCTGATACCATGTATTTTTTGTTATTTTGCATGACCATCCGAAGCAATTTTACTAAAAGTAATAAAATGCATGTTTTTGATTTTTCCGGGTATGATATTCAATTTTATACAACAAAAGAAAAAAAACAACGTTATTTATATTATCAATAGCTTTCCAGTACATGTAGCTAATTATTTTTTTATATCCCAGGCCCAGAACAAAGCTTCGGGGCTACTAAGGATTTGGCACATGCAGTTTTCTCATTGCTGCTGCCACATACAACTTGAGTTGAAATCCAATCATATATGGTGGATATATATATCAAAGCCAGGAAGTTAACAATTAGAAAATGGTTTGGGGGGATTCTAGCACACACAAAGAGTTAATTCAATATCATGCAAAATATCATGGCAAAAATAACACCTTTGATCCTCCAAAGCCAACCAGTTAATATTTTTTATAGGTAGATGTACATGTACATGTATCACTACATGCAAATAAGATGATTACATAATTTAGTGCATAAATTATATAAATTATAGGCCAAATGTCTATGTTTTATGCCTCTAGAGCATATACTTACAGCTAGATCTTCCAAACAGTGTAGTTTAATTCGAGTGATTTAAAATCACAGAATGCCTTGATAGTCAGGGCGGTATGTTATGAGGAGTGACTGTGTAGCCCATTCATATTAGTTTCGGTACTTTAACCAGACGTCTGGGGGTATGTAAACCCTCCCACCCCCACCCCACCCCCATATCTTTAGAAATCGGAAATTTTTATATATACCATGTATACATGTACACCACTACAAATAAATAGATACACACACCTGACACAGGGATGCCAGCTCGGTTATATGGTCGATACTTCCCTTCCTGTCCTTATATAGTTATTAGCTTGCACTTTATGTAACTTTTGGAAAAAAACAGCATGGTCACCTCTACAGGTTTATGATATTTCTGTTGTGTGTAAAATGCCATTTTGATTTTTTAGTACTTGTGAATCCAGAATGACTGTTATCTGTCGTATCGTTGTGCTACACAGAAGACCTATCCTTTTTGTACTGGTAATACATTTATTATTTTTTTACTTTCCAAATAAATTTTCACTTTAAGACTGCTAATCAATATACCTAAGTTACCGACTGTTTACTAGATATCGGTGCAGGATGTACATGATGTACTGGCTACATAAATTTGCACAAATGTCGCATGGTATTTCTTGAATAGTATTAAGGGCAAATTTAATATTATATATATAAATTCCACACATGTGATCCCCGTGTTTGTGTGATTGTTGAGGTGTATTATGTAGTATATATACACAGGCACTCAAAACACTGTAAAAACATTGGTAGGTTTGTAATACATGTAGTGACACTATATTTATACTTCAGTTAATTTGTCCTGAATACTATTGGTACCAGTATACAAGACTGTCCTGTATACTAAATATGTAATATACATGATGAAATACTGGCTAGTAACCAAAATATAACTAAATGTAGAGACTCAGAAACTATATGCCATACATGTACACAGTGTTTTGAGTACCATTGGATATATGACACTCATAATTATGCTGTCCTTGCATAATATACATGTATTTATATGGTTCTGTTGTGGATTAAAGTTCTATTTTAAGGATCTCTCAAGACTGGACATACTGTTCTCTGCATTTTTACAGTTCTTGTAATTTCATATTTCATTTCGACTTTGTGCCCAGACTCTAACTACCCTGGTACACCTAGAGATGGGGCTGTGAACAAATTCACCACGACGGACTCGGCCGGAGAACGCAGTCGTGCCCGTAGTGGCTTGCAATCCAGGTCACTCGGCTCCGCCCTCTTCCCAGACGAGGACACAGAAGAAGGAATATTCCACACGGAGGTTCTTCTGGCGGTGCAGCGGTGGTTCTCATCCCAGGGCTGGCCTGGGGGTCCCAACCCTATCACAGTACCCGAGAAACTCCGAACGTAAGATTTAAATTTTGGGGTACATTATTTTGGTAGCCTCCGTGATACAAAACCGGAGGTGTCTGGACTGACTAACATCAAATACAGTGGAACCTTGTACCTTAATTAAGACCACCCTGAAAATAAGACCACATCAGAATTAAGGCACTTACAGTACACACCTCTGATGTATTGTTTCAAAATTAAGACTACTTATAGTATGGTCTCGACAGTGGATGGTCTTAATTCTGTGATTCCACTGTATGTCTGGAGCTTATAATTGACAGTAAAGTGCGGTGTATACATACAAGTTTAGATTTGCCAATGGTTCAGCATCATTCTTGGGTGATTTTTTGAAGTGAAATACAATTTCAGATATAATTTTAGACCATAGAGAGCACAGTCAGATCTGAGAGTCCACAGAGAGCAGAGATTGCAGAATAATTTCTGCTGCTCCTCAAGTGTATACAGTAGTCCCTCTATTTTACAACCCTTTATTTTAAGACCACCCTTGATTATAAGACCACCCAATTTCCACTCTGTGTTTTAAATGACCTTTATTTTAGGACCACCTGCAATATATGACCACATTTTCTTGATCCCATGGGTGGTCTTAAATAGAGGGACGTCTGTACTTATATACATGTATAAACCACAGTAAAGTGAATTCTCCCAACATCTTGAATGTTAGCAAATAGGTACTCCATGGGCTTAAGGAAACGATTTCCTGGCAGCCTCTACCTGTGCAAAAATGAGAAAATTATTACCGGTAGTCAAACATGCAGTAGCAAGAATGCATCTAGTGGTGATTTTATCCAGCCACCACCTAGTGTGCGGATTTGTGATGTCACCTGTACATGTAGTAGTTCCTCGGGGTATTAAGGATCAGGTCTGCACTCAAAGCAGTTAAGACAGCTGACCCTGATGCACGGTAGACCTTCCACCCAGAAATAATCATGTGAAGTAACAGGTGTTCTCTAGGTATGCATACAACACAAACAGCAAGAATGGTGGACAATGACGAAGCAGCACATCTTAGAAGTTTCAGCGTTGAAATAGTGTCAGTGAAACTTTACTGATTTTCATTTATTCAGTGCCATTACCAAAAAGCCACCAGAAGAGAAGGTAAAGAACGCCAAGGGAGAGTTTTCTGAGTCCAGCAACTTGAAGAAAGAGTTCCGTACCATCTACGACATGGTCAGCCACTTGTGTGGTCGGCCTATCCCTGGCATACCCCTCAACAGCCCGCTCCCAAGTTCTCCCGTGGAGAGGATAAAACAGATATACTGGCAACATTCCACACTTCTGACATTCCTCAGGTATGGCATCAGGATATATGATGTACAAATTCTTAAAGGAATTAAGTGACTCAATGGTACGTGCTCAAGAGACCTTTGCTCAGAATAACTATTGTTGTATAATATAGTATTCATTGTGTTGAGGGTGTCTAAAATGTTATATTGCACTGACTCATGTCATGCATGTGGTGAAAAAAAAATACAACTTAAGTATCACCTTTAATGACACCACAAGTCTTTGAGTATCCCAAATATTAATAAATCCGAAAGTTACACACTGATGCTCATATGTTCTAGAAGTAAGATTATCATGGAATTAAGAGAACTTTAGTTAGGCTCAACTGTCAGTATATGCAGTGCCGCTAAAGTAGAAGTGTTACCACAAAATCATTGCCAGAATGAACATGATGAATGCAAAGCGAAAGTCCTTCAGGCACTGAGCGCCCAGCCACAGCTAGCACATTTTGAAACTGGCAGGCACTGATGGAAACTGGCAGTAGCCAAAGATAAGTACATATACATGTAAGGCTCTCGCTAGCGGGCAGTTGCCGGGCACTGTTTCTAAAGTCAGCTCTGCAAGGGAGGCAGTTGCCAGCGCTTGCTTCTCTAGGCGGGCCGTGGCCATGGTAAGGTAATTCTAGTCACCCATGGCAGCTGTATACACCTGAGTTGGCTAGGCAGTTTAAGATGGCTAAAGTCCTGTAACGCATTGGCCAGAGCGGTACTGTTATTATTTAATCCGGGGGTACAGAACTAATAAGTTCATGACAACTCCATGCGAACAGCCAAATATGCATTTCTCTTTGTCTTCAGAACTCAGGGAGCATGTGTAGCTTCCATCAAACCTGAATATCTCATGGAGCCATCCGACTACAGACGCTGGACACAACTTCAGAAAGAGATTGAGGCCAAGAAACACCAGAGTGGTCGCAGAGAGATTCGTATGACAACAGAGGAAGATGAGGCAATAGAGGACCAGTTGTTCGAAGCCGTGTCCAAACGTTCCTGGACCGACATTCTACTGCAGCTTCTCAAAGTATTTGTACAGTGATTGCTGGGCTGGAGTTCTCAGAAATACTTAAGTCAAAGCTTGGACTTAAGTCAGTTTACTACCCAAGCACAATGCTCAGATCAGTGACGCAATTAGGCCAAAACTTGGACTTGTGTATTTTCAAGAATTCTGGCACAGCTATTTACGACTCCTTTACTTTTTAAGATTTTCTCTTTTAACCACCTACAGTGATCCTTGTGTTTTAAGACCATCCATTCAGCCAGAAAAAAATGGTGTTAAATGGAACTCTTTGGGTTTTGTGGATGTAATGACAATACAATGAAAAAAAAATATTTTGAAGACCTGGAGTTGTTGTAAACGAATAGTTGTAATTCTACAGTGGTCTTACAGCTGAAAGAAAATACATGTACATTTTATGCCGAACGTTTGGTCACCTAAAATGTGGTCTTTATTCTGGGAATAAATTGCATTGTCTTAAGCCAGTGCATGTACATGGATGATATAAATTTTATCTCACATTATGTAATATGTATACTTAATGTTTGGGTATTTTTTTTCAGCTGAAACTTACATACCTTTTTACAGTGACTCACTGAAGAATTATGACTATTTTAAGGTTCTGCAACTTTAACAATGCATACTTAAATCATTATGGAATCGAATACTTTGCAGTTTCAGTGAGCGAATATCTTGTTTTAAGACATAATGCTTTTGCAATTTCCAGACCTTGCTCCTGTCCCGTATCACTCCCCGACAGTTTAAGAACATGGCGACCCCGTCCAAACACACGGCCTTGCCCCAGGTTGACCCCGACCCGCTGTGTAGCAATGTGTACAGCATCCCAGAGAGAATCGTCCTTCTCTGGCTGAATCATCACTATGAACAGCAACGAAAACTCGTTTGGGATGGCTGCGGAAAAGGTATTTAAACTGTGCAAATTGCTAGATTTGTGTGGTTATGCAGGTTCATGTGAGTTATCTGTACATTAAGATATTATTCAAGCTGCATTAAAAAAAATTCTGTAGGATCATAAAATCAAAACCATAAAAAAACTCCTTTTTCGGCAATAAAAAAATTGAGGCTATATTATACTGTGAAAGTTAAAGACTACATCGTCAAAGACCATGTCTGTCTTTTGTGAGTATAAGATGGTCATCTTTCAGTAAACTGATAAGGTTCTATAAGTAACAGCTAGCTAGGATATCATGCCAGTATATGATTTCAGTATGTTGTGTTTGAGGGTTAGTTACATGTACTTCTATTTAGGCCATACATTTTCATTTGTTTTAACCCGTTAATTAAACGATCTATATACCTGGTATGCATGGTTTTAGGTGGAGTCCCGCCATCTCGCTGGGTGGTGAACTTTGACTTTGACTTGTTGGACGGTCTGGTGATAGGAGCTGTCCTAGCGGCACATATGCCTTTCCTGGTACAGTAGTCCTTGCTCCTCTAATAGAGACACCCCTTCTACTAAACACATGTAACCCTATCATTACAGAGGCATCCTTAGTGAGAGGGAGAATCAAATGCATTTACAGTATGTGTACTTACAGCCAAGATTTGTATCGATAGAGAGGCTATCCTCTAGTCAGTATCTTTCATCCTTCAAGATAGTGACCACTGCATGGTGTATTTAGTGCTAATTAAGACTCCTCAAATAAAGAATAGATTTAGGGGGTAGATTTAATATGTATGTACTGGAGCATAAGCTGCCTCAAGAGCTGGATTCTTGAGTTCCCTGTTTTGAGAGACCAAATGTTTCTTAGGATGTTTCCATTTTATGAATGAATGCCTCACTGGGGACCATCTGTTATGAAGTAGATTTATAATGCAGAAGAGGTGATCTTTCCTATAGGTTAACACTAATTTTACTGTTTTACCAAATGCACCTGATGTGGACAATATAAATTTATATATATGAAAAGAAGCTATTTGAGTATTTATACTTACTCACTTGAAGGATGGTTGTTAACTTTCAATGGAATTAACTGATTCAAATCAAAACTAAAAATTTTCTTTTGTTTTTGCTTATTGTCATGTTTTAACTGCCATACACCTTTGATTAAATTCAATAAATTTTCCTACTTCCTTGTATTTGTTCCCAAGGTGCCCAGTCATCTGAAGGACATGTACACCCGACCAGCCACAGCTGAGCAATGTCTCCACAACGCCCTACGTGTGGTTAATGCTATGAGATATGTCGGGATTGACTATGACATCCAGGTACATTTACCTGTGTTGTATTGTGTGGGAGTTCTATAAATACTCAAGTCGAAGCTTAATTAAGTTAAGTCAATTTCTTAAGCCAATCACATTGCTCAAGGTGGTGATTTATGTCAAAGCTTAGACGTATGTATTTTCAAGAACTTCGGCCCTGTAATGGTTTCTTGGTAGTTTACCTGATATTGATATGTGTACATGTAGAAAATTTCAACTTTAAGGGATATTTAACAAGGAAAGTAGGGGACAAAATTAAAGTGGGATTTGAAACCTGTGGACTGCATGACAGCGTTATAGCTTCAGATGTGTAGCAACTGATTTCCATATCCAGGTGCCTTGGACAGATATACATATACAGATATACCCCGGGAGTATCAAAATTCTGTAGGCCCTTGTGTAGCATCATAGCAATGTGTATCATATGGTGTATATCTTTCAAAGCAGAACTCTAAGGAAAATCAACCAACATGAAAATTTAAGCCTGAGTGTATACATTTTATAGGTAACTAATTAAGGATCTCTACCTTGCAGAGTTTTAAAAAATGCTCCTTGCTCTTATATTTGAATTCGGTGTTAAGTGTGGAAGTGAGTATATTAAAATAATAGTTATACACACAATGTATTATAGTTTTAAAAAAGTACCTGTCAGTAAAATGGATCATTTCATTACATGCCTCATTTCGTCTGTCAAAAGTAAGCTTTAACTTCAAGATGAGTACCGGTATGCGTTACACATACCAGGTTAATCTTGGTCATGTGTGAAACTCCTAAACGTTCAAGCCTTTTTGATGTTTCAATATTTTGAGCATTTCTTTGCAGGCAATTGACATCACAGATCCCAACCCAATCTCTCTCCTGCTGCTCTGTGTTCATCTGTACTTCAGCCTGCCCCAGTACATACCACGCAGCTCGGTGGAGTTTGTGGGCAACCTGCATATGACTGTCATCAGACAGGTAGGAAGACTGGTTAATAGACTTGTGATTTATGACAGGGGTGTGGAATTGCACCCTGAATACTATGAACTTGACAGGGTTCTACCACTGCCACAGACCACTTCCAGGTAGTGTAGTGGTTGAGCGTTCGCCTGGCATGTGGGAGGTTGGTGGTTCGATCCCCGGCTGCGTCAAACAAAAGACATTAAAATTTGAGGTTCTGCTGCTCTGCTTAGTGCTCAGCACAAAAGAGTTAAAGACCATTTAGCCGGCTCGGAGTCAGAATAATGGTCTGGGTTGGGACATCACTACTTACCCATGGAGTGGTGTTTCAGTGAGCTGGCACTATAAAGACTGGCCGCAGGTCGGACTAGTACAACGCGGCTCCAGTACATGCACACCAACACCTACATACACGACTTTGTTCATAGATCAAGCCATCGAGCTTGATGAACCTTGTTCTCATCGCTATGAGACCGAAATAATGTCAAAGAGACGTTAAACCCCAAATCACTCACTCACTTACCACTACCACAGACGTATATATACGGTATTAATACTTTTAGTTTGCAAAAATTGCAGGGGATTTTTTTTTCAGACTTATAAACCTTGGATCATGTGGCTGGACTCAAATGTGGGCAATATGTCTTCTCGAGTTTAACTGCATCAGTGTGATGCCCTACAGAAAGTATTGGTATCAAAAATTTTCACTAACAGTTCCATGCAAAGAATTATGTACCAGTATACATGGTAGTGCTATAAGACATATTTAGTATAAGAATTCTCAGCATCAAGGCATCCTATATGGTATGTACTGCTGCAAACTGGTCTTCATTATTATTATAGTACAGACTTGTCTATGAGCCATACAACCTTATTTCTAAGACTTACTAAAGATTGAAAATGCCGAATTTAGTACTGCTGGGAACTGCTGGGCTAGTGCTACCTATTAGCCACATAGCCCAAATGCTAAAAAAATTCCCATGTGGCTAAAAGATTTGGTTTGCTTTTAGCTCCAGTACATGCAGCCACAGTGGCAAAAGCCTCAAATTTATCTCATATACTGTATGTAGTCTGCATGAATCAACAGTATTATATATGCCTTTTACAAACAAGTGTTGTGGCTCAACAAACTCATTTGTGGCTGAAAGAAAAGATATCTTTTAGCCACAGTGGCTAACCAGGAAAATTTCCTAGCGCTAGCCCAAGAAGTGTTCTTAATTCTGAGGAGGTCAGAAAGTGTACTAACCAGGTACATGCACCTTCGTAATTTTTGCATGTTTGTACACCGGAAAGATTCAACCTTCCTCTTGCTTTCCAGGTGAAGCTGAGCAATCCCAGCACCAAACCTCTGACCTACCACGCCATCCTTGCCAGCAGGGATGCCGCAGATTTCCTGCTGCCCAAGGGAGAATCCATTGTCATCGGTCCACGATCGTCAGCCAATGTCACGCTAGAATTCACCAGTCGTTTCATGCGTGTCGCAGAAGCCATCCTGGTGCTGGTTGGGCGACGCCAGGGTTCAAATATTGGAAATACGCTCGTCTTCACATTAAAGTCACGTGTTGATGGAATTTCTCCCAAAGTAAGTGGAGTATGTACATGTAGATTCCATCCGCACACCCCTCCCTCTCCCCACGTGAACACAGGCAATTCATCTTTGTGACCTCATGGTTTGTCTTCTTACACACAGTTCACTTAGCATAATGGCAGCAATCACTGCACATGTAAATTAACAACATACATGTACAAAAGAAAAATTGTAGTGGGTGGCATGTGTTTAGAGAAATTATTTAGACAACATGTAATAATACCAGGTACATGTAATTGTCTTTGGTATGTGATAAATTCCAGCAGTGCTACATGAAAGTAAGAGGTCAAATCATTTGATAATAAGAATATGACTTCTTACAGTCTAATTATTATCTTAAGTTTTATTTAAAGCAGTTTATACCAGTATATGAGTTTTAGAGTTGATTTTTTGCCAAAGCAGTATGATAAACACTTCCTTTCTGAGAAATATAATACATATCCATTTGTATTGTATTTTGTTTAATATCTTTTTCAGACAATTGTCAAGTGTGAATCGCCATGTTATGAGCTGACAGAGATTCCCTTGGAGGTGACCAATCCTTTTTCTCGTGGCGGCACTTTCCGAGTAGTACTGGTGGCAACGAAAACCTCCTCACAGTCCACAACAACTGCCAGCAGCTCGTCACTTCTGGCACAGGGCAAGAAGAAGGCAAAGAAGGTCAGGTCGAAGGTCAAACATGGAAAGGGTCAGCATTCTGGTAGCGATGAAGAAGAATCATCTTCTGGACACCTTGCTTTGCTGATGAAGGCTGCTGAAGAGGGTAAATGCTAACATACATGTATATATGTCAACAATTAACTTCCGTAGAAACAACTTAAACATTGAGCCATGTACTTGCGTAATTTCTAATTGTTATTGAATTTGTATGTGTCAGTTATGTTTCTTGGATCTGAAGCTAGAATAGATTAATGTTTAAACATGTCTATTATTTTGTGTTTGCTTATCTGAGGCCAGACTTCATGGAGAATTACTGACACAGGAATTTAAATTTGCTGCCAAATAGTACCTGTAATACTGGTAAAGAAAATTGTATTTTGTTTAAGTTTGGGGGAATTAAGTGTGTAGATTTTGCCTAACCCCCAAAATTAGCAGAGAATAAAATTCAACACAATCATTTGTACTTTTACAGTATCCAGCTGTAGATAATAAATCAGGCATATAGTAATCATAGTAACATTAATTAAAAGCCAAATCATTCCATATAACTACCAACATATATGCTCTGTCTTTGTAATCAAGCTACGCACTTCCAAATTATAATGAAATCCGATTATTATTTATCAGGGATCCTTAAGCCTGACCCTGCTATAGTTTAACTATGGTCACCTAGTTTATGTGTACAATTCCAGGACTAAATGTTAAATTCCCGTGTGTTGATATTCTGACCTTGTACCATACTACCTTGTATCATGATTGCACTTTGCTTTGTCTTTTCAGGCGAGTCACTGAACGCATTTCACTGTCCAGCTAAAACTGTCGACCTGGAGCCGAACGGCAGCGCCACGGTTACGATCAATTTTCTGCCTTTCCATTCCGGCAAGTACCAGTGTTCCATCATCTTCCTCAACAAGGACATCGGGGAGTTTCTGTACTCGGTGGAAGCTGTGGCCGGCTTGCCGGTTCCTTCCACGTTGCCGTACAGACCCAGTTCACACAGCGTGAGGATCAGCAGTGCTCCCGCAACAGGTAAACCATGAAGGGAGCTGAATTTCACAGGGCAAATCACTGACGATTGTGCACATGCTGGCAAACCACTTGTTGGCATGAAATGACTTTCAAGATGAAGTCGTAGAATTGATCTTTCAAGATTAATTTGAAGATGAATGGTTTTAATAATAAATAATAATAATAATAAAATAACATGCAGTTCTTATATACATGTAGCACTTTGCTTCACGACACCAGCTCAAAATGCTTTGCAGATTACCCCTGACACACCTGTACCGTTGGACACGTGGTGAATTCTTGGGGAGCATACACCCGCATATAATTAATTATATATGCTACAAAGTGTGATGGGTATGAGATTTACAATGGCCATGTATTTCTGTCTATTATCATGTACATGCAAGTTCATTTATGGCCTATTCATTGACTAAGGCACCAACATCGTCATGCGTAGCCCAAGTGAGAACAATTTTAATGAGCTAAGTTTTGCATGGTACTCGAACCCATATGAAACCCCTGCATGGGAGTCTCATGCATATTTGTATTTGATTTAGAGCTAACTGCACTTCATTCAAGAACTGCCATTATGGGATGTACCACCTGTCATAAAAGACTGTACAGTGAAACTTGTATACATTTGTATAACAACCACCCTGGGGACCAACAAAATGTGGTCCTTATACACAGGTGGTCTTTATATACAGGTTCAATAACATGGAAAGTATACCACTGGGGACCCGCAAAATGTGGTCTTTATAAGCAGGTGGTCTTTAGAGCAGGTTTGACTGTAGCATAAAGGTAAATTTACCAAGAAAGTAAGCGAAAGGATCCAGACGCACATACATGTGTTCCAAATAACCCCTGATGACATGTACATTATTGGACCAGCCAAAGCTCTTGTATAGTATAACATGTATACTTGGAAGAGTCACAAGTGGTAACTAGTAGTTGCAAATGACCAGTGACACTTGTCAGTATTAGCAGGAATTGCATGTTTACCACATTGACAATACTGTCTCAATGGATGAGCTTGAGTGAAACATGTCACAGCTGAACCCAGGCAGCACAAAACACAA
>JAAUYG010229291.1_pt1 | contig 13458 bp, 10 predicted proteins | sample 7278091 | NCBI WGS metagenome assembly JAAUYG01 (sample SAMN14350201, study PRJNA611818) | marine sediment metagenome | isolation source: surface marine sediment (0.6m) | place: French Polynesia: Moorea | collected 2018-08
GGTATCAAAATAAACCTTAGGGCAACTACTTTCCACAGCAGGTAAGGGGTGTTTAGGTATCCCTTTGCCCTATCCCTACATGTGACGTCATAGGGATATACCCCCTTTACCGGTATGATTTTCCTTTGTGACGCAGTTCGGATTCGGTTACTTTTCCCTGTAACTCACATACAGGTCTCAAACTTAACCATAAGTTCACAACTGCAAGATGATGCAAATCTTTTAAGCACCATGTTGGTACGAAAACGTCACCAACACATTCTTCATACTGTCGTGCACAGGCACATCTTTTGTACCTGTAACTTTTTTTATATTTGACGCTTCAGCAGGACTTTCTCGCCTGCTGTCACTCTAACAACTGGTCTGTAATCATTGCTGTTGTCTGTCATTTGACAACCGTCTAAGGCCCTAAACCTCCAATTTAGTAATATCTTAGTACTTAACGGTAAGGCCATAAGCCATGTTATTCAGCAACGTTAGGGCCATAAGCCGTGTCTTCTACATTTAACGTCAGTGTAAAGCTTTGTGCCGTGTTCTTGTATGTCTGTATTTACTGTCATGTGGTGTCTTGTAATCATGTATGTGTCTCCTGTGATCACTGTGGTGACGCTGCTTCCCGAGACAGATGTGACAGTGTACAAATAAACTGTCTCGCTCGAGATTGGTATGTGTCTGTTTCTCTCTGGATGCAAACCTAGGTCGAGGAAGAGTCAACCCGAGTTGGAAAGCACCCAGCCACATCCCTCAAGACTTTCGGGTGTTGGCCTAGGTTCTGGGTGTATTTGAATTTGTTTGATTTGTCTGACGTTGTTAACATAACTTGTATAGTGCACTACGGAATCGAAATAAACATACAAGAGTCCTAGCTCCGGCTTGCTGCCAGGTGTCCAATGGCCCAAGCCCACTAGGGCCCTTTAGCATTGGCCACCCCCAAAGCATAACCTCCTAGGCTTGCGCCTAGGCGGCCATTGCTGTAGAGCTCCACAGGTCCATCTTGGATTCTGTTCCTGCTCGTCCCCGAAGTGCAATGCTTGGTTCCCGTCGACACTTAGGGTCATCGTGCTGCTTCCCGAGGACAACAACATCAAGCGACATCGCCCGCTAGTGCACTGTTCCCCATTCAAGGAAATCCCCTAGACATCTTGGCAAAGGAGTGTGGAACACCACAATTTATTTATTTTGTAGATTCTCTATTTTGCTGCACTGTTATTTCTCCAAACCATTTGAATTGAATCTATCAGGCTGTTGTAAGCCATTTGATCACATTGGAGGCCATATTTTTTCGCTTAGATAATATCATTCCTTCCCTATTACGTATGGTCTGGCTTTGGTATTCCATGTTTGATTCACTGCCTGTATACTATATAGTGCTGTAGCCACAATTTATCAAAATTTTACAGGATTTCATAGGATTTCCTGTTCACAATGCGTTAAGCCTGGTTTAACAATAAAATTCAAACCAGAACTTAATGACCTGTGGATAAAAAGAGATTTTTTTTACTAATATCTGCGTAAGAAGTTTTGCATGTGAATTTAATAAATGCATTTTACTAACATTAAAGGCGATCACCTTCCACTTGCTACATTTATTAGCTAGGAGGCATTGGGTCAGATATCATCGTGGAGGTATTAACTTTGGAAGGTTTTCCGTTCCAAACGGAATTCAGTAGGTTATGCTCTACTTTCTTTACAAATTGACCTGGAATATACAGCATTGATGATGCATAGAGATTTTCCCTTTCAATGTTAAATCTCTTTGTGATCATATACTTAAAACTCTTATAATTTTTTATATGTGTCTTCAAGGTTTTCCATGGCCATCTGCATTGGATCTTTCATAAAATATATTCCAAGACATTTAAATGAATCATTTGCCTCACGGCAAACTAAAAGGTCATTAGGACATTGATTGGTATTGCCAATGTAGAATATCTCAGTCGTACTTTTATGGAGCTTAAGTCCAGAGTGTCTATGAAACTCATCAAGCAGTTCGAACACTATTTTTAAATGTGCAATATTATCTTCCTTTTTTGTTTGAGTTTATATTTACTGACATCATTTCAGCAACCAACAAAAGGTCACTAATAGGACAGCCTTGACTTATTCCTCTACTTGGATGGAACATTTCATGGAGATGACCAGTGTTATAACAGGCACTTTGAATATGGTTGTAGAGTAACTGCATATAAGATACACATTTTGGACCAACATTCATTCCATTTAATGTGTCACACAAACAGTCCCAGCGGAATGTATCAAAAGCTTTCTGAAGTCCATTAGTGCAATAACTCCAGATGTTTTAAAACTGATTAAAATATTCCATAATATTGGATATTGTACGTAAATGTCTTAAACTTTAACCCTTGCAGAAATACCTTAACGTTTCATTGTATACATGTTTTTGTATACTAGTATCAGCGGCCCCCGTTCGATAAGGACAACTCATATACCTCACAGTTCCATCTTCATAAAGGTGTCCGTCAGTGAGAGTGAGCACCACACGCAGTCATGTCACTTTCTACCATGCTAAATTATTATTATTATTATTATTATTATTATTATTATTATTATTATTATTATTATCATCATCATCATCATCATTATTATTATTATCGATCGAGCCAGACTGTCGTTCAGGTACAGATAATGGCCGTCGAATATTTTTATACCAAAGTTCTACTCAAACGAATGTAATTCAGTTGATTCAACGTAGGCAAAACCAGGAGGACATTCGCATAAAGGAGGAAGCAGCTCAAACGTTCACACAACCCTTCAAGTGTTCATATCGCAGTTATCATTACAATACAAACTTCAGTTTTCACAACTCATCCCAGTTCAATCTTCAAAGGCTCTATCTACATGTACATGTACCGCAGGTCACGTTCCAGTACAATCCCCCAAGTCTTCATATCGCAGATCCTGTTACAGTACAATCCTCGATATCTCTATTAGTACAAGGATTGTACTACAGTACAATCCTCCAAGTCTTCATATCGCAGATCCCGCTACTGTCCTATCTTCAGTATCTCTCTATAGTACGGATCTCCCAACAGTACAATTTTCCAAAGTGACAGTCTTCAAATCGCAGATTCTGTTAAAGTACAATCTTCCAGGTCTTCATATCGGAGATCTCCTCACAGTACAATCCCCCAAAGTCTTCATATCAAGATGTGAGTCATGCTTACATCACGCTCATTAAGCATGGTGTAAGTTACGATGCAAAAGGTCTTGTTTCGCTAAATCTATTGAATTCCACCTGACAAAGCAGGAGACAGGGCATTGAACAGAAATTTCTTCAGGACAAGCGTTTCCGCACCGCAGGCGAAATCTTCTGGACTTCCTGTGTACGATGTCAGGCGAATGGCAGACGTGACGTCAACGTTGTCTCTTCGGGCGTTTTCTACTAAAGGTGAACCGAAACAACCCATTTTTTGAAAGCTACTAACATCAAACCCTCCACCGTGATGTCGTACCATGCTGCCAGTCAATCAATAAATGTATGCCGCTAAATGGCCAATCACTGACATATTATTAGCGCAGTATCACGTGTCCGATTTTAAAATATTCGGAAAAGGACACAGAATAGTCGTCTGGCCTCAAGCATTTTGCGTCTTTTAAAGTGTTTTCCTGTACGACGATGAATAGGTCTAGAGAGTTTCTAGAAATCGATAACAACGATTTCACGATATCTATTTTGCGATGTTTAATGTACAAGAACGAATGTGCACAGTGTTTCATACAATATGTATTATGGTGGCGCATACCCATTTACACGTATACGACATGACATGCACGTTCGTTCTGTGACAGGCCAATATGAACTAAGAGTAAACGATACTTTTGATTCTCTAAAAGACGCATGCAGATGGCAAATCATGTTTTGGTCGCTCATACGATCGTTTAGTCCTCCAGGAAATTTAAAGACAATGTACACGACATTCTGAAGTAGAAATGTTCGTAGAGGGGAACCTATTCGAGGCCACATTAGTAACGTGTTACATCAGTCATACATTTATTTAGCACACTCCTGATGCTTGTGTGGATCCCATTGTCCTTGCAGCCAGCCTGCCGGCGTGGCCCTTGTATATGGCTGTTTATAACATTGTGGGCTAGCAGAAGGACTGACCGCTCTGTCAGGCACCGACCGCTTCATTCCAATCCCCCGTCACCTGTCGTTCAGATACTTCCACCCTCACACCCTCCAAACCCCGGATCTCTATCGGTCCCATAATATCCTGTCACCAACTCCACGTCTCTCTCTCTCTCTCTCTCTCTCTCTCTCTCTCGTTCAATGCCGGGTTTCCCTGCCACCATTTCAAGGCCGCCTTGCTGTACCTTTCCTTTCCCGGTACAATATCCCCTCAGCCTCTCCCCCTCCCCTCTTCCTCTCCTCCCCCGCGTCAAGCCTGTGCCGAGCCTTTCTGGGCCAATATTGCCCTAAGCGACCTCGGCCCCTGGATGGCAGAAACAGGGCCAGTGACGTGCTGGCTGTCCTAACGCTGTGTATGGATTAGTCGTTTCCCTCAGATCTTGGAGAACACCGCTCTCTCTCTCCCTATCTGGGTTGGCACCGGCTATCCTCCTTTGTATGATGACGTCAGAGACATGAATAAAAGAGTATCCTACAAGACCAAATATAGTATCGGGAAAACACATCTTCCGGCTGATGACGTCAGAGCCGGCGACCTTGAGGTCGAGGTGGCCCTTCTCTTATCCCCACCAAAGTGCCTCTGTCACTTTGGAGGGGAACCTCCTTCAGTATGATTTGTCATCTGCGTCCTTCCTCTGACGTCATCACCTGAGGGTGATTTCCCGTTTTCAAATATGGCACAGAGGTTGGTGGCTGAAGAGGAAATCCCCTTGCTTTGATCCTAGCAGTGCTAATAGGGGGATTCCGTCCCTACCATCGCTGGCCTTGCAGGGCAACGATGTGATAGACACTCGGATGCAGTCCCTGTCACTGGGAACCAAGACAGGCTACAGTGTATGCATCGTTACCAAGCCATACACGGTGTGAAAATGTATATAAGAGGGTAGCGGAAATGGTTGAGTAATACTGGCATTTGTTGTGACTTATTTTTTTTCTACAGAACAAGAACCACAAGAACAAGAACAAATGCTATTACACCTCCTCCTCCTCCTCCTCCTCCTACTACTACTACTACTACTACTACTACTACAACTACTACTGCTGCTACTACTACTACTACTACTACTACTACTACTACTACTACTACTACTACTACTACTACTACTACAGCTGCTGCTGCTGCTACTACTGCTGCTGCTGCTACTACTGATGTTGCTGCCTGCTGCTCCTACTATTACTACTACTACTACTACTACTACTACTACTACTACTACTACTACTACTACTACTACTACTATTACTACTACATAAATATCGCGAGAGCATTACTAGCTTGTGATACTAGCTTCCATAAAGTATGTTCAGCATGAAAAGTAAATGCCAACACTGTCCATTTGACCTGGGGCACAGAGTGCTTACCCGGTAGAGAAGATGCACTTGTGTGCTATTCCCAGCTGCGCTTGAGGCATTGGATGTTGAACTGAAAATTGTGTGTAATTTTGTCCTACACTGACCTTAGTCAATACAGTGAAGTGACCTTTAATTCAGATCAAGTAGGGTTCATATTCCCGTGGTATTTCTAAATCCCGCCTCTGGCAACAATGGCATCGCGAAGAGTGGGAGTTGTCTTTGTGTGCGTACGTTACACGTACGTGGGCGTCGGAGACGTCCCTTAGCATTTTAACACGGAGATATCAAATCGGAAAGAGTGCTCAAATGTCCGGCTTCTTGTTGGAGACTGACACAGTTTGAAAAGTATTAAAATGACTGTCGCAATACGTAGTGACACACCTAGTCAACTGCGTCAAACTGATTGTGACGCTCCCATGCATAGGGTATCAGAGACCCCCCCCCCTCCCCGACACGCCTACACAGACAAGTGTTTCCATTGCTTTGCTTGGTCCAAATACAGGCATAGATATAGTAGATGACATTTGCTAAAAGGTTATTCACTTTATTAAATACCATCTGATGTGAACATGCTTATTGTGCAGTATAAACTCTCACATCTAATTTAGAAATTGAATATTCTGTAAACCACCTTTTAAGCACAATCCTACAAAGAAAAGTTTCTGGTGGAACCCTCGGTCAAATCTCGATTCTGGTTTAGAAATTGAAATATCCTGTACACCACCAAATATTAGCACAATCCTACAAGGAAAGGTTCCTGGTGGAACCCTCGCCAAAATCTGGTTTCTGGTTTAGAAATTGAAATAATCCGTAAACCACCTTTGCGCATAATGCTACAAGGAAAGGCTAAACCAGGTTTGTGTGTAGGGAAAGTATATCTCAGACGAAGATTAGATGGGCATAAATGTCTTAGGTGACACACTGGCCGTGAGGTAACATGGCCGAGGGGTCGCGAGTTCGAAACTACCCGGGCTCAGCTCCATATTTCATCTCACTGCCCGTTTATCCAAGCATTACATAGGACAGAATGGCGGAAAGGCTCGTGGTTTTATTTGTAGCCAATATGTGACGGCAGTCTCCTTTTTCACTCTCCTTTTTCTCAATGCCAAGTGGGCCAAGTCTGACTGCGGGGAATGCACACACATAAGGACAAATCAGCACATGTCAAATGAACAACAGTTTCCGTCGATAGGGAAGTTGCAAGTAAACCTGATATCAACTTTAGAGACAACAACAACTAGCCCCATCGCTATTTTATGTATGGCTCTGCAATTCAGTGATAATGTCCAAATCAGTTTGAGTATACCAAGAAGCATTTCTTTCCAGATACATTGCGTGCACTTGTAGTGTATGCGTATGATACAAAATATATCCTTAGTGACACATTCCTTCATTAAACAGGGAAGGTATATTTAGTATTTACAAATATTACCTTCGACACACAATTTTCATTCTCAATTGCCAATGGCGGGTTGTCAAGACCGAAAATTTCAAGTTTGTATGGCCTCCTATATCTTTCATATATATATATATATATATTTTTTTTTTAATTTATCGGTTTCACTTGTATGTTTTTCCTACTTTCCGTTTCTGCCTTCCGGCACCTAGGGCCTGATCATCTGTATAGTCTGGAGGGGTTGAACGCCAACTTTGAACCCGATTCATCCACCTTGAACTTGAACAGCTAACATGGCCACAGTGTCCATGTATGTACAATGAATTTTGGCCCAGAAATGACTCCATTAGACGTAATAAATCTGCTCGTCAGCACAGTAATTGTTTCTTGCATTCCTAGCTTGTTTACAGCCCTTCTCAAGTCACCTATCACCCTTTGACATCGTTTCTACCCCCCTGAAACATCTGAGCATAGCCTCTACAGCTTGGTCGCGTGGTCGACACCCATACAACATGCCCTTTCCTGTCGCTGCCATCCTATACTTAGTCCACAATGACGTCACCGGAAAATGGAATCCCCGGGTCTTCCCCGGTTCACAATGACGTCAATAGCGCCGATAATGGAATCCCTAGGTGTTTGCCGACACCGGCCAGCCTTTGGACCTGGCGACGACAGCTCTCGACACGAGAAGAAACCGTAGGTCAACGAAAGCCCTATCAGCCAGTCCATATATAGATCCCTCGGCGTTGGAAATAGATTTCCGCCGGAAAAAGGAGTTTCCTCTGACGTAGTTCCATGCCAGGCAAACACCTGCCTGGCTGTCAGTTGGGGACCCTTACGGCTGGGGATGTCGCCTCTGTGAATGGAATTCCCTGGTCCAGGCCAGGTATCGCAGACACATGAGAGAGCCCGCTCTTCAATAAATCTGCCACGGTTCCCGTTACATGGGCATTGAAACCCGGCCCAGTATTCAAATCCTGCCGCTGGCGATCAAAGAGACTGATAGAAGACTGGCAAAACGGGTTTGTTCCCAGTCCTATACAGTGTCAGTATATGATGCATATATGATAAGTGTCCCAGCTTGTATAGGAGACCAACCGTCTCGATACCAGGACACTTTAGCCAGGTATCTCCTAGCAATATTTATACAGTGAGTAACCTAACTGCCACGGCGACAACTCCTGTAACTTCGGTGTGTCTTCACGCCATTGCAGTGGTCCTTTGGGATTAGTGCCTTGGAATGTCGAGTAACAAGCACCGGTATACCCAGTGGTGGGACCCTGAATAGAATGACAGTCTCTCATTCTGCATTGGATACATATAGTTGCATTCAGCAAATTCAGTTAGCTATATGTGGTCATTTTTATTAATTAAAATGGTTCATTTATCCCCCAAAGTAGATCTAGACAACGGCTGCTGGCCAAGTAATAAAAATTAATTGTATTTGTGAGAAACGACGTTCAATGCCCATGGTAGGTGATGACGCAATATATGCAGCAACAACAGCAAATCACTCCCTAAATAGCAGTTTGCAAACTATGTGTAGCATATCTTGAGAGCGTCAACTGATTTGCATGCTATGGCAATGCAGCGCACACGTTATTTCTTGCGGCAAACCCAGGCCGAATTTCAGATTTGGTAAAAAAAAACAATTGCAGTCTGTTTCAGCTCCCATAATTATATAATATATAAGAAACACATTGAACTACTGATGACGCACGGATGACTTGGAAAGTCATGCGTAGTTTCATTATAGATGAAAAAAACATGGCGCCCACGATCATTTCAAATACATAACCAAATAATACTATGGGGAGCTAACAAACTATATCCCCTGTCGTGGCGATACATGTCAAACATATTTAGGTGAACGTGAGAATATATAGGTATTTCTCGCTACCACAGGTGTTAGAGAAATGCTACATGTATCCGTACTGCGCAGCTGCTACGGTCATTAAGGGAAAAAGCAAGCAAGGGCATGATGGTGCTTCAACAACATTATTGCTGCGACTTGAAAATCAACCAAATATGACCATCGACATTATTATTAATACGTCACTGAAAGGGGTATAGTATACCAGGATATTATGAAAATATTCAAAATTATGCCAATTTATAAGAATATATCTTATAAATATAATGAAAATAATTAATTGAAAACTCCACAATTAAGTATGTGCAAGGCGCTATACACGTCTTGAAAAGTATGAGTCTATGACAGCTGTTTTCCTGGACCTCTTGAAAGCATTTGATATGGTTCAACATAATATTTTGCAAAACAAGTCAAGGTTTAGTCCTGGGTCCGTTGTTATGTATTATATAAGCAAATGATATGCCACATTCTTTTTTAAAAAATTCGGTCGGTATCATGTTACCAGTACCATGTATGCCTCCTCTGTGCCTCTTACATATATACCTTCTCTCTTTTAGTATGACGATTTCCATCGTCTGGTTGAGTTAGTTTGCGTGAAATAAGCTATCACTGAATGGGAAAAATAGAATATTTTTAAGTGGCACATGTACATGTAGAACTATTATAACAGTAAATGGTCTTGCTATAAAACGCCAAAGCCCAAAATGTTTGGAAGGAATTGTGAATTCTGGACGTTTGTTTGGGGCTGACAATACATATTGGTGCAGTTCTAGAATGCAATTAACGCAATAAAGCATTTTGTTCCACAACGTATCGACAAAATATTGTCTACAACATTCTACCATTTATCCAATTCTACAGTAAGGGGTTCTTCCCTGGGGGGTCGTAAGTCAACAAAAAGCAATACACAAAACATGTGGCTCCAAACAGCTATACACAGCTCAAAATATTAAGGAATCAGATTTTCAAAGCCATATATTTGGAAATATATTGGGAAAAATCCTTCCAGGTTGTAGTCCTGTTCAGTTGAATCATTTTGCTTGATAATGCAGTTGTGGCAGAAAAAAAATTAGCAAAACTTTATTTTTTACATAACCCAGAGGGAAATCGCCCCCAAAACACAAGTGTATCAAAGTCAGAGCCATTGCGATCATGACCTTTACCCTTTCAAACACGTTCAAACACTATAACACTGTTTATGTCAAATCAGTAGCTGGTATGGCCATTGATTTGAACACTAAACTACGCTAACTTTGCTCCCTTAAACGTTTGGAACTTTGCTCTCTTACATGTCTGTATTATGCTATGCTAACTTTTGATCCCTTAAATATTTTAAGCAGTATATGTGCTATCAATGAAGTAAATACGGTTTTACCCCCATGATTAGAAACTATATAGTGTGTAAATATCGATGCAACACCAGACGGAATTGTAGACTTCATAAGGCACACAATCGTTCAAGGCAAATTCTTTTCTATCAGAAGGTGTTGAATTATAGAATTGAATACTTGAAAATCTTTGTAATTTTCGCGGTATGGTTTCCCTGCTATAATGCCATCCATTTTAAGTTTTCGTTTATCGTTCTTTTGGTTTTTACTTTTTTTTGGTTTTTACTTTTTTTTGGTCTGGCAGTCTTCTCATCGACAGCACATCGATCATTACAGTCTTAATGTGGAAGATATTTGCTCTAACAGATCATGGGTGTAATGAGATACCACAAATTGTATTCATGCATAGCTTTTTTGGTGACTATAGATGTAGACTGTGGAATTTTTTGAAAAGAAATTACTAGTACTGACACGCATGGATAAAAAGGCAGATCAAATGGATCTATTAACCTAAAACTCTTACGATGAAATACTAAGCCGCTTAACCCTTACACCCCTAAAGCCTTGTGTAACTTTTACTCCCCTAGAGTTCTGCGTAACTTTTACTCGCCTAGAGTTTCTGTGTAACCTTACTCCCCTAGAGTTTTGTGTAACCCTTTCTCCCCTAGAGTTTTGTGTAACCCTTTCTCTCCTAGAGTTTTTTTGGGAACCCTAACTCCCCTAGAGTTCTGTGTAACCCTTTCTCTCCTAGAGTTTTGTGTAACCCTTTCTCTCCTAGAGTTTTGTGTAACCCTTTCTCTCCTAGAGTTTTGTGTACTTTCTCTCCTAGAGTTTTTTTAACCCTTACTCCCCTAGAGTTCTGTGTAACCATTTCTCCCCTAGAGTTTTGTGTAACCCTTTCTCTCATAGAGTTTTGTGTAACCCTTTCTCTCGTAGAGTTTTGTGTAACCCTTTCTCTCGTAGAGTTTTGTGTAACCATTTCTCTCCTAGAGATATTTGGAACCCTTACTCCAATAGCGTTTTGTGTAACTCTTACTCCCCTAGCGTTTTGCTGCAGTTTGTGTCTTTCTGGATCCAAATATTACTAAATTAATTAAAGAAAATAAATCAGAAAGAGTTGCTAAGAGAGGTGCAAGCCCATCGGAACACAAAAAATAAAGCAATCTTTATGTTTATGGAACTTTTGAGTGACCTTGAATTGATCTTTGAAGGTCGCTTAAGGGTAATCTAAAATACCAATTGAAGGCCCGATATATAGCTTCCTGATAATGCGTAGCGGGAGCACATACTCATTAACAGATATATTGCCAGGATGTAAGTTTGTAAACATATTATGTGTACATGTATGTGTTATGCTACATAAATAACTTACCCCCATGTATTATGGCTGCTATATTTAGGATGTAAATAAAACATTCAATAAATATAAACATGATTAGGCCCAGAACTACATCAATGGGTTACCTTGAATTTGAACGTTGAAGTCATTTAAAGTCTAATGGGGTCGCTTGACTTTCGACATGTTACTTTCCACTCGAGTCAATAACCAATATTTGCTCAACTTGCCACCCTTTGAAATATATAGGTGATTTAAAAACACGTTAGTGGCGTTGATTTGAACTTTTGGGGTCACCGAATGTCAAATCTAACGGCGTGACTAGACTCACCATATACGTGACGTCCTGTTTGAGTTCAATAACGACCCCAAGTACATCTTTGTATCACAACTACATGTATTCTCTATTTTGAGGAGCAACCTTGTTTTATTTTACCGAAACAAATGCTCACCCTCTGTATAAATGCCTAGTGTTATCTATACTAATTTGCCATATTCTATCTAGGAGGGTTTATTGTTGATTCAGATAGAAATTTCTTATCATTGCGCCAAAAGGAATCGGACTCCCATCCCACGAAAGTATATTGGAGAGACCATCGAACAAAACTATATCACAATTTAAGAGTGTGAATTGACCTTTACAACCTACATGCACACTGGTGTATTTCTTTCTATTGATGAAGTAATGTACCCCGCACCTGGCGTTAGCGGATACAAAGATTAGCGCCATATTTCAACCTACGATAGTTATATTTATGTTGATATGCTGTATTTGAGGGGTGCCTACATGTAAAGGAGAGGTTAAACCATCTGTTGTGGAACCCTTTCGTGCACACGACTGGCTAAACTAGGGCAGTCACCGCTCGGGCAGTGACGTGGACGATTAAATTGTCCCACGGTGGATTCAAAGTCTCTGCTCATCTACATGAAATCGAAGTAGAAAACATGCCGATGCAGTTTCTCACCCCCAGTGTTGCCTGTTTTTTACATGCACAGTACCTGTCTTCTATATACGAAAATAATATCTCGATGTTATGAGCTGAAATTTATTGTAATTTTTTTCTAAGCTATGCGGCTTGTTAGCTACTCCAAAGCTATCTGGATGACGAAACTGTTATGTTTAGTGCACTATTTTGATATCTACATGTATGTACTCATTTTTTATTGGTGAAGGTGTGACTAAACTTTCCAGCTTTAAATAAACATTCCTATCTAAATATTTAAAAGGTACCGATGGTCATTATTCAAAATAAAATATGTTAAGTCTTGGAACACATGCATATGATTCACACCCATTTACCGCCCCAGTCGTTTCATAACTATTTACCATATTGCGCGGTGTGTGTGCTTGGTCGAGCGGTAGAACACTCGACTTCAGACCACCGGGTCCCGGGTTCGAAACCCGGTGTATTCAAGTCTGAGGCACTTTCATACTTTATCTCATTGCCGGGCGACCGATCCGTCGCTCATAAGACCTTGGCTGTTAAGAAAGTGACGTTAAATAAAACAATTTCACTCACTCACTTTATTTGCCATACACCAGATCCTCTCAGTCAAGTAAATTATCGAGGGTTGCAAACTGGGTCGAAACTGTATCATTAATATTAACCAGAGAAATGTCTGGCAAAATCTTCACGCAACGGGGAGAACAGATTCACACATATACATATGTATATACGGGGACAGCACACGGGATGCGTAGCCTCTGGCCACCATTGATTGGGTCCACTTTGTTTATGCACGCGAGTCGTTTTCACAATACTGAAAGTGCATAATTTTCTTGAAATCTGTCAGAAAAACCGCAACTGGATCGTTTCTCCATTTTCCGTAGTATTAGTAGAAGAATACTAGAAGTAGTATTAGTAGAAGAAGAAGTAGTACTGCTGTTACTACTACTACTACTATTACTACTACTACTACTACTACTACTACTACTACTACTACTACTACTACTACTACTACTACTACTATTAAGGATGCACCGACATAGATTTATTAAACCTTACCTCCGACCACCAGGAGACC
>JAAUYG010071813.1_pt1 | contig 13457 bp, 7 predicted proteins | sample 7278091 | NCBI WGS metagenome assembly JAAUYG01 (sample SAMN14350201, study PRJNA611818) | marine sediment metagenome | isolation source: surface marine sediment (0.6m) | place: French Polynesia: Moorea | collected 2018-08
GCTAAAAATGGTCTGGAGATATGGTGGATAGGTAGCTTCCCATAAAATTTGGCCTGGATCCATGCAGCGGTTTCCGAGAAACTTGAGTTTACGGACGGACGGACGGACGAAGGACGGACGGACGGACGACGGACGCCTGCGTCATGACAGTAGCTCTGCTGACAAAGTCAAGCAGAGCTAAAAATAAATCAAAAATTAAAAAAGAAAGAAAAAAGAGGCCCTGTAGCCCTTGAGGATATGATCGATCTTTTGCCAAATGAAATCAAGATAGGTTTATGGTTAGTGGCAATGCAGTTGATTTATCTTCAAAAGTGCTGTAAATATTTAAAATTTGGTAGATCCCCCCCCCAAAAAAAAAAAAAAAAAAATCTGGCCTGTATTCGCCCCTGATCACCATACTTTAAATAAGGTTTGGCTGAAATCTGATGAAAAGTGTGGGAGTAGCGGCCTTTCGAAAATCTTCACATCGGAATTTTTTGCAAAGTGAACCGAATGGCCCAAATGAACTCAAACAATCGAACATGAAAAAGTACCCTACATATGCAGCTCCCAGGACCACGGTGCCAAACTTTTCATCCGTTTCGCTGTACGACCTGCCGTTTTCAAGATATTGTCCAGTTTACGATATTATATATTTCGACTTACCCCCATGTTAAAGTTTCAAAAAGACAAATTTTGAACACTTGGCCAATTTGCACGAAAGTTAATAGTCTGCATTTCGCCGTTTTAAAGCAACATCCTCATAAAGTTTGGCCATTATGAGATTAAAATTAAAAGAGGAGTAGAGTTTTGAAATTCCCATTCCAGTGGTCCTGTGTAAAGAAAAAACTAAAAGTGCCATAGTTGTTTTAATATTTGGCAGGTCGTCAAAACGTAATAGCCTGTATCCCCCTCCCCCCCCCCCCCGATTACCATACTTTCCATAGAAAACTTGTTTGTTTGGATGAAAAGTGTTGAAGGAGTACTCTTTTGAAAATTTTAACATAACAAAATTGCACCGCGCACCGAGTGCATTGCAAAGTGCACCGAGTGACCCCAATCTGAATTCAAACAATCAGACATGAAAAGTATCCTACACATGCAGTATAAAGGACTGTTAGTCATTAATTTTCATCCGTTTCGCTGTACAATTATCCGTTTCAAGATACTGCAGATTTTAGGAATCTCTTTCCATTGACCCCCATGTTAAAATTCCAAAGTGCCACGATTTTTTTAACACCTGGCTAATTTCCAAAAACGTAATAGATTCTATAGACTGTAGCCCTATGGGAGACAGTGTCCTCATATTGCCTGATTATACGAGGCGTAGCTCTTTGAAATTTCCAGTCCATATGGTCATGTATTGAGAAAAACACAAAGTGCCATAAAATTTGTAATTTCTGGCGGATCGCCAAAAAAGTAATAGCCTATATTCCCACGTTACTAACACCGAAACTGGGAGAGAAGTAGCGTTTTGAAAATCCTAACATCGAAATTTTGCAACGTGCGTCGAATGACCCAAAACTGAACTCCAAACTATCATTCGTTCTTATGACCACGAGTTTTCATCCACCTCGCTCTATGATTAGCCGTTTTCAAGATATTGCGCATTTTAGGATTTTACCATTGGCTCCCATGTTAAAATTTCAAAGTGCCACAAAAACGTTTTTAAACTTTGCTGATTGCCAAGAAAAGTAATAGCCTGTATTCCACCATGGTACCCTAAGTCCTCAGATCGGATGAAAACTGTAAGATGAGTAGCGTTTTGAAATTTGCAGCTCCATGTATTCCAGGGTTAAGAAAATTTTCAAAATGCCATCAAATAAATTTTTGCGCAGATGGCCAAGAAAGTAATAGCCTATACCCCATGGCTACATTTATCATAAAGTTTGGATGAAACTGGACCGATACTGAGAAGTTGCGTTTTGAATTTTTTGCTCCCATAACGTCAAATGTTAATGAAACTAAAAAAAAACTAAAAATAAAAAAATGAACAAAGAAACAAGAAGACCAGGGGCCTTGATGGTCTGCTTGGTCACTTACTAGATAGGAACAAGTTAGGTTTATGCCTTACAGCCATGCTAATCCTAAGGTGACTAATCCTAAGGGTGACTAGGTGACTAATCCTAATTTCGAAATCTGTTCAAAGGCTAAAAGACAAGGAACTAAGTAAATGTACCTTATATACTGACACTCGAGGCACAAAGGTACGCCATATAATTTGCTGTACTAGTGTTCCTGAGTCCAAAATTTCAATCAGTTTCTCTCTACGACCAGCCGGTTTCGAGTTACAGGACATTTTGAGATGCGTGCACTGATTGACCCCAAAATGACCTAGAGCATTGCAAGGTCAAAAGGTACCCCATATATGTGTTACTAGTGTCCCAAACTCTCAAATTTCACTACGTCCAGCCATTTTCAAGCTACATGTACAGGCCATTTTGAGACAATTGCACCGAATGACCCCAAAGTGATCTTGAACACTACAAGGTCAGAAGTATCGCATATGTGTGTCACTAGTGTTCCTGGGTCGCAAATTTCAGTGTGTCGCTCTACGACCATCCACTTACGAGATATACGAGATACAAGGTTGCCAAATATCGCAAATGCGCTGGATGACCTCAGACTGACCTTGAACATTTTTTACAGTCAAAAATACCCTGTATACACTAAATATAACCTCCCGATGCCCTACGACCAGTCCTTTTCAAGATATCACCGATTTGATAATACACCATTGACTACTATGTTAAACGGCCAAACAACAAAAAGAAATCGAAAAAAAAAAAATCAAATTTCAAGTTTCACAGTTCTTTTAACAACTTTGGTAAAGATCCGCCCTAGGAGTATATATGAATTTGGGCAAAAATCCAAAATATATTTGACATTTCACAATTGTTTGAATATTCTTTAATAGAAGCCCTCCCTTGAGTATGCATGGATTTTTGTGAGTGAATCTGTTGTGTACTTTCAGAGGAGATGTCGTTTGAAACTTTTACTCCCATACGATCCCATGTTAACGAAAACGAAAAATATAATATAAAAATTCAAAAATTTATTATTTTGAAAAACAACAACAAAATGGAGATATGGTGGTTAGGCACCTTTCCGCAAAATTTGGAGTTAAACTGCTTCAAGTTACGGTTTTGAAGGTTTTACAAACGGACGGACGGTCGACGGACGCCCGTGCCGTGACAGTGGCTCTGCTGTGCAGTAGCAAAAAGCAGAGCTAAAAAATGGTCTTAAGATATGGTAGCTTTCCATAAAATTTAGCTTGGATCCATGCAGCTGTTTCTGAGAAACCTGGGTTTACGGAGGACGGACGCCCACCCCACGACAGCAGCTCTTCAGAGCTGAAAAACGCAAGAAAGTAATGCTTGGGGATATATGTTGGATCAAACTTTCCACAAAATCTGGCGTATAATCCGCTTGACAGTTTGAGAAAACGTGTTGTACGGGCGACGACGGACGTTGACGACGCCAGTGCCAGGACAAGGTCGAGTTTCGTTTAAATGAGTCCTGTGCACTGCTGTGGCCAATGGCCCTCGACTGGGTTATGAACTTATGACATTCCCGGCGTGTACCCAGGGTGAAAATGCCCACCCTCAAGTTTTACCACGGAGCTGTAGCCGTATTGATCGCGGGAAAGTCTCAGGCTTGGCCCCATTTATACGATAGGTAGTTTTATAGCTACATGGGGAGACAGCACAACAGTGGACGCCATAAGTTAGCATACCCTAACTTCGGAGCCGGCTTATATGATTACCGTAATTAAGTGAACGTCGTCATCGACCTTACCGATAAATATATATGGAAATTTATGTATGTACCAAACGGGTATATTCATTCTATCCCCTCATTTACTGAGCGCGATAACAAAATGATACACAATCCAAGTGATGCATATATGTATCCATGTAGTACAGAGAAGCATAAGTATTTTTTAGTTCTGTTTAACTGTGTGAGCAAAGCTGTTTGCTAACTACTGTGGTAAGGTGGCTGTCTCCCATATCTACAAAGTTAACCACTTTTTTTCTTAAATTTTGCATTTTTTAATTTCAACGGATTTCTTAACTCTGCTTGACTGTTTGTAGACCTGTTTGGCACATAAAAGGCCTTAGGCTATTGGGATTATGGAAAAGAGCAGAAGAATTTCTCCGTTCCTGGGTATCTCAGCCTGTCTAGAATGGTCAATGCTGAGTTGAAGACTGAAAGGTTTTGTGCAAATAAACCTACTTGCTGCTGCTGCTGCTGCTGCTGCTGCTGCTGCTGCTGCTACTACTACTACTACTACTACTACTACTACTATTACTACTACTCCTGCTACTACTACTACTACTACTACTACTACTACTACTACTACTACTACTACTATTACTACTACTACTACTACTACTACTACTACTACTACAACTACTACTACTACTACTACTACTACCACTACTACTACTACTACTACTACTACTGTGTTTCTTGCTTCCTTGCCTATCTCCAGAATCAATACAGCCTGCTGGTCCGGGGCAGTGAATTAGAAGTGGTCTCTGTCTGTAAGAATGAGGGGATTGGACTGCTGCCATGGAGTCCCCTCAAAGGGTAATTAGTACTTCCGGCTTACCATGCAAAATACTTTTGGGATCTGATTACCCTTTGAAACAACAAGAACAACAACTAAAATTCTGTTTCTTGTCTGAATCATCAATATCATATGGTGTATTTGACGTCGAAAGTACTGTGGTAATACAGGGGATTTGTATCGTATTGTTAGTTGTTCTGAGGACAATGGTTGTGAGATATAAACTTAAAGCCCAAAATTATTGCCATCAGGATACTGCTTTCAAATCCCCTAAGCCCCCTAAGGTATCGGAGAATGGTCATCACCTGCCAGATTCAACATATTTAAAGTTAATGCCAGTTATCCACGTACTGGTGAATGTTGTATTATTTGTTTGATCTTCTCTGATCTTATAATGCAGAAATACGTTCCGTCTTCCCATATTAGCGGTTGGCTGAGCGGGGCCCACACCCGTTCCGGGGCTGGGGAGGGAACGAGGGTGGCCTGGGCGGGGCAGGCGGCCGGCCGGGCCATTCACAGCCACCCGGACTTCGCCTGGTACCAGGACGACAGCCAGGCCTGGCGGGTACTGGAGAAAGTGAAGGAAATCGGCAACAGCCACGGTATGTTATACACCATATTTCGGTAAACCAGTTTGCGACACATATTATATAGGTGTCATAATGGTAGCGATGGCATACAGCAGTTTATAAAGTGTGCCAATGGATATTATATTGCAGTTTCACTACAGTGATTGAACAGTTTTGCGTTTATACACAGAATATAACTTAAACCCAAATAAGAGGTCGAATAGGAACATGCACATGTCGCTAGTTTGGCGATCGGCATGATCAGTGTGCGTAATTAGGGTCTCTGTTGCAGTAGGCGATCCAAACTTCCCTTCGTCACATATACGGTATATTAGTTGAAGCTTGTTTTACCTGTTTTATAATGTTTCGAATTTACATGACACCGTACTGTTACTTTGTGTGGGGAATGGGTGTGCAGCCATAAGCAAATGCACATATACACAAGGCCGACTAAAAGCCAATAACTTTGTAAAATGAAAGTTTTAAACAGAACGAAGGAGTACAAATGTAACTCGATACGCCGATTGTTTCAGGTAAGTCGATGGCACAGGTCGCCTTAAGGTGGACACTACAGAAGTCCTACATTCCGTCGGTGGTCATTGGGGTTCGAACCTTGGAGCAGTTGGAGGATAACATGGGAGCCGCGGTGGGATGGAGCCTCACTGGACAGGAGGTAGGGGTTAGAAAGGGCATCAATGTGTGCATGTATAGGAAAGGTTTCTGGTTTGTGGTTGAGCCAATTTGAAGAAAGGGCATAAATGTACATGTGTGTATGTACATGTACCTGTCAAAATAAAGTGAAATTTGAGATCATTGTCTCAGATCCTTTTCCATTCATTATTGGCAATATAAAAAGTAAGGGTACACAATACAGTATGGCAGACCAAAGGGAGAACAATTAATTATGCTAAAACACTTCCATACCATTACAATGCAGAGACTGCCAGCTGTATACTGCTACAAATAATCCTTTAACAGGATATTTCCCACATTTTGGCATAGTTACATGTATACAATACCATTATCTTAATGTTCGAATAAAGACCAACTGCTGGATACTGCTTCATGTCATTTGTTTCCAAACTTTCAGATGGAGGACCTAGATAAGGTGTCAGACAAGCCGGCCCCTTATCCCTACGACTATGTAGCCAGAGATACAGCTGATCGTCAACGCCCGTAACTGTCTAAACCACTGCTATGTCGGCGTTTGCCCTTGTGCTACAGAACTTGCTTGAAACATTGATTATTTCCATAATACTGATTTTCGTGTGCAGAAGTTTCTAATAAATCTTGCTTGAATACATGTACGTGTTTTCACGTGATTTCAGGACTATGTTTAACGTATCACTTTGAGTATATATTCAATATAAATTCATAGTTCTTGATATTTATGACCCCAACAAGACAGATGGATGCTGCAAGTTTGCAGAAATCATAATGCAATCTGCGCACATCATTGGCTTTTATTTGCATAATATTTGGTACGTTGTACATGTAGTAAATACGGGGGTAAATATCCCACTACAATTGTTACTTTGACGTTTATACACATTGACTTTGATTTATAAAATACTTGGTACGTTGTAAACACGGGGTTAATACCCCACTACAGTTGTTACTTTAACGTAAAGGTTGGTGGCTGCAGCCGATATTCACCCTGTTCCTCCGAGTCCAGACTGTGACATTCCTGTTCTCCATAACCGACGAAAGCTCAATAGCATTGCTTACTCCAGTGTCCCTCTTCAATGTATCTACGAAGCTGATGGGTCTTGCATGCTTGGTCGAGCTCTCATTAGACTGTTCTACAGCCGCGGCCACTTATATAAAATAAAACCAGTCCTTGCACCATTCTATATTTGCACGTGGGACATAAAAACCATACCTGGTTCGTGTAAAATTGTTGGACCTGAGAAACCTGTATTAATTTAAAAATATCCCCTCAAGGTAGTTCTGGCCATCACCATGTACACCTGTGCATTAAAACTCCTGGACCATAAAACCGCCAAGCGTTTGCATAACAACTAGCCAAGACTTTTAACGAGTACATGTAGCTACCCTGGCACACTCCGGTTCCAGATAGCTGGATAGCGATGTTCCTACAAGTAGCTGCTCGAATCGATCTCAAGTTCAAATACAGTCTGGGACAGTTTTAAAAAGTGAATAACCAGCAGTAGTACCCAATAGTTAAATGTTCCACGTATTGTAATAATTCACGGTCCTAACTAGCAGAGGTGGTCGAACCTCGACCACAATGAGTTATACGGACGTCATTATCTTGCTTTAGTTGTGTGGCCAGGCGTTTGCTTTCAACGTCATGATATACACGTCACTGCAAATTCCAGTTTTATTACGTGCTAGAATATGCAATGTTCCAAATGCAGATTACCCATCACCCCAGAGGTAACAATTTGAAACAACTGGACCAAGGCTGCTTTAATTCAAACGATTTGACTTGTATGTGTAAAAGTGCTTCGGAGTGACAAGGATAACCGAAAAATTTGGTTCAAATGTTTTGTCCACCTTCCTGCTCATTAATGAAAAATATTACTTTTCAGTAACAGAAAAGGTGAATAAAGATAAATTTTAACTGTATCTAGAGTCAACTGAAGTAATCGATACCTTTAAAGTAAGCAGGATGCAACAACCACAGATGGAATGGGATTTAAACCAAGAAAGACCCCTGGGACAGCGGAACACCCCGCCCGCCCCAAAACTCTCTTGTATGATATCCAGATTAATGTTACCAGTAAATACATGCGTAACGTACAGATCTGCTACCACTCCATATGTAAATGACCTTCACTTTGACCTTTCACGGTCACCCAATGTCAAATCTGATGGTGCTGTTGGACTCGCCATACTATTGGTGTACAATGGTAATATATGGCCCAACGCCTCCCTTTAAAATGCTTCAAAGCTTGACAATTTGATAGTTCAAGGTCATTCAAGGTCAAATCTAATGGTGCAGTTGGACTCCCCATATATGATTCCTAACAGTGTCTAATAGTAAACACATGTCTGTCTCTCACCGTTTACCTGTTATAGCCATTCGAAAATTTTCTCCAATCTCCTATCATTAGGCCAAAATTTCGGACCATGCACACCCACCCTTACTTCGGGACGGGGTTTAATAATGCAGTCTTAATGCAAATTGAAAGCAGTCATAATACTTCCTTTTGCTCCCCTCGAGGGGGCTAATATATTTCCATCCATACAATGTAGTTCTCTGTTACAGTCCTTCGTTCACTGATACAGTTCTACTACGGGAATTCCGTGTGCGTCTTCGACTGTCAGCTGTAAAGGATATGGATCTTGTCCGTGAATCCTTCATAATCGACTTCCCATCGGGTCTGAGTGACGTCAGAGCATGCGCCGATGGAGGCTTGGGGACGATTTCGTAGTACTCTTCCGTGACGTCACTGACTAGTTTCCGGAAATATTCTGGTCCGTAGCGCAAAACTAGCTGAGGCTGTAGACATCCGTGACCGCGCACCTCGTCATGCTGTCCCGGTTGACTGCACATCTCCCTCAGAAGCGCCCTCTGTACGCCGTTCTTGGAAACAGCTTGTCGAAGACTGGGTCCACCTTTGTGCGAATGTGGTAGAGATTCAAATAACTTTAATAAAACAAGAATAAACAGAAAGATTAGAAAGACATATAAAGAATATGATAGGACAAAAAGAAGAATAGCAAAAAGGGGAGGAAGGAAGAAAATGAAGTGCAGTAAGCACCGGGCTTGGCATAAAACAAAGGAGGGCAATAGAAGGACGGAAAGGAGGAATGGAAACGGAATGAAAAGAAGAATGAAAGGAACAGCAACGGCATGGGGCCGAGTACACTACTCTGGCACAGCAATGCATAAGGAAACTAACAGCTGTGCCTGTCAGTCTTAAAAAAATTACCGTCAATAAATTTGTCAAGAAGTCCATCTGCTGCTAGCAGAATAAGGTACATGTATATATAGCTATGTTTTTTAATATAGAAATTATTCCAATTAGAATAACATGTATAAGTATCAATAAATGCCTGAATAATTACCTATACCGTTTAGGGGTGGGTTTAACTACATGATAAACTCAATTCTACCCAGTTAAGAATATGGCCAAATATTTGCTTAAAGCAACACCAGAACCACTTTAGGAAGCCGAGTGCTTTTAGATGTTATACGTCACTAAGTCTTTTGAGCCGTTAATAGCTAAACGTGTTTTTGCACGAGAAACGGACTCGCAAGTTCGCCCCTTCTGTGTCCGTGATCCCTCTTATACCACAAATAGTTAATGAGCTCATCCAGTAAAACCCTCAATTGAGATACGCGGTGGTTCGTCGTAATTCATACTTACATTGTGAACGTATATATGTACATGTAGATACCGGTAGCCGGAAAAGCACTATATACACCAATTCTGACTTAACGCGGCTTACAATGTTTTTTTTTTATTTACTGTATGATATGTCGTGTTTACTGTTTTTATCATAATGTTGTCAATGTCAATTCAACCTTACGGTTGCAAAAAAAATAAAATAAAATAAAATATTATATCCTATCTTAATATCAGATGAAAAAGTGTGAAAATGCCTGTGGGCCTAAGTATTCCGGCTAAGATTCTCGTGTGAAAGTACCAGCATCTGTTCACTTATCTGTATCTGTCCCCTGTTCACTTAATTCACAGCTAGTCTGTTTTATTTCACGGTTAAACCACAAAATGTCCTGATTGTTGCAGGACGCAGTGCCAAATAATGCAAAACAGAAACAAGCAATTGTGACCATACCAATATGTTCGGCGTATACCAGCATATAGGCTATGAGCCCTGCCACTGATGCCACAGCTACAGTGTGAGGGTCAAGGACCCGGGGAATCCCCTCTCCGTCATCTTCCCCGTTACACCCAGCGGAGTGTGTGTAGCCCGGCGCCAGAAAGTCTAGTTCCCGGGCCTTACACACGGTATGGTGTGGATCCCCGCCTGGACCGTGAGCTCCTGAAGTAAAGAATATTCAGGCAAGATATTTAATACTACAACTCACAAATCCTTATTAAAGCGTCCTCCCTCCTCCTGGGGTTAAAGTATATACTAGATTGTACAGGGTTGGCATTTAATATGAAATACATATGCATATACATATTGCATATATACATAATTGACATTTAAATATGGAATATTTTTTTCCTTTCTAACTTTCGTCAGATTCCCACCCCACCCCATAATAGTGTTAAATAATACATGTATTATTATTATAATACATGTATTATCTCTTGTTGAGATACTGAATTTGAAAATATAACTTAGGAATCTATTATTGGCAGGATTTTGCATTGAGTTGTTTGATCCAGATTAAGTGGTCACAAGATTGAAATACAACGTATGAAATGCACTAAGTGCGATGTTAGATAAAATGAACGCTTGGCAAAAAGATTTTCTGCCAGAGAAACACTGTAACACTATTATGGGGTGGGTGGGAATCAGATGAAAATTAGAAAGAAAAAATATTCCATATTAAATGTCAATCCTGTACATGTACATGTAAGCATTACGACACTACAAATCCTATATTTAAAATCTGATTTAAATTGAAGCCATGTACATGTAGACCATTAAAATGTTTGCTGAACGTCTTGACTGAAGTTCCCCAGATACTCTCCAAAAAGCCTGCTTACCCACGACGAGGGCATCTCCCAGGGCTGCTGGGTAGCCAAGGATGGTAGAGTCTGGAGTGTCGACAGGGGGGCCTGCCGAGCAGACCACCACCTTACCACTGGTCCCCAGCCAGATCAGCTCCTGGTACAGCTCGGGGCAGAACCGTGCGAACGTAAATGGCACACAGATGACGTCAGACGGCGGGAGGTATTTACCGTCCTCTTGTTCCCTCAGCCACCTGAGGGCGCCCCGAACGTAGGAAGGCCTCGTCATTCCTGCAGCATTTGTCACTTTCAGAGAAACGACACTAGCAAACGGAGCGGCTCCACAAGTTGCTCCGGCAACCAGAGCGGCCATAGTGGTTCCCATGGAAGGTTTGCTATCCAGGAAACATGCCATGGTTTCCATGGGAACCGCGTTGTATGCCATCCCTATTAAATTCTCGGCAAAGGGGCAGTCTCTATCCCTTCCAGAATAACGCCCTTGACCCAACTTGGAGTTGAATTCTGGATGGAAGGCATTGATGCCATCGCCTAATATGGCGACAGTTACGCCTCTCAAGGAACCGCTTCTAACGTTTCCGATCAGATCGCCCGTGATATCGCTCACTTCCCTATAAATGTTTCTGGGGAGTTTCGGTGTGTTGTCAACCTGCGGCACAAATGCTCGCCTGTAACGGAGCTGTCCAACGCCGGAAGTCATGACGTCATACTTAAACACATCTGACGTGAAGTTCAGCAACGCATCCTGGCCGCTGACGTGACCCTCTGTCAAAGCGTCCTCGAGATATGCCGACAGGCTAGCACTGGCGGTAAAGCTCATACAGCTGTTGTACGGAGAACGAAAGGCATCGCTGTGTGTGGCGTAACGCTGACACTGGTCGTGCAGGAATTGCAGGAACGTCACGGAGGCCATGCCAAGACACAGTTCATAGAAAACCTTCACCGTCTGCTGCGACATAAAGAAAAAGTCCTGATCCATGTGAATGTTGTAGACGAGAATTCTCAGCCCTGGGGGCGGATCCAGATCCCTAGCTCCAGCTTCCGGTAGGGAGTTCTGGAGGTGCAAGGTTTGCACGTGCAGCGTCATGTCATTTTCAGACTTCGGTATCGAGGACACAATGTCGAGCAGTGACACCATGGTCACGTAGTCAGGTAGGTAGACATGGCGCACCTTGTTCCAGATCCGACAAGAAAAAGACTCTTTTATGTCGCTGATTGAATAAAGACCTGGTAGAACGATTTCCTGGATTTTCGTGTTAGGGCCAGCTTTTACTGACAGTGACCGGAAAGTTCCAGACAAAGCCACTTGACGAATCTCGTTGTGGATACCTGCAGCCTGTCTCATTCCGGAGTCTGAGAACGTGAATGGAAAGTCTTCAGAAGGTGGAGGGATTGACTGTACGTCTGATCCAGGTTGATCCAGGATGATATCGGCCATCCTTAGATCCAAGCTTGCCACTGTATCTCCCAATGGGCAGCTATTGAGGAGATGTAGTGCAGCATCGTACCCTTTAAGTAGAGCTCGGTTTAACGGTTTAGTTTTTGTCGTAACCAGCGGTTCTGTGGGTGGTAGACTATTCAGAGCGGTTTTAACATAAGGCAGTAGTATCATCTTGTGTTCTGTTTGGATATCATTACATTCTCCAGAGACATCGCCATCATCATCGTTATTATGTAGCAGCTCTCCTCCATCTGCGGCAGCATTCACATCAGAGAAAGTTTCGCTTGTGTTTACTTCTCCAATGTGGCAAAATGTAGAACAATCTTCACCAAAGTCCTGTCTGTCCGCCATTTCCAAGTCTTTCGTCCAATCCAGGCGGCCGCGCAGTGTCTGAGATGATGCTTCTACAAATGCCTTCAGGACATCCTGGTCTTGTGGAACAGCCAGAGTAACGTTCTGGACGTATACCTTGAGGATGTAGTCCTCTTTCCCCAGGCTCTGCAACACCCCAATCAGGTGGGACCTTTTCACAGGATGGACTGGTAACGACAGCTCGATTGTTTCACACATAATCTTGACGGAAACAGTTCGGGCGCTCTCTTGCAAGCCGTTGATGGTATCCAGAACATAACTGATAGGGATGACTCCCTGGATGCATACGACCCTTGGTTCTATGCGACTCCATACATATGCTGGATCGTAGTGTGATACATGCTGAAACTCAGGAAGAACCACCTTCTGCGTGGCATGTGTTTGACCGGATTGTCCAAACAGAACACGTGTTATGTTGGTGAGTGACAAACCGATAGTACCATCCTTCGTTTCAAAACAATCCCGTGGGACAGAGAAATCCACGCAGTCGAGCTCATGTGGAATGTCTCGAGTCAGCGCAATGTTGTGTACGTCTGGGAGGTCGTAATCTGAGCCAAAGAATACGGCAGAGACGGTCTCGTGCCATTTGTACATCACGTGATCTTGCGTCACAGGCTTGAGAAGACCCCGGATGAGATTGCTGTCTGGCTGTACATGGTTCATGATTGCTCTCACACTGAAATCGTACACAACGGGCTGCAGGGGACCCAGCGGCTCTTTTGGGATTGGGGACCCTGGCAGAATAAAAAATGCAACAGTAATGAGTTATAAATGCCAAAGTAGTAGTAGTAATAGTAGTAGTAGTAGTAGTAGTAGTAGTAGTAGTAGTAGTAGTAGTAGTAGTAGTAGTAGTAGTAGTAGTAGTAGTAGTAGTAGTAGTAGTAGTA